>Ga0181517_10001403_pt1 | contig 26828 bp, 20 predicted proteins | sample PEATcosm2014_Bin_31_FD_119748 | JGI IMG/M metagenome (GOLD analysis project Ga0181517, IMG submission 119748) | Peatland microbial communities from MTU Mesocosm Facility, Houghton, MI, USA - PEATcosm2014_Bin01_30_metaG | ecosystem: Environmental > Terrestrial > Soil > Wetlands > Peat | place... | reverse complement strand
TACGCCGTCCACATAATTCGACTGATTGGGCACAGGCGGATGATAGGGCGGATCCGCCAAACCATAGGTGGAAATGACGACGTTGCTCATGAGCGAGTTGGACATCGGATCGCCGTTTCGAGAAATGATCTTCACCGCATAGGACAAGCTGTTTGAAATGGTCAAATTGTACACCAGGACGTTGGTGAGAATCATGCTCTCCGCATCCAGGGCAAGGGCGCCGCGCCACTGCCAACCCGGATCATAGCCGCCACAGCGATTCAGAACCGAGTTCTGGGCAACCGTCTGGCCCGTGATGACGTTGGAGGAGCTGACCGGGTAGGTCCCATTAATGAGGACGCCGGCACCATAAGGGATATCCTGAAACAGACAGTTCTCAATCCGGTTGCTCGCGCCGCCATAAATCCCCCCGCCATTGGCAAAAAATGGCACCTGCGCGGTGCAATGGGTGAACACGTTATAACCCGGAACGTATAGCTGCGGGCTGATTACGGCGGGCCACATGGCAAAACAATCATCACCCGTGCCCCGGGTGGTGCAATTGGTAACCGTGGTGCCCTGCATCCCCCCGTTGATATTAATGCCGTCGGCAATGGTGTCGCGGAAGCGACAACTATCAACGACCAGTCCGCTGGAATTATAGAGCCAAGCGCCGACTTTGGTGTGCTCTACCCAAATCCTTGAGATGGTGGAACCGGTGCCATACATGTTTGCCAATCCGTCGTTCTCCTCGCTGTCGTCCCGGTAGTTCAGTTTTCCTATGATCGCGAAATCAGCCAGATGGATGTTGTTGCCCTCGCCATTGAACCTGACCCGCTGATACTGGTTCGAATACTTGGTCGGGTCTCCCACGAACGTGGTGTACCACATGCCGGCGCCTTGAATCGTCGTGCCGGCCGGAACATCAATATCGCCGCTAACCAGGTAATTGCCGGGTGGCACCCAAACGATGCCTCCCGCGGCCACACAGTTGCTGATGGCGACGGTATCATCCGTGACGCCATTGCCGGTGGCGCCATAGGTTTTCACGGACACCGAACCCGGCGGCGCCGTGAGAGCAGGGGCAACGTTTTCGAGGTCAACCAGGTCAATGTCATAGTTGGTGGCCGTGTCGCTTGAACCCACCTGCAGCCGTATGAGGTCGCCCGGGTTGATGGTCAAGCCGGAGACACGCGCCTCATCGAAAAAGTTCCTTGGCGTACCCTCGCTCGGCGTATTCTCAAAGGGATAACCGCCATATAACCATGAATAAACCGAGGTCATCGGCACTTCTTGAAGGAAGGTTCCATTCAGATAGAGGCTGAGGGTGTAGTTCGCTCCGGATCCGCTCGCGGTGTCCGGGACGCTATAGCGCACCACCAGGGCATTGGCCGCGGACTGGGCCGCGAACTGCACATATTGCCCCACCGCATTAAGCTGAACGCACTGCCTCCCGGACGCTTCCATGGCGGCCGTGTTGGTAGCCTCGGCGTTATTATCGACGACCGGTTGAGGCGGACCGAGTATCTGGCCGCCGCTGATGGTCATGTTCTCCGCCTCATAGGTGGTCCATGGAATCGTCGCCCCAGTGAAGCCCTGCGCGGAACGAGTTGAGACCATGGCCAGAACGATAAAAACCAGCAGGCAGGTCCGGCAGACCAACTTGCAAGCCGATGAGGGCGACGTCTTCATGCTGTCTAAAGTGCTCATGATGGAATTGGTTTGCGTTGTGACGAGCGACGTTTATATCCAGTTAAGGGACGGGTGGTGCGCGCAGAATAGCGAAAGGCCTGCGCGCCCGATAGTCGCATGAAGTGGTTACACCCCAATGCTTAGAGGCCTATTCCGGTAGGGCAATGCAGTGGCCAAGACCCCCGGAGGGACGAGCTCCCGCGAGTCCCCATTATTTGGGCCTCGCAGAGCTCGGCCCTCCGGTGAAAAGCCCGCCTACTAGGCCCTTAGCCAAGGACCGTACCTGGGCACACCTCGGTGAGAGGGACTCCTTCCTTATACTCTGGTGCTCAATACCTTATCCGCGCCCCTGACCCGCTTGACCTCAGCTATTGTTTTTTTCGTGCGGCAGGGTGCGAAAGACGTTATTATTACGCGACATTTCGCCACGCCGATGTTGAGGACAGAAGTTGATGACGATTCCCGAGATTCTAAAAGAGCTGGAGCCTTACACGGGGCGCTTCCCGATGGAGGCGATGCGGGCCGCCATTGAACAGCGGGAGGCGATTACGCCCGAGTTGCTGCGCATCGTGGAGGCCGTGGCGGCGAATGCTGAGGAGTTTGCCAAGAGGCCGGACTATATGGGGCATCTGTTTGCGATGTTTCTGCTGGCTCAGTTTCGGGAGAAACGCGCCTACTCGGCGATCCTCAAAATGTTCAGCGCCCCGGGTGAGACCTCGTATGATTTGGCGGGCGATACCGTGACCGAATCGCTCAGCCACATCCTTGCTTCGGTCTATGACGGCAACCCGGCGCCGTTGCGCCAGTTGGTGGAGAATAGCTCGGCGGACGAATTTGTGCGCAGTTCGGCCATCGACACATTCCTGGTCCTGGAGCATACGGGCCTGATGCCTCGCGCCGAGGTGGTTGAGTATCTCCGGAACCTGTTCCACGGAAAGCTCGAACACGAACCCTCCTATGCCTGGGACGGGTTGGTCAGCGCGGTTGGTACACTGCCCGCGCCAGAGTTGTTGGAGGAGGTGCGTTGGGCGTATGCGGAGGGACTGGCGGACCCTGGGGTAGCCGGGTTGGAGGACATTGAAGCGGATCTGGCGGACCCAACAGCGTGGCGTCGGGGCCAACAGAGCCTGATCACCGATGCCATTGCCGAGATGGAGGGCTGGTCTTCGTTCCAACCGGAGGATTCCGAGCCCGAACCGGTTTTGGAGCCCGAGGCGCCGCCGCCCGAAGCTAGTTACGTTGCCCCGGAACCGTTTGTCCGTGGACCCAAGATCGGTCGCAATGACCCGTGCCCGTGCGGGAGCGGCAAGAAATACAAGAAGTGCTGCGGAAAGGGCTGAACGGCGCCGACTATCTTCCAGAATTCCAGAGGAGCCGAACAATTACTGCGTCTTCGTTCCCTTTGCGCCCTTCTATTCAAAAAATGAATAGTTACTGTTTTTTTCGTGCGCCAGGGGACGAAAGACCTTATTATTACGCGACATTTCGTCATGGGCGGCACGTATTCACAGTTTTCAGTTGGCAGAGTGTCCCTTCGGGGTCGCCGCGTGTGGCGACGCGGCTTGGCCCTCCTGCCCGCCATCCTGGACCGCGCCTTCAAGGGCGAGTTATGAAGCATCAAACTCGACTCCGGTTCGAGTATGGCGGCTTCTTTGCCAAGGGCATTACACTCCGCCTCGGCCGCGGGCGGCTTGTTTACACCAAAACCCTCGGCACGTTCCCTGCCCAGGCTCCGCAGGCCATCAAGCCCACAGAGGAGCAGTGGCACCAATTCTGGTTAGAGGCGGACCACATCGGCGTCTGGGACTGGCTACCGGAATACATCAACCACGACATCGACGACGGAGTGGAATGGTCTCTTGAGCTCAGCCACAGCGGCCGCAAAATCAAATGCTATGGCAGCAACGCCTACCCCGGCTACCGCGGAGTCGACTATCCCGATGACTGCCCGTTTGCCGACTTCCTCCGCGCGCTTGCCAGACTAACGGGTCAGCCGGACATCGCCCCACCACCGCCGGACCCAACGCCCACATCCCCGCCGCCCCCGCCCCCGCCATCAACGGAGATCTGTCCCGGATCTCGGGTTCGTGGACGGCCGACCGGCGGGCGGGACGCCCGCTGAACTCGCAGGCGAGGACGCCTACGCTACATGCGAAGGTGAAATCCGGGGTCAACAGCACAGTGGGGGTTTCAAGAACGTGCTCGCCTCTCACGCCGCAGAGTCGCTCGCCCTCGGTCTGCGGCCCTTACGAATCGCGCTTTCAGCGCTCAGAATAGTTTGTGGCCCGGCGAACCCCGGGCTGTCGCCCCACTGCCATTAAGTTTGAGTGACAACCGTTGCCCTTCGGACGTAGCGCAGACCTCCGGTCTGCTGTAGCGCAGACCTCCGGCCTGCATTCACATCCGAACCTCACTCGCTCTTGGCATTCACTGTGCGCTACTTACCCGCCACCCCAGGCATACTGGAAGCCCGCGCTGCAGGGCCACGACGTATTCGTCACTCGAACTTAATGGTCGCGGGGCTGGCGCCCTGGTGTGAGTGACGCCGTTGGAGTCAGGGCTCAAGCTCGCCGTTCGCGTTTGCCAACGGGTGGAATGAATTCAGGTTCCGTTCGCCACTTCCAGCAGAGTATCCGCATGACATGGGCCGGGCAGCGGACACCAGCAGGCTAGATTCTTAGGCCGCTTATGCCATCCCTTTTTCCGGCTCAGCTTTACTCGGATTGGCTTCATGCTTTTCATTCCCCGGAAGGAAAATGGCTCTAATCGGCCAGGCTGACAAGGGGCGCGATCCTGTAGCATCGACTCAGGAGTGAAGGCAGCGCGAGTCTCCCCGGATATCTACATATCTACCTGCCGCTCGCCTCCTCCCTTGCGGCATTTTAAAGAATAGGCCATCGTTTCAAGGAAAGGAACGTTGAAGGAATGCGTTGACGAGAAAGGTCCAGGATTATGAAAAGGCGGCACGGCCGGGACGCAGTTGCCATTTATCACGTTGTTTTCGCGCATGAGGATTTTGACCACACCGCTTGTACCCTCCTGCAACTCATCCACAAAGCCCAGCATGACTACCCGGGGAAAAAGCGAGTCCTCTACCTGGATATTGAAGGACATCGGAGTGCCAATGGCGGGTTTGACGACGACATGCTTGAGTTGCAGTCGAAGTTCACAACCGAGTTCCTTCTGCCGTTCCTGACCCGAGCCATAATGCCACTGGTGACGCTTGAGAATCCTAATCCCCAAAAAAACGAAATTCCTAATGAGCTGAGGGTCATTTCGATCGAGCATAGCCCCGGAGAGGAGCCTCCTGAGGAAACTTCCGGCGAATCCAGTCGAACGCCACGGCTCTAAGTACTGCGTAAGCGAAGTCTTTTGAGGCTTGTGCTTCCGAGCGAATGACGCGGATGACTTCCTTTACGGAGTAATGGGCCCCGACGCCATCGGCGTCAATCATACCAGCCCAGGGCGGCAGCCCTGGGTTTACCACGCCACAAACCGTTCGGAGCGCTGAAAGCGCGACTCATGCCTTACCTTGCCGCATCTCAGGAAGCGGGTGAAGAGTAAGGCGTTGCTCGGGTGATCCTTGCCCGCTTCTTCAGGTTATCTACTTGCCGCTCGCCTTCTCTATCGCGGCTTTTCGAGCCTGAAGCGCGGCCAACTCCTTCTTGAGCGCAGCGATGTCCTTGTTGATTTTTCGCAACTCCGCCTGGGCCTTGGTCCCGGCCAGATGCTTCGAGCCAAATTGTTCAGCAATGTACTCCTCCAATTGGCCCCTCAAAATTCTCAAGTAAGGGTTGCCCCAGATAGACCCCTGTCGGCATTCAAGTTTTCCGGCCCGGATGCCCTTCACAATAAAGTCCTGGCTGACCCCATATTCCTTTCGAGCCGTCACATCGCTGAGGGTTGCCCCTTTGCGGTTCCATTCACCATATTCCGCCATAGTTCATCCTCCCTCGTCACTGGGTTTTCGGTTCCATTGGTGCCAAGCCCGTCGTGGTTGCCGGTCTCGGCAGCCAAGAAGGAAGCTCGCGGGGTTTTGACCAAACCCGCTGCACCCCCCCCACAATCCGCTCAGACCGCCGCAGTTTCGTCAACCTTTTCCTCCATTCCTCATGACATCTTTCGCCGAGATCCGGTTCCGTCAACTGCCTCACCGCAGACCAAAACCCTGTCAAGCGCGTAACCAGAGCCGATCGGCGCCGACGCGCGCCCGGACGCTCAAAAACCGCCTCTCCGGGGCCAGATCCGGGGTCTTTGGCCCTCGACCCACGCCCCTCGACCCCCGACACACGCTTTCCTTATCGACAGGCGGGAGGATTCCCGTAACCTTTCCAGAACTGCAACTGTCTTCTTTTAGACACCAGTGTGCTCCGCGACTTATGGCAAATGATACCAGGTTCCGATGGTCGAAATGGATTTTGATTTTGGTTGTGCTCGGTTCTGCGGGCAGCGGAGGCGTTTGGTATTTCCGGGGCATGCACGAGGCGGCGATAGAGTATCAGACCGCAACCGTTTCGCGCAGCAACCTGGTCCAGGCAGTGACCGCCACCGGCCAATTGGGCCCGGTGGTCAACGTGCAGGTGGGCAGCCAGATTTCGGGCATCGTCCAGAAACTGTATGTGGACTGGAATTCGACGGTCAAATCCAACCAGGTGATTGCCGAGATCGATCCCTCGATTTGCCAGCTCGGGGTGCTTAAGGCGGAGGCGGATTTGGCCAACACCAAGGCAAACCTCGCTCTGACCGAGGTGCAGGCGCGCCGGGCGGACTCGCTGTTCACCAACGGCCTCATCTCCGCGTCGGACCATGACACGGCGCTGGCACAGTTGCAGCAAGCTCAGGCCCAAGTGCAAAGCGATGAAGCCACCCTCAAGAACGCCCAGGTCCAGCTTTCCTACTGCACGATCTACGCGCCGGTGGATGGTGTGGTCATCTCGCGCAACGTGGATGTGGGTCAGACGGTTGCGGCCAGCTTCAATACCCCGACGCTCTTCATGATCGCCAACGACCTGAGCAAGATGCAGATCGACGCTTTGGTTTCCGAAGCGGACATCGGCGGCGTCGAAGTCGGACAGAATGTCAATTTCAGCGTGGACGCTTTTCCCTATCGCACCTTTCGCGGAAAGGTCAGCCAAATTCGATACGGCGCCATGACCAACCAGAACGTGATCACGTATGACTGCGTCATTGGCGTCAACAATCCCGATCTTAAGCTGCTTCCGAGCATGACGGCCACGGCGCAGATCATCACGGCGGAGCGGCAGAACGTTCTCAAGGTTCCCAATGCCGCTTTGCGTTTCCATCCCCCGGATGCTTCCCCCTTTGCGGCGCTGACGAACGGGGCACTGCCCGCCGCCGGCCAGGGCGCACGAGCGGGGGGTGTGGAGAAGGGCGGCGGAACTGGCAGCAGCAGCAGCGGGAGCGGCGGAGCCGGTCCTGCGGGCGGCGCTAAAGGCGCCGACCGGCCTCACCCGGAACGCCAGCTCATTCGCACCGTCTATGTCTTGCCGCCAAAGAGCGACTCCAAGCAGGCCGAAAAAGCCAAACCCAAACCGGTGCAGATCAAAGTGGGCATCAACGATGGCATCTCCACCGAAGTGGTCGAGGGGCTGGAGGAAGGCGACGAAGTGGTCATCGGGGCCATTCTTCCGGTGGACGCGGCCCGGCCTCCGGGCAGCCCATTTGGCGGGAATCGGAGATTTTAGGCCGGTGCAGGGGTTTGCATGCCGAGTTTCTTTGAAAATCTTCCCAAAGCCCTTACGTTAATGCGCCATGCCGCAGGAAAGCAGGAAAGAGCCTTCGGGCGTCGCCAGCGTGCCCGAAAAGGCCACGGGGCAGCCACGCCGCGTGGTCACGGGCGGCCCGCTGTGGCGGCAGACCTTCGCGGCGCTGCGGCACCGGAATTTCCGCCTCTTCTTCGGCGGCCAATTGGTTTCGCTCATCGGCACCTGGATGCAGAACACGGCCCAGGGCTGGCTCATCTACGATTTGACCCATTCCAAAGTCCTGCTTGGGGCCGCGGCGGCTATTGGATCGGCTCCGTTGTTCCTCTTTTCGACCTGGGGCGGTTCCGTGGCCGACCGGCATCCGAAACGTCAAATCATCCTTTGGACACAGACCGGGATGATGCTGTGCGCTTTCATCCTGGCGGGGCTGGTCTGGAGCGGAAAGGTCCGGGCGTGGGAGATTTTGGCGTTAAGCGCGCTGGGCGGGCTGGCCATGGCGTTCGACATGCCGGCGCGGCAATCGTTCATGGTCGAGATGACCAGCCGCGAGGACCTGATGAACACCATTTCCTTGAACAGCTCGATGGTGAACGGCGCGCGCGTGGTGGGACCTTCGGTGGCCGGCTTCCTCATGGCGCGCGTGGGCACGGGGGCCTGTTTCTTCCTGAACGGGGTGAGCTTTCTGGCGGTGATTGCCGGGCTGTGGCTGATGCGCCTGCCCCGGTTCATCCCTCCGGCGCGGACGAGCTCGACCTGGGCGCACGCGGTGGAGGGATTTGTGTATGTTTGGCAGAACCGCCGGATGCGGACGCTGCTGCTGCTGTTTGCCGTGGTCGGCATCTTCGGGTGGTCGTATTCGGTGCTCATGCCGGCCTATGCGGCGGACGTGCTGAAGGTGGGCCAGGGCCAATACGGGATGCTGCTCAGCGCCAACGGCGTCGGGGCCTTGCTGGGGGCGCTGACCGTTGCGACCATTGGCCCGCGCGTCAATCGCCGGTGGCTGGTGCTGGGCGGTTTATGGGTTTTCTCGGGCATGCTGTTGTTGTTGGCGCTGGTGGAGCATTACTTTCTGGCCCTGCTCTTTCTGGCCCTCGCCGGCTGGGGGATGATGCTCTTCTTTTCCACCACCAACACCGTGCTCCAAACCAGTGCCTCGGACCAGATGCGCGGCCGGGTCATGGGCGTGTGGGCGTTGATCTTTGGCGGCATGATGCCCATCGGCGGGGTGGAGGCCGGTTTTTTATCGCACTACCTGGGTATCCGCTGGACGGTGGCTCTGGGCGCGATCGTTTGCGCCCTGGCCGCGCTGGTGGTCTGGGTGGTTGTGCGCCAGCGTCCGGCCCAGGGCCAGGGAAGGGGATGAGAGTTGGATTTGAAGTTCACAGCGTATGAATGCGGTTATCAGGCTTGAAGACATTCACAAGACTTACCACACCGGCGATGTGGATGTGCATGCCGTCCGCGGAGTCTCCACCGGAATCGAGTCCGGAGAGTTTGCCGCGATCATGGGGGCGAGCGGTTCGGGCAAATCGACGCTGATGAACATCATCGGCTGCCTGGATCGGCCGACAGCCGGGCGCTACCTGCTGGACGGGATGGACGTGTCGCAGCTTGGCCGGGATGAGCTGGCGGATATTCGCAACCAGAAGATCGGCTTCATTTTTCAGGGCTTCAACCTGCTGTCGCGCACCTCGGCGCTGGAGAACGTCGAGCTGCCGATGCTTTACCACGGCGGCCACCTGAGCGGGCGCAAACAGCGGCAGCGGGCCCTGGCGGCGCTGGAATTGGTGGGGTTGGCCGACCGGGCCGATCACCACCCCAACCAGCTTTCCGGCGGCCAGCAGCAACGGGTGGCGATCGCGCGGGCTCTGGTCAACCAGCCGGCGCTGTTGCTGGCCGACGAGCCGACCGGCAACCTCGACAGCATGACCAGCGTCGAGATCATGGGGGTATTTCAAAAGCTCAACGACCAGGGTATCACCATCGTCATGGTCACTCACGAGCTGGACATTGCCCGCTACACGCGGCGCAACCTCATCATGCGCGACGGGCGGTTGGTCAGCGACGTGCGGGTGGAGGATCGCCTGCAGGCTGAGGCCGAGCTGCTCCGCTTGCGCGAAGCCCAGAAAGAAGTGCAATTGACTCTATGATGCGACTGCTGGCCACGATCAAGATCGCGGTGCGCGCTCTGCTGCGGAACAAGATGCGCACCCTGTTGACCATGCTGGGCATGATTATCGGCGTGGCGGCGGTCATCGCCACGGTCAGCATCGGCAATGGCGCCAAGGCCCAGATCGAGGCGCAGATCGCCAGCATCGGACAGAACGTGGTGCTGGTCTTCTCGGGCAGCTTCACGCGCGGCGGCACCCGATCGGGGTGGGGGGGAGCCGGGACTCTGACCGTGGAGGACTCCGAGGCCATCCAGCGCGAGATCCCGGGCGTGGTGGTCATCAGCCCCGAGGTGCGCACCCGCGTGCAAATTGCAGCGGGGGGCGAGAACTGGAACACCCAGATTCTCGGCGAATCAGCCAACTACTTTGACATCCGACAGTGGCCGATTATCTCCGGCGCCCCCTTCACGGAGCAGGACGTGCGCACCGCCAACAAAGTGGCGGTCATCGGCAAGACCGTCGCCGACGAGCTCTATCCCGGCGAAGATCCCGTCGGCCAGGTTGTGCGGGTTAAGAACGTGCCTTTTATTATTGTCGGCATGCTCACCCCCAAAGGGCTGTCGGTCCAGGGGGCGGACCAGGACGATCTCATCGTTATGCCCTATACCAGCGCGATGAAGCGCGTGCAAAAGGCGACGATGCTGGGGATGATTCTCGTTCAGGTCGCCAAGCCCACACTGCTGAACACCGTCCAGCAGCAGGTGATCGATCTGCTGCGCCAGAAGCATAAGATCACCCCCGACAAGGATGATGATTTCACCGTCCGCACCCAGCAGGAGATCGCCGAGATGGCTGCCGCCCAGTCCCGGACGATGAGATTGCTGCTGGGGGCCATTGCGATGGTGTCGCTGGTGGTCGGCGGCATCGGGATCATGAACATCATGCTGGTGAGTGTGACTGAGCGCACGCGCGAGATCGGCATTCGCATGGCCATCGGCGCCCGAGGCGGGGACATCCTGCTGCAATTCCTGACCGAAGCCGTGACGCTGGGGGTGCTCGGAGGGGGGCTTGGCATTGGCGCCGGGATCGGGGCATCCAGGCTGCTTGCGGTGCAGATGAACTGGCCTATCCTCATTCCTCCCGAGTGGGTGTTCTATGCCTTCGTGTTCAGCGCCCTGGTTGGTATTTTCTTTGGATTCTACCCTGCCCGCAAAGCTTCCCGGCTCGACCCCATCGACGCGCTGCGGTACGAGTAAGGCGGTGATGCGCCAGACGAGCGCCGCAGGCAAAGAAACCGGAGGTGAGAACTACTGGCGGCTCAGGAAGTATAATAAGCCGGCGACAACACCCGAAACCAGGAGGCCGGCAATGATCGACCATTTGAGGATGAATTTTTGTTTCCTTCGGTAAGCGCGGCCCCCCATGCCTGGCAGCAGGTAGAAACGCTCGTGTTCTTTTGGTCGGCGCGGGCTTGCCATGGTCAGGAAGTTCATAATGGAAAAGGGGACGGGCTCGGGCAAGGCCGGCGCCTGAAACGCCGCAGCAGGCCCGTATGCCGTCCGGCACATTGGGCCATGCCGGCCGCCGAGATTCGCAACCGGCCCGGAAGCCGCAACTCACTCACTGGTCTCTTTCGCACGCATGGGCATACTGCTACAAGCATGACGGCCGGGTCAAGAGCGGATCAGAAGGGAAGGATGGCCCGGGAGCAAGTCAGGTTTTGGAGCGGAGCTCGCCAATCGAATCTCCCCGTGAACCGACCGTGGAGCGTGGAGCGTCAGGAGCGTCAGGAGCGTCAGGACTCCTTGGCATCGAGGCAGTCGCGCACGGTTTTGACCATGGTTTCCTGGGAGCAGGGTTTGGAGAGATAGGCCATTTCCTTGCCCAGTCCGCGGTCGGCGGCGATCGCCTCATTGCTGTAGCCTGAAAACAGGATGACCTTCAAGTCCGGCTTCCGAACGCGCAGTTGCCGCGCTAGGTCCAAGCCGCTCAGGCCTTGCGGCATGACGACATCCGAAAAGAGCAGATCAATTCGTTGGCCCGATTGCTCCCACACGCGCAGGGCCTCCGGTCCATTGGCCGCCTCCAACACCCGATAGCCGCGGTTTCTCAACGCCCTGGCCGTGAGGTCCCGGACGCTTTGCTCATCCTCGACCAGCAGGATGGACTCGGTTCCTCCGGAGGCGTGCGCCGGGGCTTGGGGGGAGGATTCCGCGGAGTTTTGTGCGGTGCTCACGGGCCAATAGACACAAAAAGTGCTGCCGACGCCGGGCGCGCTGCTTACGGTAACGCAGCCTTGATGCTGTTTCACGATGCTAAACACCGTCGCCAGCCCCAAGCCGGTGCCTTTTCCAGGTTCTTTGGTGGTGAAGAAGGGCTCGAAGATGCGGACGAGAGTCTTCTCGTTCATGCCGCATCCCGTGTCGGTTACGCACAGCCGGACAAATCGGCCTGGCCGGGCTTCGGAATTGCGCTGAGCTTCCTGGGGGGAGATTTCGGCCTCTTGCAGCGCCATGATAAGGCGCCCTCCCTGGGGCATCGCATCTCGCGCATTGACACAGAGGTTCATAACCACTTGCTCGAGCATGCCGGCGTCCGCCTGCACCAGCGGGAGCGCCGGAGGGGGAGCGAATTCGATGGCGATCGTTTCGCCGAGCAATCGCCGGAGCATCTTAAGCATGTTGTCGAGCAACTGCCGCAGGTCGAGCGGCGAGGTCTGCATGACCTGGCGGCGGCTGAAGAGCAATAATTGGCGGGTCAAAGCGGCGGCGCGCTGCGCCTGGCCTTCGAGTTCCCTGAGCGGTTCCTGCATGCCGGGCGGGAGCAGGGGGCTATTCTGCAACAATCCAAGGTGCAACATCATCCCGGTCAGGATGTTGTTGAAATCATGCGCCACGCCGCCGGCCAGCTGGCCCACCGCTTCCATCTTTTGAGCCTGGCGCAATTGGGTTTCCAGCCGTTTTTGCTCGGTGATGTCTTCCAAACAGAGCAGCAACAGAATCTGGCCGTCGAACTCCAGGCGCGCCGTGGACATCAGCATGGTCAATTCGCGCGTCTCTCGTCCAAGCCCGCGAGTCACGCTTACCTGGACTCGCTTTTGCGGCAGCCCGTGATTGAGGGTGGTCTTGAAGGCGCAGTGAAAATCGCAGGTGGCGCAATGGGGTCCGCGCCCGCAACTTCCAGGGGCGGCTGCCTCGTGGACGCATCCAAGCAGGGCTGCCAGCCACTCAGGTGGGTGGGGCTTCTCCGCGCCCGCGAACTCGAGCGCCGCCCGGTTCAGCCGCCGGATGCGCCTCTCACCATCGAGCAAAACCATCATCAAGGGCGCGTGGTCGTGAATCGCCGACAACTCGGCTTCGCTGTGTCGGAGGGCTTGCTCGGCTTCCTCCAGGCGCCGTTTGACCGACAGCTCCAGCAACACCCGGGCGACCGCCCCCGGCAGCCGGTGCAGGAGGTTGGTGTCCTTGACGAGATAATCGCGGGCGCCTGATTTCATCAGCTCCACAGCCAGGCGCTCATCCCCATGCCCCGTCAATACGATAAAGGGCGGCAACCGGCCCCGGGCGCGGGCCGCGGTTATCAACTCGTGGCCGCTCATATCCGGCAGGCCGTAATCGAGCAGCGCCAGGTCGCAATGCTGCGCGCTAAAGAGCTCCAGCGCCTCCTTGCCCGTCCCCACGCAACGGCAGACGTGGCCGGCGTCGGCCAGCGTGTCGGACAACAGCGTGGCCATGCCGGCATCGTCTTCGACCACCAACAGGCTGGCGGGCTTGGACAGCGCGACCTCCATTTCGGCTTCTTTCATTCCGGTTCTCCGTTGATATGCGGCACCCGCACCACGCGAAGGAACAGGCCCACGCGGTTCAATGATTCCGTAAATGCGTTAAACTCGACCGGCTTGGTGACGTAGCAGTTGCAGCCCTGGCGGTAACAGGCTTGGATTTCCTGGGGGTCGTCGGTCGTGGTAAGCATGATTACCGGGAGCTCCTTCAACACCGGGTCTTGTTTGATCGCCGCCAGCGTTTGCACCCCATCGACTCGGGGCATCCGGATGTCCAAGAGCAACAGGTAAGAGCGGCCCGGCTCGCGATGCGGTCCAGGCCCCTTCTGGAACAGGAAATCCAAGGCCTCCTGCCCATCGCGGAACCGCAGCATCGGGTTCAACAGCCCGGCCTCCTTGAGCGCCGAAGTAATCAGGCTTGCATGACCGTCGTCATCTTCGGCAATCAGGATCGTAATCTCTTCGTCGTTTTGTGTTATGCGCATATGGAGTCGGCGGGCTTGGTTCCAGAAGGTGACATTTGATTCCCCGTCGAGGGTTCTGCACGCAGCCTGTGGGCATCGAGAGGTTCCTTGCCGGAGGGCGCCGCGGCCGCCGGCAACGCGATGAAGAATGAACTGCCGCAGCCCGGCTCCGACTCCACCCACGCCCGGCCGTCCTGCCGGTCCATGATGCGGCGCACAATGGCCAGCCCGAGCCCCTCTCCCTTAACCGAGCCATTCGGGTCGAGCCGCTGGAAGACGTCCCAGATTTTCTCCTGGTGCCGCCCCTCGATGCCCAGGCCGTTGTCCGCAACGCGGTATATGGCGGTTCCGTCCCGCACCTCGCCGGTGATGCGGATCACCGGCGGGCGATCCGGGGAGCGGTATTTGAGGGCATTATCGAGGAGATTGGTGAACACTTGGGAAACCTGTGTCGAGTCGCCGCGGCACGGCGGCAGCCGCCCGATTTCCAGGCGCCCGCCGGCTTGCTCGACCTGGAAGGTCATGGAATCTCTTGCGGACTGAAGGAGGCTGTCCATATCGAGCGTCTCAATGCGAAGCGCATTGCGTCCGAGCCGTGAGAGCCGCAGCAGGCCGCTGAGCAAGGTATCCATCTTGAGCACGCTCGAGAGGATAAAATCCAAGGCTGGCCCAATGCGGTCCCGCAAAAGCGGTTCGATCTTCGCCCGCAGCTCCGGGGAGAGCTGCGGCGGCGCCAGCAACCGATCCAGCTCGGCGCAGCCGGTTTGCAGCCGATGGCTGAATCCCTGAATATTCACCAGCGGCGACCGGAGATCGTGGGAGGAAACATAAATCACGCTCTCCAGCTCTTTGTTTTTGCGCGCGAGCTCCTCGAGCATTCGTTCGCGCTCGGCCTCCGCCTGTTTGCGGGCGGTGATGTCGCGTATGGCACTGAAGCGGAGCTTCCGGCCTTCCCAATTATTGAGCTTGGCCCGCACCTCGGCTGTGAAGGTCGTGCCGTCTTTGCGCATGACCTCGTGCTCATAGACCGTCTCGCGATCCGAACCGATGGCCTGGGTAACTGTATCGCGGGAGCTCGGGGCGACGACGGTGGCGGCAATATCGCGGCCGATCAGTTCCCAGGGCTCGTAGCCGAACATGGCGGCATACTGATCGCTGACATCGACAAAACGGCCGTTCTCGCTTACGGAGATGCCCTCGAAGGCCGCGGCGGTAAAGCTGCGGAACCTCTCAGCGCTCGCGCGCGACGCCAATTCGGCCTTCCGCTGCGCTTCCAGTTCCGCCAATGAGAATTCAAACTCCCGCGTGCGCCAGAGGAGCCTCACGCCAAATACCATGGCGAGAACCACCAGGGCGCCCATCGCGCCGATCATCCACGCTTGCGCTCTGAGGGGAGCATAGACTTCCTCCACATCCTGTTTCGCGACCAAGTACCAGGGCGAATCGGGTACGGGCAGGATTGCCGCCAGCACCGGCACGCCGCGGTAGTCCAGTCCCCGGACCAAACCCGTCTGCCCGAGCGCGGCTTTGGCCGCCGGCAGGTTGGCGCGCCCTGCCAGTGAGAATCGCAGGTTCAACGCCGTGTTGGTCTGATGCCGCAATTCGTTGAGATAAACCACCTCCTGGCCCTCGCGCCGGACCAGGAGCGTCTCTCCGGTCTGGCTCGGTGTCGGCCAGGTCTGAAGACTTGGGAAAAGGAAGTCCTCCGGCTCTACTTCGGCCAGCATGACCCCAATCGCTCCCGGATCGGCCGCTTCGCGCGGGGCGGCCACCGGCACGACGTAATCCATGTTTACCAGGCCGGAGACCTTGCTTCGGTGCAAATCGGAGATGAGGACCACATTGGTGCGCAACGCCGCTGCGGCGAAGCGGCTGCCCAAGGGCCCCACCCACTCCTCTCCCGCGGGAATCCCGGCGCGCACCTTCAGCTTGGCATCCACCAGCACGAGCCGGCCGACATGGCTGTGCCGCTGGATGGCGGCCATCCAATCCAGGAGTTCTTCCTGTGCCGCGGCATCGGCCGGATGGTCGAAGGCGTTTTTGACCAACGAACTCAGAATTCGGCTATCCAGGATTAGATTTGCGTCGTCCAGGCGTTCCTGGCGCCAGCGGGCAATCTCCGAAACCTTCAGATTGGCAATGGCGTCCAGCGCGGTTTGTGCGCCCTGGACCAGCATCGATTTCTGGTGCCGGTAATACCCCCACCCAATCAACCCAATCGCTGCCGCGAACACAGCCAGGATGAGTGTCAGCCATTGGCCAGCCCGCTTGGGCTGAGGTCTCATGGGCGCCGCAGAGGTTGTTGCGTCAGTGTCCAAAACCCAAATCTTCTTCCTCGCGCCCGATCCATTGCGATCGATCGCGTCGGCGCGTTATGTTCCAGAGCAGACGACCTCGGTTTCCGCACCGGGGGGCTGCAGGTTTGACGGTTGTTTTAAGAACCGTTCTTCAATATCGGCTGATCTGCGGCGGGACTTAAGGGGCAATGCAAACGGGGGGGAAATGAAAACGCTCGAAGGATTGGTGTCTCTTTTGACCTTGCGGTCAACGGAGGCTCTTGTCCTTCGAGCAGTTCAAGTATCGTCGCCGGAAGCCGTGGGTGCCAGTAGGTGTTCACCTGCCCCGCTCTTACCGAACGGGCAGCGTTGGAAAGCCGGGTCGAGTCAGGCGGCGCGCAGCAAGGAAGGCCGGGCGGTGGGAGCCCCGATCGCCTGAGCTTGGGGGACGGGACTCATCTTTCCGCTGCGCACGTCGTAGATAAAACCGTATATGGCAATGTCGCCCGGGACCAAGGGGTGCGTGCGAATGCGGCGCACGTCGGCGGTGACGCTGGCGGGCTGGTCCGAAATCGTCAGCCAATCGATGTATTGCCCCTCGGTGGAACCCTGGCGGGTGCCGCCGGTGTCCTTCCATTGGTTGCCGTCGTAGCTCGCGGACTCCAGGCTGCTGGCCAGAAGCTGGCGCATGACGTCGTCGGTGAAGGTCTCCATGCCGCAATCCGTATGGTGGATGACGAACCACTCACGCGTGCCCAGGAGCTTGTAGGAGATCACGAGGGACCGGATGGCGTCATCGGTGGCTCGTCCGCCCGCATTGCGAATCACATGGGCATCCCCTTCCGCCAACCCCGCGAACCCGGCGGGGTCGAGCCGCGCGTCCATGCAGGTCAGAATGGCAAATCGCCGCGCGGGGGGCATTGGCAAGTCGGCCTTGTTGCCAAAGGAATTGGCATAACGCTCGTTGGCCGCCAAAACGTCATCAAGTATTTGACTCATAGAGAACCTTAACCTTTCCTTGATTGTATTTAATGAAACCATACCACGGGCACGAGTCTGGTCAAGGAACCGCCTGTGAACGGCTTACCGCAGGACAATGAAGCCGTAGCGCGTGAAAACGGCGGCGGCCTCACTGCCCATCAGGTAGTCCAGAAACTTCTTCGCGGCGGCCGGCGACGGCGCGTTTTTCAGCAATGCCAGGGGGTAGGAAATGATCGGGCCTTCGGCTGCCGGCACCTCGAAGACGACCTTCACCTTTTTGGAGATCGCGGCGTCGGTCTCGTAAACGATGCCGGCTTCCACGTTGCCGGATTCGACGGCGGCCAGCACGGCGCGCACGTTTTCGCACGGGATGACCTTCGGTTCAATGCTCCGCCAGAGCCCGAGTTTTTGCAGATAGGCCTTGGCATAAGTGCCGATCGGAACCGTCCGGGTATCGCCGAGCGCGATGCGCTGGATAGCGGCGTTGGTCAGGTCGGCGGGGCTATGGATGGCCGGCCCGTCCGGCGTGGCGATGATCACCAGCAGGTTGGAGAGCCGGCTGCGGCGGGTTTCCTTCGCGAGCAGCCCTTTCCGCTCGAGCGTATCCGCCTGGGCTTCGTCGGCGGAGAAGAAGATGTCCGCGGGGGCGCCTTCGGTGATCTGCCGACCCAGGGTGCCCGAGGCGGCGAAGTTGAAGACGATGGAGTCGCCGGACTGTTTTTCGTAGCTTGCGGCGATTTCCTTGAGCGCCTGGGTGAGGCTGGCCGCGGCAAAGACGGTGACCTGCGCGGCGGAGGACCGGATTGGCGCAGTTATCAAGCCGGCGGCGACGAGAATTGAGCCAAGAACTTGTTTCACAGTTGCCGCTGAGCCTCGACCCGAAGGGAGGCAATGTCAAGCGGCCCATTTTGGGCCTCATCCGACACGTTTGGGTCTGGGGTTAGGCGGCGGATAGAGCTTGAATGGGCATTTGATTTGACGGGCAAGGCGGCCTTCTATACGATGCGCGGCAGATACAACAAGAACAACGCGCCTCGCTCTTTCCGCCATTAATCGTTATGCCCCACAGCCACAATCAGCTTTTCAGTCGCCAAGCCCTGGGATGGCTTTGCGCCGCAGCAACCCTGATTTCCGTTGGCGCCCGCGCCGATTGGCCGGAGTTCCGCGGCCCCACTGGCGACGGTTACGTTCCGGTTGCCGGAGGCACTCGCCTGGCGGGCTTGCCGCTCCGCTGGAGTGAGACCGAGAACCTGAGATGGAGAACTCCCATCCATGACCGGGGCTTGTCCACGCCGGTCATTTTGAGCAACCAGGTCTGGCTGACTACCGCGACGGAAGCGGGCCACGACTTTTTTGTCCTCTGCCTGGATGCAGCCACTGGCAAGGTCCTGTTCGACGAGAAGCTCTTTCACTGCGACAATCCCGAGTCTCAGGGCAACAATGTCAATTCGTATGCAACGCCGTCCCCGGTGATCGAACCGGGGCGGGTTTATGTCCACTTTGGCAGCTACGGGACCGCCTGTCTGGACACAGCCACGCACCAGGTGCTTTGGCAACGGCAAGACCTGCCCTGCCGCCACTTTCGCGGGGCCTCCTCCTCGCCGGTGCTCTTTGAGAACCTGCTGATTCTGACGCTGGATGGGGCCGACCTGCAGTACCTGGTCGCCCTGGACAAGCAGACGGGCAAGACGGTCTGGAAGACCAACCGCTCGGTGGCCTGGAACGATGCAGACAGCACTGACTCACTTACCCGGCAAGGCGACCGGCGCAAGGCGCACAGCACGCCTTTGCTCATTGAATTTGCCGGCAAACCCCAACTGCTGAGCGCCGGCGCCAAGGCCGCTTACGCCTACGATCCCCGCACCGGCCGGGAGCTGTGGCGGGTGCGCCACGAGGCGTGGTCGGCCGCCTCGCGCCCCGTATACAAGGACGGATTGGCCTTCTTCATCAGCGGGTTTGGCGGCCCAACCGAATTGCTGGCGGTGCGCGTGGACGGGCAGGGGGATGTTACCGATTCCCACATTGTTTGGAGGAAAGCGGATAAATTCGTTCCCAAGACGCCTTCCCCGATCCTGGTGGAGGGCCTGCTTTATCTGGTCAGCGACGCGGGAGTGGTCTCCTGCCTTGAATGCAAGACAGGCCGGGAGGTGTGGCACGAATCCGTCGGGGGCAGCTACGCAGCCTCGCCGATCTTTGGGGATGGGCGCCTCTATTTCTGCAATCAGCAGGGCAAGACCACGGTCATGCAGCCGGGCCAGACCTCTCAGATTCTTGCCACGAATGTCTTGGCCAACGGCATGTTGGCTTCGCCTGCGGTTTCGGGCAAAGCCCTATTCCTCAGGACTCGGACGGACCTGGTCTGCATCGAGTCCGGACGGCCCGTGGAATGAACCACGGTTTTGTGCAACGTGGCGTTCGCCTCAGACGCTGGTTGGCGTCACGGGGGTGACTCCTTTTTTGAGAATGATATTTCCGTATTTGGCCGTCTCGCCGGTCATGACGATGGCGAAGGCTTGGCGGCTGCGCTCGTAGAACGCGAACCGTTCGATCCGCACGGCCGGCTTCGCCTCGGGCGCATGGCGGCGAACGGCCTTCAAATAGCGGGCTTCCACGGTGCGATCGAGATCATCGCCCTTGACCGGCTCCATCATGATGAGCGGAGCGGCATACGCATCCAACTCGAACAACGGCAGGATTCCATCAAGCAAGGTCGCAATCGGGAGCCCATCGGCGCGCAGCACCCGTTCATTCAACTGGTGGCCGGGAAAATGGGCGTCGGCCAGGACCAGTTCGTCTCCATGGCCCATTTCGGCCAGCACCTTCAGCAAGTCCGGACTAATGCAGGGAGCGATACCTTTCAGCATAGGAGAGTTTCAGTTTGTGAGATTCAGGCATAGAGCGGGCCGAAATTCTGGCAGGCGCGGAAATCGGCGCCTTGGGGGTCTTGAGCGCCGAGCAGGCTCCAGGCGCTGGGCCGGAACACATTTTGGTCGGCTACGTTATGCATCCCCACCGGGATGCGCAGAATCGACGCCAGGGCAATCAGGTCCCCGCCGATATGGCCATAGCTGATGGCACCGTGGTTGGCGCTCCAGTTGTTCATCACGCTATAGACATCGCCAAAGGGGGCCGAGCCAGTGAGGCGAGGTACGAACCAGGTCGTTGGCCAGCCCGGATCGGTCCGCTCATTGAGAATCTTGTGGACCTTTTCCGGGACATCCGCCGACCAGCCCTCGACGATTTGGAGCACGGGGCCGACGCCCTTGAGCAGGCTGATGCGGCTCATCGTCATGGGCATGCCGCCCTCGGAAAGGTAGCAGGACGAGAAGCCGCCGCCGCGGAAGTATTCGTAATTGGCGGCCGGCCAGGTGGTGGCGCCGAGGCAGGCTTCAACCTCCTCCGGGGTAATCTCCCAGAAGGGCTTCATGGCCGGCTTGCCGCCGCGGGTCTGGCGGCCCGTGCCATCCAGGGTGGCGGCGCCGGAGTTGATCAGGTGAATCATGCCATTGGCGGCCGGACCGCTGAGTTTCTGGCCGGTCACGCGTTTGATGGCCTCCGGGGTCCAGCAGGTCCGGACATCGGCGAAGATCTGGGCGGTGTTGGTGAGCAAATAGCCGAAGAGCATGCAGACGCCGTTCAGGCTGTCGTTCTCGGTGGCCAGGATGAGCGGGGGCCGAATGCCGTTCCAGTCAAAGGACGAGTTGAGAATCGCCTCGGTAAAGTCGCCATTGGGGAAATGATCGGTCCAGTGCCGCTGGCCCTGGAAACCGCCGGCGATGGCGTTGTGGCCCAGGGCCTCTTCGCCAAAGCCCAGCTCCGCTAGGCGCGGATTGCCGAGCATCAAATCGCGGATAATCAGGGTTATCCGGACCACCGTTTGCCATTCCCGGTCCTTGGCCTCGCGGCTGCGACGGTTGGCGGCCGAATTGTAGTCCTTGCCCTCCTTGCAGTGTTTTGCGACCCATGACAGGGCGGTTTTGAACTCGGCTTCGTCGTAAATCGTCTCCTCCATGCGCCGGACCAGCTCGCTCATATCGACCGCCTCGACGCGCATTCCCAGATAGCTCTCGAAGAAGCCCTGATCGACAATCGAGCCGGCGATGCCCATGGAAACACCTCCCACCGAGAGATACGATCGGCCTTTCATCATGGAGGCGGCCAGGCCGCCGCGGGCAAACGTCAGGAGCTTTTGCCGCACGTCGGCGGGGATGGTATCGTCGGTTTTGTCCTGGACGTCGCGTCCATAAATGCCGAAGGCGGGCAAGCCTTTTTGATTGTGGCCGGCCAATACCGCGGCCAGATAGACGGCGCCCGGCCGCTCGGTGCCGTTGAAACCCCAGACCGCTTTGGGCATCAGCGGGTCCATGTCCATCGTCTCGCTGCCATAGCACCAGCAGGGGGTTACCGTCAGCGACACACCGACGCCCTCGCGCCGGAATTGCTCGGCGCAGGCGGCGGCTTCGGCGACCCCGCCGATGCAGCTATCCGCAATGACGCAGTCCACCGGCTGGCCGTTGGGATAGAACACGTTCTGAGAAAGCAACTTTGCCGCGCGGCCGGCCATGTCCATCACCTGCTTCTCGAGCGATTCGCGCACGCCGCGGCGGCGCCCGTCGATGCAAGGCCGGAGGCCGATTTTGGGCATGGCCCCGCCGAGCAGAGGATTAGCGGTTTGGGATTTCATTGAAAGCAGCCTTTGTTGATTTTTTTCGGCTATAGTATTTCAGGAATCGGTTCTTTGCAGAATAGCCGGGCTTGACGTTTTTATGTCAGTTTTTGACTTTCTTCGCGGCGAGGTCTGGTAATATCCCGGCGTGAAAGCGAAACGAATTGGCCGGCGCCCCCCTTCGGCGGAGCCGGGCTATTTCAGCAGGCAGGTTTCCGCTGCGCAACGCTTCTTTCTGGATTTGAACCCTGGGCTCCATGGCCGGCGCGGGTTGGTGGTCGTCAGCGGCGGATGCGAGCATTGCCGGCCCGATTACGAGATTCGGCGCAACGGGCTGTCCTTCTCCATTATCGAGTTTGTCGCCCGGGGCGCCGGTCGACTGTCTATCTCGGGTCGGGAGTATCTCCTGGGTCCCGGCACCGTCTTCATTTACGGAGGCGATACGCCGTATCGAATGTCATCGGATCCCGGGCGTCCCCTGGTGAAGTACTTCATTGCTTTTGCGGGAGAGGGGGGACGCAAGCTGATGGAGGAGTGCCATCTGAGATTCGGACAGGTTGTTCGCGTGGCGCATCCGGAGCAGATCCAGCAGGTCTTTGACGATTCGATTCGGCACGGGCGCAGCGACCATTCCAACCGGGCGCGGATGTGCGCCGTGGCGGCGCAGTATCTGATCATGAAGATCGGCGACGCGATGCTGCCTTACGACGAAACGGCGGGACGGGCTTTCGAGACTTATCAGCGGTGCCGGCGTTTCATCGAGGAGAATCATGGGTCGGTTTGCAATCTGCGCGAGGTTGCGGAAGCCTGCCATGTCAACATGTCGCATTTGTGCCGCTTGTTTCAGCGGTTTGGCCGCGAGACCCCGAACCGCTACCTCCAACACTTGCGGCTGAATCTCGCGGTGGAACTGCTCCAGGGATCCTCCCGCCCGATTAAAGAGGTCGCCAGCCTCCTGGGCTTCAGTGATCCGTTTAGCTTTTCGCGGGCTTTCCGGCGGGCCTTCGGCCTCTCCCCGGGCCGAGCCCGCATGGTTATCCGGCCAGGGCGGGACGGGGGCGCGCCACGGAGGGCTTCGCAATCAAAGATCCGCCTGGCCAGACCAGAGGCCGGGGCTACGGAGCCTGCGGTGCGGTCTTGAACGTGACCGAAAGCGGCGCCAGCGGCAGGCCGCCGCAATCGTGGCAGCGGGCGTCCGGGGTGGTGAACTGGGCCAGGCAGTGCGGGCAGTAGGCGCGGCACGTGGCGTCGGACGGCGCGGGCGGCGCCAGGAGCTGGTCCGGGTCGAGGCGCGCTCGCCGGAGGAGTTTCTCGACGGCGCTTTGCAGCGCGGCGCGGGCCCAGCGCTCGGCGGCCTGGGCGGCGGGCTCGGATGAGGGGCAGAGCGGGAAGGCGGGATGACGAATCTCGCGCAAGACCTGGGCGGCCAGGTCGCGGAACCGCGCCTCCGAGCAGAGGACTTTGGCGATGGCCAGCGGATGGAAGTCCTCGAGCAAAGGCCGCGAGACCAGGTCATGAGCGCGCAGGGACGTGGCCGGCGAGAGCAGGACTATCAGGAAATGGGTGAATCGCTCGTCCTCGGCCCTGGGGAAGAACGCCAGGTGCGCGCGGCGGAAGATCAACGCGATGGCCACGGTGCAAGCCAGCAGCCCCACGACCAGCTCCAGCCAGAAGCGCAAACCGAAGCTGAGGAACACCACGGGCGCCAGCACGAACGAATAGCCGAAAAGCACGTTGGTGGCGATCCGCAGCCTGGCCGCATGGGGTTGGAATTCGCGCCAGCGCCGCTCGGCCGCGTCGGCGTCGAGGCTGTCCTCGAGTTGCTGTTGCAGGGCGGCTTCGCGTTTGGCGGCGGGCAGTTTGCTGAGCCCGCTCAGTCGTTCCGCGAGGCCCTGGGCGAACGTCGGCGAACCGACCTTCAGCCGCAGACTGCCGTTGATGCGAACCGTTTTGCCATCGGCGGCCACTTGGCGGAGGTCGTCGAAGCGAACGAACCAGCCGGGCTGGGGCGGCCGCCAGCCGGGATTAACACCGGGAGCGACGTACGCCAGCAGTCCTTCCGGGGAGAGGGAGAGTGGGGATGGGTTACCCGTGAGCAGCGTGCCGAGGGGCGGCAGCGGGGCGGCGAAGATAAACCCGCCGGTCTGGTTGCCCAGCAACGCGCCGGGGTGGACCACTCGCCAGCCACGCCCCAGCCAGGTTCGGAAGGCCACCGACCCGCGCCTCAGCCAGCAGGCGCATTCCCAGCCGTAAAGCAACGCCAGAACCAGCAGCAGCAGTTCGAGGTCGCTCACTCGCTCTTTTTCTTGCTCCGGCCCGTGAAGAGCTTCTTGAAGAAGCTCGCGATGCCGGCAAACGCCAGCACCACCAGCTTCCAGCCTTTCTTGAGGAAGACGGCCAAAGCGGTGAAAAGGCCGAGCTTGGCGGCGCCGACTGCCGCGCCGCCGACCACCAGCGCGCCCAGGCCGTACTTGGCGAGCTTGTCGCCCGAGCGGTATTCAGCATAGGTTTGGCCGCTCTGGTAGGAGTAGCCCGCCAGCATTTCCCGAAACGTGGGCAGCGTGTCGCCAAGCATGTCCGGTTTGACGATCAGAACCACTTCCATGACGCCTTTGCGTCCGAGCAGGCGGGTGTTGTAGTTGAGAATCGGCCGCCCCTCGCACGTGGCGCGAACGGCCCATTCCAGGTTGTGCGTGGCGGCGTCGTACTTGGGCGGAACTTCCCAGCCGACCACTTCGAGCGGAGGATTGCCATTGCGCTGGCGTTCCTTGTTCGCCGCCTCGGTGCCGGCTTTGATGGACGCCAGCAACTTGTCCGCGTCGAGCTTGTCTTTGTCATCGTCCTTGACGTAGCCGATGCCGGCGAACTCGAACATGACCGACCAATCCGCGTTGGTCGGAGCCATCAGGCCCAAAATGCTGTCGCTGACGGGCTCGCCTTCGGCCTTCAACAGGGCGCGGGTGGTTTTGCCGTCGATAAAGCGGAAGCCGGCGGGGACGTTGATGCTGGCCATCGAGCCCAGCGGCGCGTTGGTCGGCCCGTCGAGGAAAGTGATCTTTTGTTTGGAGTCGGCGCTTTGCGCGGTCAGGATCGAACCGGCCAGCGCCAGGGCGCACGCGACGAAACCGAGGGCTTTTGAGCGCGACATCATACGTTTGCTGTTCGAGTTAACGGTGTCTGACACTTCCCGGCAAAAAGGCGCAACCAGTCCTGCTCTCGTTTAGCTGGCCGAAGATTCTGCGTCAAGGAAATCAGCGAGAATCAGCGCTACGCGATAGATGGCCTGGTGCAACGCATGGAGGCTACAAGGATTTCGCCCCTAGCGGGGCTGGGAACAGGCAAGCCGATGCCACTTTAGTTCTTGCTGATAGTGATATCCGCGCGATGCCACCAGCCGCCGCCGAGGGCTTGGAAGAGCGCGGCGGTGTCGGCATAGCGATTGGCCTGGGCCTGAACGAGGTTCATCAAGGCCTGTTGGTAGGTCTGTTCGGCGTTTAGAAGTGAGAGATAACCGGCGTAGCCGGAATCGAACTGGTCCTGGGCCAAATCCAAGGTGATCTTGGCGGCATCCCGCGCGGCGGCGGCTGTCTTGAGGGCGTTGGCGTCTTCCTGGAGGGCATTCAAGGTGTCGGCGACATCCTGGAAGGCGCTTAGGACGGTGGATTTGTATTGCTCGGCCGCCTGGGTGAAGGCCGCCTTGGCGGCGCGTTCCTGGTGCAGCAACATGCCGCCCTGGAAAATGGGTTGGGTCACCCCGCCCGCCAAGGTCCAAAAACCGGCGCTGCCTGAAAAGATCCTGCCGGCATCCAGCGCCATGGTCCCGGCGTCGGCCGTGAGGGTGATATTGGGGAAGCGGTTGGCGATGGAGATGCCAACCTGGGCGCTGGCGGCGTGAAGGCTTTCCTCGGCCTGGCGAATGTCCGGGCGCTGGGCGACGAGTTGGGAGGAAAGGCTGACGGGCAAATCCTGCGGCAGTTGGAGGCTGGCGAGCTCGAACTGGGCGGTCGGATCCTGGGTGGGGAAACGGCCGGATAGCGCGGCGAGGAGATCGCGTTGCTGGGCCAGTTGCTTGAGCAGGGGCGGGAGGGTGGCTTCGACCTGCGCGAGCTGAGATTCCTGGGCGGCGATGTCGAGCCGCGCGGCGTATCCCTTGTCAAACTGGACGCGCAGGGTCTGCAGCATGTTGGAGTTGATGGTTACCAATTGGCGGGTGGCCTCAATCTGTCCTCGCAAGGAGGCTTCCTGGATGGCGGCGGCGGCGACGTTGGCGCTGAGGGTGATATGAGTGGCGGCCAGGGCAAAGCGCGCCTGCCCCTCCTGCGCCTTCAAGAACTCCGCGGTCCGGCGATTGAGGCCGAAGACGTCCGGCGAGTAGGAGACGCTGACCTGGGGCGTATAGAGGCTGAAATAGAACACGGAGGAGTTGGGGACGGGCGCAATCTCTGTTGAAGTTTTCTGGCGGGAAGCGGAGTAGCTTGCCGCGACGCTGGGGTAGAAGGAGCCTCGGTGAGCGAGGACATTTTCCCTGGCGACCTTAAGGGCAGCCTGGGCGGCCTTGATGGTCGGATTGTTGCTCAGGGACAATTCAATAAGCTCGTTGAGGGGCTGAGAGTGGAACAAAGTCCACCATTCTCCCGGAAGGTCCTTGCCGCTCACGAAGCGCTGCGGTTCACCGCCCGGCAAGTTGGTGGCGCCGCTGGTGGTGGAGAGCGGCGCGGACGAATAGCCGCTGACCTCAGGAGCCGCCGGCTGCTTGAAGTTGGGACCGACGGCGCAGCCGGCGAGGATCACGGCCAGCGCGGCGGCTGCGGGAATCAAACGGCGCATGGATTTGGTTGTTTGTTTCATGATCACACCTCCAGCCGATCCGTGGGGCGAGCGACGAGGGAGTAAAGCGCGGGCATGAGGAACACGCTGATGAGCAACCGGCTGAACAGGCCGCTGACGATGACCAGCGCGAACGGCCGCTGGGAATCGGTGCCGACCCCGGTGGCGATGGCCGCCGGCAGGAGCCCCAAGGCGGCCACCAGCGCGGTCATCATGATCGGGCGGAGCCGCAGGATCGCGCCATCGCGAATGGCCCGGTGGAATTCCATGCCCCCGCCGCGCAGCTCGTTGACGTAGGAGATATAGACGACGGCGGTCTGCACCG
>Ga0181517_10001399_pt1 | contig 26898 bp, 25 predicted proteins | sample PEATcosm2014_Bin_31_FD_119748 | JGI IMG/M metagenome (GOLD analysis project Ga0181517, IMG submission 119748) | Peatland microbial communities from MTU Mesocosm Facility, Houghton, MI, USA - PEATcosm2014_Bin01_30_metaG | ecosystem: Environmental > Terrestrial > Soil > Wetlands > Peat | place... | reverse complement strand
CGGCGTTTCCGTTTCGCTATGCACTGCCTCCAGCACGTCGGCCACCTGGAAGGCAATCACCTCCAGCGCCGCACGTGCAATGTGTCCCGGCTTCTTATCGCGCCGCAATCCGATCAGCATTCCGGCCGCGTGCGCATCCCAGTGGGGCGCGCCCAGCCCCACAAACGCCGGCACAAACACCACGCCGCCCGTATCCGGCACAGACGCCGCCAGCGCCTCTACCTCACTCGATGAATCAATCAGCTTCAGGTTATCGCGCAGCCACTGCACAACCGCGCCGCCAATAAAGATGCTTCCCTCCAGCGCATATTCCCGCCGCCGCCCCGCGCTCGCCGCCAGCGTCGTAATCAGCCGATGCCGTGAGCGCACAAACTCCGTGCCCACGTTCTGCAGCAGGAAACACCCTGTCCCATATGTGTTCTTCGCCTCGCCCGCGCTCCAGCACAACTGCCCGAACAGCGCCGCCTGCTGATCTCCGGCAATGCCGGCAATCGCCACGCCGCCCAGTCCGAGTGTGGTTGTCACTTCGCCCACCTTTTCGCTCGACCACGCCACCTCCGGCAACAGGCTCGCCGGTACATTGAAGATGCGCAGCAGCTCTTCATCCCACTCGCCTTTCACAATGTTGTAGAGCAGCGTTCGCGAGGCGTTGGTCACGTCCGTCACGTGCTTGTGCCCGCTGGTGAAGTGCCAGATCAGCCAGCTATCCACGGTCCCAAACGCCAGTTCGCCCCGCTCTGCGCGCGCCCGCGCTCCCTCCACGTGGTCCAGAATCCACGCCACCTTGGTCGCCGAGAAATACGGGTCCAGCACCAGCCCGGTCTTCGACGAAACCGTCTCCCCGGCACCGCTTGCTTCAAGTTCACCGCAGACCGCAGCAGTACGGCGGTCCTGCCACACGATGGCCGGGTGAATCGCCTTGCCCGTCGCCCGCTCCCACACAATCACCGTCTCGCGCTGGTTGGTAATCCCGATCGCCGCCACATCCCTGGGGCGCGCGCCAATCTTGCCCAGCGCCTCCACGGCACAGGAGAGCTGGCTGGTCAAAATCTCGGTAGGATCGTGTTCCACCCATCCCGCCTGCGGGTAGAACTGCTCGAACTCGTGCTGCGCGGCGGCGGAGATCGTCCCGGCCTCGTCGAAAAGAATCGCGCGGGAACTGGTTGTTCCCTGGTCCAGCGCAAGAATGTATCCCATACGCGCCACTCACTTTCGCCAACCAGTCAAACACGCTGAGACGCGATTGGGCAAGGATGTACGGAACCAGGAACGCCACAGCTTGCAAGTTATTGTTAAAACACGATTAATGCTGTGCCTGTGTCCCGCCTGTTGAAAAAATGGGTCCCCCACGGCGAATTATGCGCCGCACGGAGGCCCAACTTTTTGTATCCTGAAAGGGAAGCCCCGCGATTTGGTCGCGAACCCAACGGAGGAGATTTTCTATGGCAGAGACAGTCAAGAAAGCGAAAGCTTCCGCGAAGCCCCGCAAGACCACTGCGAAGCATGAGAAAGTGGCTCAACCCGCAAGACCGGCAATGCCGCCGCGCGAGGAAATCGAGAAGCTCGCCCGGGCCTATTGGGAGCAGCGCGGTCACCAGGACGGATACGCAGAGCAGGACTGGCTGCGCGCCGAACAGGAACTGCTCAAAATGGCTTCCTAGAAGAAGCTCCGCGAGACTGACCAGGACCGTCGCATACTCCCCCGTAAGCGCTGGGGCATAGTGCGCTGCCCGAACCAGTGTTACAGGGACATGAAAACGAATCCGGGCGCTTATGCCTTCTAAGCGCATTGTATTGTTGTGTCTTCTCGGTCCGGTTCTGTGCTCGCCCTGCGCTGCTACTGCACCTCCCCGATGTACACCCCGAAGGGGCCCAGTTCGATGGCTCCCAGCGACTCCGGATCGGCCGCCCCCGGTGATTTCAGCAGCGTCTTGACATGGTATGGTCGAATGCCCGCGCCCCCACTGGCCAGATTCACCGTCTGCGGCTCAGCCGTGAAGTTGACGCTCACCACCACCTGGGGCGCTCCGGGCGCCTGCCGCATCCAGCTGAATACCTTATTGTTTTCCGTGTCCAGCATAATGTTGGCGCCGTTCTCAAAGGCCGGAACCGTCTTCTTCAAGCGGATCAGGCTCTGGTACCACGCGAACAGCGAAACCGGATCGCTTTTCTGCGCTGCGACGTTGATCGCCGCTGCCCTCGGGGGCACCGGCAGCCACGGCGATCCGTTGGTAAATCCCGCATTCGCGCCCGCATCCCACTGCATCGGTGTCCGCTCGCCGTCGCGCCCCTTTTCTTTCGGCCAGCCGGTAACCCCGATCGGGTCCTTCACGTCCTGTTTGCGCTCCGGCGGTGTGGTCTTCATTCCGATCTCGTCGCCATAATAGAACAGCGCCGCGCCCCGGCTCGCAAACAGAATTGTCGCCAGCACCCTTTGAATATCCTTGTCGTGGACCCCGTCGCCGTAGCGCATGTCCAGCCGCGGGTTGTCGTGGTTGTCAAACAGCAGCAGCGGAACGTGCGCGCTCAGGTGAGTCTCCGCATCGATCAGCTTGGAGCGGAACGTTGCCACATCCAGCTTGTCGATGAACGCCACCTGCGTATCCATCGGCAGGTGAAACTCCGGCTTGCCCGGCGGACCGTACATTTTGGCCAGCTCTTCGACATTGGGCAGATAGGTTTCACCGATCAACACGCGCGTGCCAGGAAACGCATTGGTGTTGAATTTGTCGGTGGTGGCACGTATTTCCTGCAACACCGGGTGCAGACCCGGCAGGTTGTCGGTTTTCGAACCGTCCAGTTGCGGGTCGCCGTATGCGTTGACGATCGCGTTCCCGTCCTTGTCCTTCACCACGCCTTCATCGGCCAGGCTCGGGTCCTCGAAGAGCGTCGTGATGGCGTCGAACCGGAATCCGCCCACCCCGCGCTTCAGCCAGAAGCTCACGATGTCCTCGAAGGCCTGTTGCACTTTCGGGTTGTACCAATTCAGGTCCGGCTGCTGAATATAAAATTTGTGATAGTAGTACTGCCGCGTCTTTTCGTCCCATTGCCAGGCCGAATGCCCAAACAGCGACTGCCAGTTGTTCGGCGGCTGGCCTTTGTCGGCTGCCGTCTGCCCTTTTCCGCCGCGCCACACATACCAGTCCCGATAGGGGTTATCCTTCGAGGACCGGGACTGAAGAAACCATTCGTGCTGGTCGGAGGTGTGGTTCATCACCATGTCCATCAGCACTCGGATGTGCCGCTTGCCCGCCTCCGCGACCAGACGATCAAAGTCCGCCAGCGTGCCGTATTGCGGATCGATACTCCTGTAGTCGGAGATGTCGTATCCGAAGTCCACCTGCGGCGACGGATACACCGGCGTCAGCCAGATCGCATCCACCCCCAGCTCTTTCAGATAATCCAGCCGCCCGGTGATCCCATTCAGGTCGCCAATGCCGTCCCCGTTCGAGTCTTGAAAGCTGCGTGGGTAAATCTCGTAGATGACGGCATTCTTCCACCAGTCTCGTTCCGCCGATTGGGTTGTGATGCTGGGAGCGGGTTTCACAGCCGCGGTTTGACCTCCTGCCGCCAGCGCCACGGTCCCCAATATCAGGGCCAGGGCGCAGTTTTCAAGCTTCAGTACACCAGGATTCGCTGTGTGCATTGCGATCTCCATGTCGTCGTTTTTACCACTCTTGAGCCTTGCTACTTCGCAACTCAAGCAAAGCTATCACGTGGGAGCACCCTTTCAATGAACCAATGGGTGCTCCACCCTCACCAAGAAGGGGTCATCCTGAGTAATGCGAATCTTCTGCGGAGCCGAAGATCTTTCATTTAAATCACTTATGACACGGCATCCATCTTCTGGCAATGCCGCAGACTTCACAGTCACAACACCAGGGTGGCGCTCCACGGAAGCCCAAATCTCATTGAGGCTCTCCCGGTCGCTGCGCCGAGGTACCCTTCATCCGGCCAAGATCGATCCCGAACTTCGGATTCTCGCGCGTCCCGTTGATGTGAATCGGAACCTCCGTCCCCGCTCCGTTCTTCTGAAAGTAGCGGTCGACGGGCTTCAGCAGCAGTCCCTTCCACCCGCCCACCATGGCCGAGACCGTGGCTTGCATCTTTGCGGTGCCGGCAAAGTCCAGTGTGCCACCATCCTCGCCATAGCTTCCTTTCAGGTCAATCACCGCCCCCGGCACCGTGTACTTGAGCGCTGGCAGACGTACCACGCCGCCGGCCATCTGGAAATTCCCTTCCATCGTCGACCGGACATCGGCATCGCCGCCGGTCTTCGCATCCTTCGGCCGCCCGAGTCCGCGCGCGCTCAGTTCCCCGATCCGGCTCTGAATCTTCTCGCTCGCAAAATGCACATCGTCCAAGGCAAACGTACCCGCGAGCTTTAGCCGTTCGTGTACGGGAACGGGCCCCGGCGGAATCTTGAGTTCAGCCTTCATGATCAGGGCCCCGGTCATTAGCGGTGTTCCCGAGTGGCTCGCTAAGCGCAGAAAATCCTCAATCCGGCCCCGGTCCACGTTCACCGTAAGTGAAATGTCATGCCCGCCGGGCCGCGGCTTATCCTTCCCGTCAGCTACGGGAGCCACCCGCACAATCTGTCCCTGCGTCAAAAAGTGGGAGTGCCCCAGCGTCGCCTCCACCGGCTCCAGCCATGTGTCCCCATTGATTCCGTCCACCTTGGCGTGAAACTTCGTGTGCAGCGGCATCGGCGTGCCGAAGTGGGTCAGCCGGAAGTCCGGAGTATCCGTAACCCCATCCACAACCAGCTGCCGCAGCACGCCCTGGAAGTGTCCGGTCGAACTCAGAATCCCCGCGATCCCTTTGAATCCGCTCAGATCCGCATGATCAAACCGGTACTCGCCCGTAACGGGGCTCTCGCCGGGATCCTTCACCACCCACGGGCCAAAGCTGCCCTTGGTATGAATCGTCCCCACCGGCCGCGGATTAGTCAGCTCCGCCTCAAAGCCCATCGCCCCACCAGCGCCAATCCCCGTCAGCTTCAAATGTGCAATCGCAAACTCCAGCGGCAGTTTCCCGGGCTTGCTGGTCTCAATCGTCAGGTGCGCGCCTTGACATTCCAGGCTCTCTACCTGGAAGTGCAGAAGCCCCGTGTAAATGTTTGCCTTGTTCGCATTTTGTCCCGCAGTGGCCTTGGCCCCCTCCGCGCCGCGTTCAAAGCGCGATCGTGGCGGCACATCTATCTCCAGCCCCTTCAGTTGCACCGCCGATAAACGAATCGGCTGTCCTGGCTCGTAACGCAGTGGCGCATGAAATCTAAACTCGGCCAGCCGAATCAGCGGGACTTCTGAAGCTGGAGCAGACACACCCCACACATTCACGCTCTCAATCTCGACAGGCGGCCAGATGCGCAGCCCTTTCCCTTCAGCCCATAACCCACCCCTCAGCGTCAGATGAAAGCTGTCCAGCTCCACCCGCGCATGAAAGTGATTCTCCAGTCCCTCAAGGATGCGTGCGCGCAGCAACGGCTCGGCTCGATGCGCCAACACCAGCAAGGCGCCGGTTAACGCTGCAAACGCCGCCAGCAACCCGCTGCAGACCCACATCAGCCACCGGTGCCTGCGCCAGAATCCTGCCCGTCCAGTAGCCAACTCTCCGCCCTCCGCTTGCTTCCAATTGTCGCAGCATTGGTCCCTTCCGTTTTCTTTGAACAAGTCCAATGACGTATCCTTCTAGGCACTGATGCAAGCGCTGATCGAAAACCTCGTAAAATTGCAAGCCATCGAATTGGAGCGGGCTCGAATCACTCAGGAGACACGCGCCCTGCCTGCCGAGCTCGCTGAGGCTGGCGCCGCCCTCACAGCCGCCCAACAGAAGGCTGCTGAAGCCTCCGGCGCACTCAGCCGTGAGGAGTCGCTCCGCACCCGCCTTGAGCGCGAAATTGCGGAGCACCGCCAGAAAGCCGCCCGGTTCCGCACCCAGCTTGACTCCGTGAAGACTCCCGCCCAGGCTGAGGCCATCGAGCATGAGATTCATTTTGAGTCCGGCGAAGGCGACCGCCTCGAAAACGAGGAGTTTACCAGCCTCGAACGCACTGAAGCCCTCGAAACCGCCCTCGCCGAGGCGCGCACTCAGGTCGAAATTCTGTCTTCCGCACACGATAGAACCCGCGCCCGCATCGCTCTTAGCCAGCAGGAGTTTGCCGCCCAGCTTGGCTCCCTCAACGCCGAGCGCGAGGCCCTCCGCCCGCTCATCGAACCTGAGTGGCTCACCCGTTTCGACCGTCTCTGCGCCTCCCGCGGCACCGGTCTGGCCCGCGTAGACAATCAGCAGTGTATGGGCTGCCGCATGGGCGTCCGTCCCCAGATGTGGAATCAGCTGCGCGAGGGCGAGCTGCTCACCTGCGACAGTTGCAATCGAATCCTTTACTGGGACCCTGCGATGGCTCCCGCGCCCAAAGATCCGCAACCCGAGCCAATCCCGGGCGCCGGCCGCGCCCCCCGCAAATCCCGCTCCGAGGGAGCCTAGACGGGTCCGTCTGCGAGCTGGCGCTCTTCAAAAGGCCCGGCAATTCCTGCTGGAGTTTTCTACTATGGAAATCCGCTTTGATTCGCTTCCAGTCAAATACGTGCGCGAGGGGTTGCTGTTTGTAGTCGCGATGTGTTTTGGAGCGTATTTGTTGCCTGCGCAAGCGCCGGCAGCTTCGACCCCTGAAGTGCCAGCGTGGGCCCAGCCTGGCTCACCGACTCACGTCCAGGTACCTCCTCCCGCAGACTTTCACCGCCCGAGCCGCACCTTCGATACCTCCATTGGCATATTTGACGGCCAATCGGATATTGGCGGCGCACTGGAGCCTGGCAGCGCCACTTACGACGCAGCCAACGGCCAGTACACCATCAACTCCGCGGGCTATAACATCTGGTACAACCGCGACGAGTTCCGCTATCTCTGGAAAAGAATGTCCGGCGATATTTCACTCGCGGCCGACATCTCATTTCCCAACGCCAACGGTTTCGGCGACCGCAAAGTGGTTCTCGTCATTCGCCAGAATCTGGACGACGACTCGAAAGAAGCAATGGTCGGCGAGCACGGCGCGGGCTTGATCCATCTGGCCTTCCGCAGCGACAAAAACGCCCTTATGAAGGATCTGGAATATCGTTTCGCCGGTTTGCTCAATGGCGTCCACGCCAAACGCGTCGGAATCGAAAAGCATGGCGACTCTTTCGCCATCTTCGTCAGCCTGCAAGGCGAGCCGATGCATCAGTTTGGCCCTCCAATGACGCTGCACTTCGACGAGCCGTTCTATGTGGGCATCGGCTTTTGTTCCCATCTGCCCGCCACCTCCGATACGGCAGTCGTCTCGAACGTTCTTCTCGAGAATGCCGCAGGCAAGGTGCAATAGTTAATCTGAGACCATACACAACCACACAGCAGTCTCCACCGGGAAGCGGCAGTGTGCCCGGAATTCCACGACTCCACTCTCTCCATCCTGCTACTCTTTTCTTGAGTGGGCCGGCAATTCCCGGCCCTAACCACTGCCTCTCGGGAGCCCTCTGTGCAGCGCATCTGTGTCGATATGGACGAGGTCATGGCAGACACCCTCGCCGAGCACCTGCGCCGTTACAACCAGACTTTCGACGAAGAGGTCACTCCCCAGGATCTGGTCGGCAAAGGCTTATGGGAGGTCACGCCCCTCGACCGCCAGCAGCAGCTCCGCGCCTTCCTGGACGCCGAGGACTTCTTTGAAGACCTCGACCTGATGCCCGGCGCACAGGAGGTCCTCAAGGAACTCTCCGCCCGCTTTGAGATCTTCATTGCCACGCAGGCCATGACCGTCCCCAACTCCCTCGGCCCCAAGTACCGCTGGCTTCAGCGCCATTTTCCTTTTATCCCGCCGACGCACTACGTCTTCTGCGGCAACAAATCCATTCTTCGCGCCGATTTCCTCATCGACGACCAACCGCGCAATCTCCTTCACTTCGAAGGCCGCGGCCTTCTCTTCACCGCGCCGCACAACCTCACCGTGACTGGCTTCATCCGAGTCGATAACTGGCGACAGGTTGCCGATTACTTCGCCACCGTCGAGGATTAAGGTCTACGCAAAGCGAGCAATTGCGCTCATAAATTGCGAGAAGCCTCCACTAACATGCAGAAGATGAGGTTCCCTCAGATCCGGACAATTCTCGCGCTCCTACTGCTGCTCGCGCTGCCCTGGCAACGGCGTGCGGACGCATATTCCCTGCTGACTCACGAGCAAATCATCGACTTCACCTGGCGGGACTCCATTGTTCCCCTTTTGCTAAGCCGCTACCCCGGCCTGACCCCTGCCCAGCTCGAAGAAGCCCGGGCCTACGCCTACGGCGGTTGCGTTATTCAGGACATCGGCTACTACCCCTTCGGCGACATGACTTATTCCAACCTGACCCATTACGTCCGCACCGGCGACTTTGTCGTCAACCTCTTCCGCAATGCGACCAACGCCGATGAGCTTGCCTTCGCCGTCGGCGCTCTCTCCCACTACATCGGCGACACCATCGGCCACCCAGGCGCCACCAACATTGCTGTCCCCATCGAGTTCCCAAAGCTGGGAGCAAAGTACGGCCCCGTGGTGAACTACGCCGAAGGCCGGCGCCAGCATGTGCAAACCGAGTTTGGCTTCGACATCGATGAGATCGCGCATCACCGCGTAGCTCCGCTCAGCTTTCTTCGCCACATCGGGCTCCAGGTGTCCGTGCGCCAGCTTGCGCTCGCGTACTACCAGACTTACGGCATCACAGAAGACTTCACCGGCCTGCGCAAGCGCCGCTTCAATGTCCGCGGCTACCGCTTTGCCGTTCATACCTTCATCCCTCGCATCGCCTATGCCGTCACACTCCTCCATCGCGGCCACGAACCCGCCGAGGTAGGCAGCCCCGAGCGCATCGAAATGGACAACGACGTGGCTGCAATAGCTGCGGAAAACAACTGGCAGGCCTACCGGCGAAAAGCGGGAATCGGAACATATATCTTAGCGGGCATCATCTTCATCGTCCCCAAGGTCGGTCCACTTAAACTGGTCGCAGTTAAAGGCCCCACCGAGAAGACTGAAGCCGATTACCTGCACAGCGTTTTGCTTTCCACCGCCGCTCTTCGCCAAAGACTGGCCAGCTTCACGCCGCTAGCCAGTCGGCGAACGACGACCGCGAATGCAATTTCCCGGGGCGCGCATTCACAATCGCGACCTGTCGATTCCGCCGACAACTCCATTGAGCGCCCGTTGCGGGATCCGCGCCACCCACTTCCAAATCGCGATCTCGACACTGGGTACATGGTCAAACCCGGAGGTTATTCGCTCACCGACTCTACATACGCCGATCTGCTCCACCGTCTCACGCGGTCGCCCGCTCAGGCCATCCCGCCCGGCATCAAGCAAGATATTCAGGCTTACTATGCCAACCCGGCATCGCCAATCACGACCAAGAACGATCCATCCGCATGGGCACAGGTGCTGGCCGACCTGGCGACGCTGGCCAGTATGCCGACCAGCATAGAGCCGGCGCCCTATCCGACGTATGGCGACGATGCAGCCATTTCCCAGTAAGTCCATTCAAACTTGTGGCGCGCTCGCCCCTCCCAGCGTTTGCAAGCGAATGCGTAATTCTAAGCTTTGCAGGCTGCGTAGAGCTGCGGGCCGCTCGCTGTGCAGTTAGAATGGGTACGATAAAGTATGCGCTTGCCTCTCCCGCCTTCCACTCGTCCAATCAGCCGACGCCACATCCTCAAAGCGGGCTTGTATGGCGCCGCAGGGCTGGCCCTTTACTCGGGCGAGATCGAGCGTCACTGGGTCGAGGTGACCGAGCGCGACTTCTTTCTGCGCGGACTTCCTGCCGTTTTTGATGGAATGCGCATCGCTCAGATCAGTGACATTCATCTAGACGATTTCACTGAGCCGTTCTTCCTGCGCCATGTGATCGAGCGCATCAACAGCATCAAGCCCGACGCCGTGGTTCTCACCGGAGATTTTGTCACCGCCGAGTTGCCCTCGAAGCTTACGAGTGCGCTTGGAACCTTAAGATTCGCCCGCGGAGCTGCCTGGCAATGCGCCAACATCCTCACGGAACTTGAATGCAAGGCGATCTATGCCGTGCTCGGCAACCATGACTTCGGCGTTGGGGCAACAGAGGTAGCTACGGCGCTTGGGGATAACGGAGTGTCTGTACTTAGGAACGCATACACTTCGATCGAGCGCGACGGCGGCAGAATCTGGCTGGCAGGCGTGGATGATCCGCTTGAGGGGCATCCCAACCCTGAATTGGCCATCCCCGCGTCGATTCGCAATGTACCCAATGAGCCCGTCGTGTTGTTGTGCCATGCTCCGGACTATGCAGACCGTCTTCTCAGGCGTCCTGCAGGCCAGTCGGTAGACCTGATGCTGAGCGGCCACACGCACGGAGGCCAGATTCGCTTCCCTTTCATACCCGCCATGCGCTTGCCGCCGCTGGGGAGAAAGTATATCGAGGGGTGGTTCCAGCTTGGCCGGCTGCAGCTCTACGTCAATCGCGGAATCGGCACTATCGGAATGCCGTTTCGCCTGAATTGTCCGCCTGAGATCACGATCATCACGCTGCGTCCGGGCGAGTGATCGGATTGCGCGCACCGTATTTCATTATCCTGCCCTCGCCGGCGCTGGATTTATTAAGTCGTGGCCGTGCGCGCATCGGAATCATTTCAACCAGGTTTGACATTCCAGCGGTTCAAACTTATAGTTTGCTCGCCGAGCGAAAGTAAGAACGCCACGTCGCGATTCCTCGCAATGATTCCACCAGAGGCCATTCGAATGTCATTCCGGCTAACCAACCGTCTTAGTGCCCTTCTCCTCCTCGCCCTTTGCGTCCATTCCCGGTCCCTCCAAGCGCAATCTGGGGGTGTGGGCGTCTTTGAAGGGCAGTCCGATTTGGGCAAGGTTGTACCGGCGGGCACCGTCATTTATTCGCCGAATGCCGGTACATACACCGTCACTTCGGCGGGTTGGAACCTTTGGTCGACGAATGACGGCTTCCATTTTGCCTGGACGAGACTTTCAGGCGATTTTTCGCTCACCGCGGACATCGACTTTCCGGAGAAGACAGGCGAGCACCATCCGAATCGAAAAGCGGTTCTGATGGTTCGCCAGACCCTGGATGCCGACGGCGCTTATGTGGACGTGGCGCAGCACGGCTCAGGCATGACCGCCCTGCAATACCGCCGCAGCAAAGGCGCACTCACCGAGAGCACCGGGCTCGGCATCGATCCGCCCCGGCGCGTCCGCCTTGAAAAGCGCGGCGACACCTTCACCATGTTCCTTTCCAATCACGGCGAGCCGCTTCACCAGGCCGGCGCCTCCACCAAGGTCCATCTCGACGGGCCGTTTTATGTCGGCATCGGGCTCTCCGCGCACAATCCCACAGTGCCTGAGAAGGCGACTTTCTCCAACGTTGAGCTGAAGCAACTCACTCCGCCCGCTACACCCGCGCAACTCACCCTCTACAGCACTCTCCATACGATCGAAATCGCCGAAAACCATAGCCTCGACACGGTTTTGCTGTCGGAGCCGGGCCATTTCATGGCGCCAAACTGGTCACGCGACGGGAAGTCGCTGACTTTCACGCGCGATGGCCGTATTTTCACAATTCCTGTCGCCGGCGGAACTCCGCAACTGCTCGACGTCGGCGACTTGACCAGTTGCTCAGGCAGTCACGGCTTCTCGCCCGACGGCAAGTGGTTCGCCCTCACTTGTTCCGCCACCGATCAGCCCGATCGCCGCATCTACATCGTCCCCGCGACCGGCGGTAGGCCTCGTCTCCTCACCCAGAACACCGGCTGGTTTCACAGCTGGTCGCCCGACGGCAAGACCATCCTCTTCACGCGTAGCGGTCACGGCTCCGGCAACATCTATGCCATTTCAGCAGATGGCGGACCGGAGACAGCTCTCACCACCGGCACCGGCCTCAGCGACGACCCCGATTACTCCCCCGATGGTAAGTACATCTACTTCAACACCGATCGCTGGGGTGGAATGCAGATTGGCCGCATGCTTCCCGACGGCAGCCAGCCAGAACAGGTCACCTTTGACGATTTCAAGAACTGGACGCCTCACCCTTCGCCCGACGGAAAGTCGATCGTCTTCATCTCTTACGACCCCAGCGTTACCACGCACGCCGCCAACAAGGACATCGCCTTGCGGATCTTGTCGACAGAAGACGAGAAGATTCGCACGCTCGTCAAGCTGGTCGGTGGCGACGGCTCCATGAACGTGGCCAATTGGTCGCCGGACTCGAAGAGCCTGGCGTATGTGAGTTATCAGATGCTCCCCGCCAACGACAATGGCTCAACCGAGTAGGAGGAAGGCAGACTTCCGCTAGAGTACGCTGGCCGTCTTCTCGCTGCCCCCGCCGGTCCTCGCTTCGCCTCCCAGGGGCCGCATTGCGCCTCCACCCACCGCCCGCAGAGGAATCGCCGACGGTGCCTGGTGCATGGTCACAATAATGACCTTGGCTGCCTTCTTGCCCGCGCACTGGTAGGAGTGCGGCGTCCCGGAGTCGAAGTAGACTGAGTCGCCCGTTTCGAGTGTGCACTCCTGGTCTCCGTGGCGAAGCTCCAACTCTCCATCCAGAACGTAAAGAAACTCGTACCCTGGATGCATGTGCGCCTTGGGATCTGCCGTCCTCGCCATAGGGATGAACTCGGCAAAGTAAGGGTCCATGTGCCGGTCGGGAACCATGTAGCCGAGGCTCTCGAAGAAATAGGTCGGCGGCTCTACACCGGTCTGAGGCAGCCTTACTCTATCCTTTTGCTTGTGAATCCGGAATATTGCCGTGGGTTCTGTCTCAAAAAAATAGGACAAGTCCTTTGAGAACACCATCGCAATTCGCGCCAGGTTGCGCAGAGTCGGAACCACGCGACCGGTTTCGAGTTGGGAGAGAAAACTCGCCGAAAGCCCCGTGTGCTTGCCTAATTCCACCAGCCCCATCGACTTCTTCAAGCGGAGCCGCCGGATGCGCTCCCCAATCCGCTTTTCGGCTATAAACCGCTCGGCGGTCTCAGGATCTGCCTGGGTCTTTTGTGTCTCTTCGCTCTGCACGTCGGCCGGGTTGGTCATCCGTTTCTCCTGCCCATTTAGGGATAGGATGCGCCCCGTATCAAATTATTGTCCAGATCAAAAAAATTTTACGCCCTGCCAAACCAATTTCCAACCTTCGCCGCTATTGTATTCATCAGGAGGAAAGCGACATCAGTCCCGTCAATTCATCCTCCCACGCGCCCAGCTTTCTTCTCTCGGGCGCCTCTGGAATGCTCGGCACAGCTCTCAGGGAGGCGCTGACAGCGCGCGGCTCCTCCGTCCTGCAATTCGTGCGTTTCGCCCCTACCCATGCCAACCAGCTCCAGTGGGACCCGAATGGAGCCTCCGCAATCGCGCACTCCGAGGGTCTTGAAGACCTGAGTGGCGCCATCCATCTCTCCGGCGCAAATCTCGCCGCCCATCGCTGGACCACCGAATACAAACGCGAAATCGCCGAGAGCCGCATCAATTCTACTCACACGCTCGCCACTACTCTTGCCAGCCTCCGCCATCCGCCCAGGCTGTTCCTTATCGCCTCTGCCACCGGCATTTATGGCAATCGCGGCGACGAACTCCTTGACGAAACCTCGCCCCTTGGCGCAGGCTTTCTTGCCGACTGCTGTCAACAATGGGAAGCCGCGGCCAAGCCCGCTGTCGACGCCGGCATTCGAGTCCTCCACCTGCGCTTCGGGGTTGTGCTCAACGCCGGTCCCGGTACACTTGCGAGTCTCCTGCCCATTTTCCGCCTCGGCCTGGGTGGCCGGCTCGGTAATGGACATCAATTCATGAGCTGGATTTCGCTTCCCGACGCCCTGGCCGCCATCTTCTTCCTCCTCGACTCGCCCTCCCTGGCCGGCCCAATCAACCTAACCTCCCCGAATCCGGTTACGAACGATCAATTCACGCGCGCACTTGCCGCCCAGCTCCACCGCCCGGCGCTTCTCTCCGTCCCCGCCTTTGCCCTCCGCCTCGCCTTTGGTGAAATGGCCGACGAGGTCCTGCTCTCGGGCGCCCGCGCCTACCCCGCCAAGCTCGCGGCCGCCGGATTCCAGTTTTCCCACGCCAGCCTCATACACGCCCTGCCAGCCCTTCTCCGATAAACACGAGCCGTAAGGCACTTGCAGCCGCGGTCGCACAGGGCAAACGCATTTTAATTCCACCGGCAGATGCAGTTTTGGACTGCGATTCGATGCAGAAGTCAGTTTTTGGATGGAGCAGAGGTCTTCAGACTCCTGAACATGGATGGCGGATTGACGGACCTTCAGGCACGGGCCATATTTCGGCAGCGAACAGAAGGCCCGAGGCTAAAGCCAATCGCTCTTGCGTCAGTTAAGGGGGTAACCCAAAAAATGGGCCGAGAGCTGATACAAGTCTCTTACATTTCCAGACTTTAAGGCGGATGCTAGCTGGGTTTTGACTTCCTAAGGCAAATACTCTAAGAGAATTCAAAAACATCGTTGTTTGTCGGAAGTGAGCTTGGGGAACTCACAAGAAGGTGAAGGAGCCCCGAAATCCGGGTTGAATTCAGGTTGAACGCATGGGCAATCCAGGAACGCAGACAGCTGAACTCCCTGCCCCTCAAATGCTGTTGATGAGAGTTCAGCTGGCACGAATTTGGACGGGTGGAAGTGGACGCTGTCGATGAAACCCGTCGGGGAATCCGCCTGTGGTCCCCATCGTCTCAGCACCAACGATTGCGATGGACCAAAACCCTTGTTCTACCTCTGTGTCAATCCCTGCGAAAGCCTCAGGCTCGACCCGAACTCGCAGGCGCCCATCAGTCCACACCGTTTCGGCCAACGACACGAGATGTTCCTTCGTAATGTCCCGAGGGTTGGCAGAATATTCTCTCGCAGGTTCATATACCGAGAGTATCCAGTTCATTGCGTTAGTTCTACAGTTGTAACTAATGGCAAAGAGTAGAAGCTGTTGCTTTCGAAAGTGGAAGATGCGTGCCAGGAATGGGTGATATCTTCGCCAGTCAGACCTGTGCAGAAGATGTTCCAGACCGTGCCAGCCGCTGCGCAGCACGGAAGCGAGCAAATGTCGGATTTCCGGTACGCTGAGTGGAACCTTCTTGACGGAAAGTTTTTTTCTCCCTGGCGCGCAGCACCGCCAGAACGGCCAGAGCCAGCATGGACAGACCGGGGTCCCCGGCGACAGGTCTTCGTCGCTGGGGTGGAGGGTGATGTGCCGATACCAGCCCTGCCAGTGCCGGACTTCGAAATGATCCAGTTCGCACTCACCTTTCCACCCCACGGACAAAGACCCGTCCGTGGGGGCGCCGGCTTGGCCATCTGGAAAGCGCTTTCGATGGCCCAGCGCTGTCCGGCGACGGCCACCAGTGTCTTCAAACGGCTCTGCTTCTGGCCGGCATAAGTGAAATGGAAGGCGTACTCGGGCTCGGCTTCCAGACTGCGCCGCACCAGCAGCGCATGCTCCCATCCCTCACACTCCGCCCACAGCATCAGAGCCCAATCGTAGAGCCTTTCGCCCTTGACGCCCTGCCCGGCAGATAGACGCTTCCATGGCCGCCCCGGCAGTTGATCGGCAAGCGCATCGACGTGATGCTGGCGCATATCCTGTGCCGCCATAAGCGCTGGTCCGCGACTACCGCCAATACGTACGGCAGACGGCGTGGTCCTGCAGCACATAACCCCGCTTGCCGGCGTAACCAAGAAACACGCCGATCTGGCTGTTTTCAATGCGTCCCGCCGTGCCGCTCGACTGGCGCTCGACTCCGGCAGAATGGGAGAACATTACCCGGATCATCTGCGCCGCATTCGCTTCCACGACCCCGAGACGGGCGAGACGCTGGTGTTTCTGACCAACAACACCACACTGCTTGCCCTGACCATCGCCGCGCTCTACAAAAGCCGCTGGCAGATCGAGTTGTTCTTCAAATGGATCAAGCAGCACCTGCGAATCAAGCGATTCCTCGCCACCAGTGAGAATGCTGTCAGGAGCCAGATATGGTGCGCCGTCGCCACCTATGTGCTGATCGCTATCGTCAAGAAAGAACTGAAACTCGACGCCTCGCTCTACGCTTGTCTACAGATTCTGTCGGTCTCGATCTTCGAGAAAACCGAGATTTCACGCGCCCTTCAGCCGTAACTCCACAGAACCGAGCAACCGGCCTCCGCTAACCAACTGAATCTATTTGACATCTAACCGGACAGCAGTGGAAAGAAGTTTTACTTCACCAATTCAGCGTTGGTCTCTTGGGCGGATTTGGCGTCGGCGGCGTTCGGACTTCGTCCGGACCCGCAATCAAACGCTCCGCTGCTTCCTGGTCCAGTTCGACCTCATCGCGCGCCTCACGAAGCGCCGCAGCCAGTTGCTCCAGGTCAGTTCCGGAAGTGGACTCTATCGGCACGATCCGAGCAATGGGGACACCGTTCTTGTGAAGGATGAAAGATACACCCTGGTAGCGGACCCGGTTGACACAATCCGAAAATCTGCGCGCTGCCTGGGTCACGCTAATGACCAGCTCTTTCATAGAACCATATTATCATATTATCGGATTTTACATAATTCACTCATAAGTCCTTTTTATTCGCCTGCTAACTGCCCTAATAGTGTGTCAAAATCCTCCAACCGCGCGTATTCGATGATTACTTTACCGCGGCCATTGTGGTCTTCGATATAGACCTTCAGGCCCAGGGCCCGTTGCAACTGCTCCTGGACTTCACGGACATTAGGATCGATTGGAGTCTCGGGTTTGGGGGATTTCTTCGCGGCTTTTTCCGGATGTAGCAGTCCTTGGACATAATTCTCCGTCTGGCGAACAGAAAGAGAAAGAGCATCTATCCGTTGCGCCGCCTTTTCTATGTCCTCGGCATGCTCAAAAGCTAATAATGTGCGCGCGTGACCGAAGCTGAGTTCCCCTGATTCAACACGGGCCTGTACCGAGGCCGGCAGCCGCAACAGGCGCAGGAAGTTGGCCACCGTGGCGCGATCTTTGCCGGTGCGCGCGGCCATCTGCTCCTGGGTCATGTGGAACTCTCGAGAGAGCCGCTCGAACGCGCGGGCCTGTTCCATCGGATTCAGATCGGCGCGCTGCAGGTTTTCGACAATCGTGATCTCCATCGCCTGCTCATCGGAGACCTGGCGCAAAATCGCCGGGATCGTAGTTTTCCCGGCCTGTTGCGAAGCGCGCCAGCGTCGTTCTCCCGCAATGAGCTGGAATCGACCGTTGGAGAGTGGGCGAACCAGCACAGGCTGGACCACTCCATTGGCAGTAATGGAGGAAGCCAGCTCGGCCAACTGATCCTTGTTCATTTGAGTGCGAGTCTGAAAGGGGTTGGGATCGATTTGGTCGAGTGGTATCTCGCGCGGTCTGCCACCATCCGCTTCGGCAGGCGAAGCGGCGGGCGTAGGGACCCGCGGTAGCAGTGAGTCGAGGCCTTTGCCGAGAGCGCGGCGTTTTGGGTCTGTGGCAGCTATGGTCATCATTCAAATTCCTCTGGATTGGCTGGTGTTGCCTTGGGTTGCTTGAAACTGTGATTCCTCGAAAGAAGTTCTCGTGAGGGCCTTCTCAGAGGTTTACGAATAGGGCCAGAACGTGACTTTCGGCCCCTGCTTGGCAACTCCAGCAGCCTTCCGTTCAGAGCTGCGTGGGCTCTCCATCTGATTTCGTGCGAGGAATTCTCCCGCGAGTTCAAAGTAAGCCTCGGTTCCGCGCGAGCGGGGATCGTAGAGGGCAACGGGCTTGCCATGGCTGGGTGCCTCCGCCAGCCGGATGTTGCGCGGAATCACTGTACGGAAGAGTCGCTCACGGAAGTATTCGCGGAGGGTGTCGGTAACCTGCTGAGCAAGGTTGGTGCGGTCGTCGTACATGGTCAGCAGAACGCCCTCAATGTTGAGCTCGGGATTGAAGGCGGCTCGCACCCGTTCGAGAGTGGAGATCAGCTCAGAGATACCCTCCAATGCGAAGTACTCGGCCTGCATGGGAACGATCAGAGTTTCCGCTGCAGACAATACGTTGAGTGTGAGAAGGTCGAGGGCAGGTGGGCAATCCAGAATGATCAGGTCGAAATTGCTCTTCAACGGATCGAGGGCGCGACGCAGTCGGAGGGCACGGTCTTCAAGGGTCGCCAGCTCGATGTTGGCCCCGGTCAGATTTTTCGAACCTGGCAACAGCCAAAGCATTTCGATCTCGGTGGGGAGAACGACTTGTTCGGCCGGGCAGTCGCCCATCAGTACGTCATAGATAGAGCGCCGGTTATCGTCCCGCTGGAATCCGATGCCAGATGTAGCGTTGGCTTGGGGATCGCAATCGACAAGGAGGATCTTGAGGCCCTCGAGGGCAAGGCAGGCAGACAGATTGATAGCTGTAGTGGTTTTGCCAACTCCACCCTTTTGGTTGACAATGCCGAGAATCTTGCTCATGGCATTCAAGATTAAAAGGGGAGAGCGATTTGAAGGTAGGCAGTTGACATGTGGAGAACGGGGCGAACCTGTGGAAAGCGCCTGTAGGAGGGGCCTTTGTCCGGGGAGCAAACGTATGAGGCGGAAGAGCTTTACTGGATGTCATCCCGCGGCGGGGACAGGAGCGATAAATCTGCTCTTCGGTGGAAAACTTCATGGATTTGAGTGCGGGATTTGATTCTTTTCTGGAGGTGTTCCATTTTAGTCCTTTGCTGGATCGGGAATCCTCGGGGCTTGTTCCACGTGGAACATTTCCCATTATGACAGCGAGCTCAAGAGTGTTCCACGTGGAACAAGCCCACTCTCCAATCTACAATTCGACCAACCATTACTTCAGCAAATTCTCCATCAATTCTCACACGCGCGCTTCTCGACTGTCTCACCGGTTGCAGGAATCAATGCCAGCCAACGGACCGCCGCTGCCAAACCCATTCCTTGATGATGCCGCCCTTGCCTCTGATGAGCAGCTCGTGAGCTGTGCAAAGTCGAACAACCACGATCAACTCGAGTTGTTGCTCTCCCGCCACTTCCCCTGGCTCTTCAACCTCTCGACTCGCATGCTCTATCGACGCACCGACACCGAAGATGCGACCCCTGAGATCCCGCTCAAAAGCATCACCGGTCTCCCTAGTTCCGAGGGGAGGCAAAATTCTGAACTTGGCTCTATTGCATTGCCGTCAACCATTTGTTGAGCGTCAGAAGACCTAAATGAGATGCCTGCGATGGTGTCTCTTCCTTTGCCTGAGCCCCTACTGGATTGCGCCAGCTCCCCGATCTTGATCCACCCGACCCAAGCACCGTGCCTGTTCCCATGGAGATTCTGTACGAAGAGACAGAAAGCAATTGCATGATCGGAATCCTGCCCTCTATGCGCGGCCGTCAGCGCCTAATCTTTATCCTCGGCGAAATCTTCTAGGTCAGCAACGTGGTCCGCGTTGACATCTGTCAAGTCACCCCCGCTAACTTCCGGCAGCTCCTCTCCCGTGCTCGCTGTGACCTCTACGAATACATCCACGGAAATTGCGGCCTCGTCGACCAGAAGAGCGACTGCAAGTGCGCTCGCAAAACCCGCGCCTATATCCAGCGTGGCTTTGTACACACAAAGAAACTTGAGTTCACATAACGCCACCTTCGAAAAGTGCGAGCGGTCGCGGCGCAGCGTACTCCAGACCTCCTCGACCCCTACAAGCCAACGGCCGCCGCCGTCTACCGCAATCATCTATTCTTTGACCCTTCAGAGCAGTCTGCAATCCTCCGCCGGATAATTTCGCCTCTTGCCACCAAACTCGCTTCGCAAACTTAGGAGCACTATGGACACACCAAATGCCTTCATCGGACAAGTCACAACACCCGCCGCGGCAGAACTCTCCGCCTCTCTCGGCCCGACTTCAGTCCTTGGGGCTGAACTGGTCGACTCGTTAGCCAAAGAGCACGGCGTCATCGATCAGGAATGGATATCCAGCTCCCCAAAGTATGGATGGTCACTGGTGCTCAAGCTCAAGAAGCGAAGAATCGTTTATCTCGGCCCACGTGCTGGATGCTTTCAAGCATCTTTCGCCCTAAGCGACACCGCTGTAACTGCAGCTCGCGCCAGCAACCATCCCAAGCCCATCCTGAACCTCCTCAATGACGCTCCACATTACGCGGAAGGCACCGGATTGCCCCTCATCGTTAAAACCGCCAAGGACCGGCCAGCGATCCGCAACCTCGTTCAGTTCAAGCTGGCGAATTGACGGCCCGCTCGCCTAAAGCGAGCACTCTCTCCTCGCCGCCCGGCAGTGGCACAACTCCGGCCCAAGAAAACACTGAGCCCGCCGCAGCCTGCAACCCTCCCAAATTCACGCGCGTCGTCATTAGAGCCAACCAGCCACCGGGCGCAACCAACCGCGCGGCCGCCTCCACCGCCTTAGCCATCTTGTCGACAGCGCGCAGCGTTACGCAGTCGAAGCGCGTCACAAGCAGTTCCGCCCGCTGCGCATGTACGTTTGCCGAGATTCCCAGCACCCGCACCGCCTCCTGCAAAAAGGCCGCCTTCTTTCCTTGGGACTCGGCCAGAGTCACCTCGATCTCCGGCCTGCATACCGCAATCGGAATCCCTGGAAAGCCCCCGCCTGATCCAAAGTCCAGCAGAGTCGAAATTGCTGTTGGCAACGCGCGCGCACACGCAATCGACTCGACGAAGTGGCGGGAGAGAATGCCATCTTCATCTCGAACCGATGTCAGGTTGATGCGCGCATTCCAGCGAACAAACAGCGAAATATAGCTCTCGAATCTACCAGCCTTCACAGCATCAAGAGGAGCCAACCCAGCCTGAGCCAGCATCGCATTAAGCCGCTCGCCAAGCGAGCTTTCCCCGTCACTCATGTCCGAGAGACCGACTCTTCAACCCACGGAGGATGCCATCCCGCAGCCGCTTGCACAAAGGCCGCAAAGATCCCCCGCGAAGAGGCCATCCGTGTGTATGTCCTCTCCGGGTGCCACTGGACCCCCACAACAAAGTGATCCGGGGTGTCCAACTCGACCGCCTCAATCACCCCGTCTTGCGGAGACACGGCACTCACCAGCAGCTTGTCCCCAGGCATACGCACTGCCTGATGGTGACTTGAATTCACCATGATCTCAAGCCGCTCTCCCGGCGCCAGGAGCCCGCTCAGTCGCGACCCCTGCGCAATCTTTACCGGATGCGCCTCCACCACTTCCCGGCCTGGTCGGTGATTGACCTCTGTTTTCAAATCCTGAATTAACGAGCCGCTGCGCCACACGTTCAGGTTCTGAATACCGTGACAGATGGCCAGAATCGGCTTCCGCAAATTGAAACCGTCCTGCAGCAGAAGCTCATCCACAGCGGTGCGGACCGGGTCCGCCGCGCCGCATTCCGGAACGCGTGCTTCGCCGTACCTCTCCGGATCCACATCGAAGCCGCTCCCTGGCAATAAGATCCCCCGCACCCCGGCCAGCAAACTGGCCACGAGATCCTGGGACCAATTAACCGGCACCACAATCGGCAAGGCACCTGCGGCCTCCAGTGCGGCCATGTACTGAGGCAGTGAACGCTGATTGTAGGCTGCGTCGCTGCTGGTGGGCTCGGGGATTGCAATGGTCACAGTCATTGAAATTCCAGTGTAACCAGAGACTCTGTTCGGCCGGTAGGGTTTTTCCAATTGTCAGTCGCTCGCGGGCAACGCGTCTTTATCAACAGACTCGCCAGCAAGCGCGTCTTCTGGCTCAAGAAGCCGCTCAATCGCAGCACGGAGCTTTGCGTTCAATTCGTCCGTCTGGCGCGGAGTCATCCCTTTGGTCTCGATCGGATCACCCACGTGCACCGTAAGCTCTCCTGGATACAAATGACGAGTATGAATCGGCAACAGATCGTAAACCCCAGTGAGTGCAATCGGCACCAGCGGCACCTGTGCGCGAATCGCTAAATAAGCTGCCCCGGAGAGAAACGGCTTGAGTCCCCCCGTGGCTGTCCGCCCGCCTTCCGGAAAGACAAACAGCGATGTTCCTGAGCGAAGCGCCTTCACGCCCACACTCAGGCTCGACAATGTAGCGCGCGGATTGGCAGTATCGATCGGAATCTGCCCCGACCGGTTCAGGTACCAACCGATGAAAGCGATCGGCCACAGCTCTTTCTTTGCGAGGATGCGAAACTGAAATGGCAGGGCCCCGAAGATCACCGGCGTGTCCATGTACGAGGTGTGATTCGATGCACACACAGCGACGGGCTGGCTGCGCAGATTCTCCATTCCGCGCACTGTAATTGTGCAGCCGGCGACCCACACTACGGCCCGCGCCCAGAATCGCGCGATCCGATGTTGCATCCGGCCCTTCTTGTCAGCGAAGGAGAAAAGCAGCGAAAGCGACCCACAGAGAGCCGTAATCACCGTCAGAATCGGAAGCTGAATAAGGTTCGTACGCCAACGATAAAGCCGCGGCAAAGGATCGGGCCGAGAGTTCATGCTTGTGCCCCTTCCCCACCCAGCAACAAGGTACGCACCTCACCCACCAGGTATACCGAGCCCGAAACAACAATCACTCCCCCGCGCGTGCCTTCCTCCGCAAGTTCTAATGCCTTGCCGACGGATTCCGCTGCGACAGCAGTTGTTCCCGTGGCCCTCGCAGCGGCCAGCAGATCGTTCAGACCTGTAGCGCGGGCCGCATGAATCGGCGCAAGAATCACTTTCTCAAACAGCGGAAAGAGAATCTGCGCCATCTCTGCCACTGGTTTGTCGCACAGGCAACTGAAAATCAGCGTCTGCGGCGGTCGACTTAATCCCACTACGCTGCGAAGCCCGGCGCGCAGAGCCCAGGCGCCGGCAGGATTATGCGCCACGTCCAGAATCCATTCCACGCCGTGCCGCTCAATCCGCTCAAACCGGCCGGGCCACCGCGTCCCACGAATTCCCGCCTCAATGCTCGCAGGCGTTATGGGAAATCCATCACAGCTCGCCAACTCTACTGCGGCCGCAATCGCCAGCGCCAGATTCCTGTGCTGGTGTGCCCCGCAGAGCTGCGAATCGACAATAATCTCTGTTCCCATCACCTGAATCGAGTATGGACCAACAACGTCAGCGCTCGGCACATACTGTGCCGCGCTAACGTCATGTACTTCAAGCTCAGTCGCCATCTCATCCAAAACCTTGTTCGCCTCCGGGTGCTGCGGCAACGTAACCATCGTCCCGCCCCGACGCAGAATCCCAGCCTTTTCCCGTGTGATTGCAGAAATCGTCGATCCAAGCCACTCCATGTGATCCAGCGAGATATCGGTAATCACCGAGAGCAGCGGGTCCACAACGTTGGTAGCGTCCAGCCGCCCGCCCATGCCCACTTCAAGCACCACAATCTCAGCTTTTGCTTCAACGAAATGCAACAAAGCCTGGGCCGTCAGAATCTCGAAGTAGCTGGGCAGTTGCGGCAGCCTTCCATTGAGCACCAGTTGCTGCGCAGCATCGTGCACGCGAAAGTACAGCCTGGCAAAATCGTCGTCTGCAATCTCCACGCCGTCCACGCGAATTCGCTCATTGGCCCGCGCCAGATGAGGAGATGTGTAGAGCCCTGTGCGAAGCCCCGACGCCCTGAGAATCGAAGCCAAAGTGGCAGCAGTCGATCCCTTTCCGTTGGTTCCCGCAATCAGCGCAGACGGGAACGACTGCTGGGGATTCCCGAGTACCCCCAACAGAATGCGAATTTCATCCAGAGAGAATTTGCGCCGCGGTTGTCCCGTACCCGTGTAGAGCTCCGGGACCAGCGCATTGAGTTCACTGATAGCTGCTGCGTAAGACATGCAAGGACAAGTATAAAAGCTGCGTCCCAAACCGTATCCGATTTGGCTCAGTCACGCAATAATAGTTGCAGCGCCTGCCGCGCATTTTGCAGGCACTCCCGCGCCTCATCTTCAGACATCAGTCCCTGATGAACAGCCTTTTTGCCCACATCGTTCACCTTGTTGGCCAGTGCCGGAAAATCTCCGTCGATCCCCGTCAATCTCAGGTTATTATTCACTTCGTGAAGCAGGTTGCCCAGCGTCGCGGCATTTCGATACCGTGCGTTCACCTGGCGCGCTAATCCTCCGGGCAGTTTCTGCTTAATCGCCTCCTCAAGTACCGACCGGCACATCACGGCGCAGGCTGTAAAAAGGCCAAGGAAGTAGCATCGTGTCGCCTCGTCCAAATACCGATCAGCCTCCTCTGAGCTGGCTGTAACTACAACGCACTCCCGCAGATGGGTAGCTCGCAACACAGCCGGCTCTACCAGTTCCAGCAACTCCAGCGCAATCGCCGCCCGCAGCAAGTCGTTCTGTTGTCCATCGAGCGCACGCTGAATCTCCTGCCAAGCTGGGGTGTTCGTACTACCGCCGAGCTGCTGCAACCTGGTGAGTGAAGTCAACCGCTGCCGTGCATGCTGCACAAACCCCAGCCGCATCTCCTGCGCCAGCATATGCCAACTCGCCACAAACGCCGCGGAGTCTTGTTGGTACCTCGCCCAGAGCTCCTCGTACACAATTCCCGGCAGCACGTCACGCAGTTGCGCAAACCGCCCTGTCGCCGCCAATTCCGAGATTGCCTCGCAAAACTCGCGCCCTGGCGCACCTTCTGCGGACATCTCCATCAACTCGCGTTCCAGCCGACCCACATCGATAGTCATTTACGAACCCCGCGCTCAAACCAAATCCCAAATCGGAAATCGCTAAGCAAAAGTCTAGGCCGCGACCCGACAATCCTGCCCCATCCACCGACACGCCCCTTTCTTCCTCGTACAGGAACGGGAACCCGTCAACCCATCCATCCTCTACGGGACTCCGCGCCAAATCCCTCACGCTTCAAACCCTCATCATCGTTCCTTGAATTCTTTCCAAAACCTTCGCTACCTGTGGACGATCAGGCATTTCGAACCCCTTGATTTATGCGTCCTTGAACCTGCTATTCACATAAACAGTTCCCTTTACACAGCCCTTTTCTCATTGCATGTGGAAGACGTGGGAAACGGCGCTCCTCCCTGCGCAACCCAGTCCTCTTTTCCAAGACTCCAGAATTGCACAGCCATAATTTAGAAAACTCACCCCCTCGCCAAACCACCTTCTCCCAACCACATCGGAAGGTTTCCCACTTTTCCTACTTGAACTACGGGTACTACTATCTTTTCTTTTAAACTTCTATCCTTTTTCCTATTACCCGTCAGGCCTTCTCCACAGCCACGCAAAACCAGCGTTGTTAGCGGCATTGCCCATGCACTGTGCCTCAACCACCCGTCAACACTTACCTAACCCAGTAATACAGAGAACCGCACCGGTTTTCCACGCGCACAGACACCCCAAGATGAATACAATCAAGAGGGACAAAAGACAGCCATTCCGCGGGACCGCAATGTGTCGTAGAGTGTGGCCATAGCGAATGATGGCTTCTGAAGCTGGGGTACACGTATGCCGATCGTGGAAACCGACGTCGAGAAGCTGGCCGCACAGGGGGCAGCGATGGAAATTACCGTAAGCCGCCAGGATCTGGTTAGGGAACTCACGGCAACGCAAAGCGTAGTCGAGCGCAAGACTACGATTCCGATTCTGTCGAATTTTCTTCTCGAAGCCGAAGACGACCGCCTGAGCATCACCGCAACCGATCTCGATCAAGCCATCCGCACCAGCACTGCCGTCAAGGTCAAAAAGCCTGGCTCCTGCACTATTCCAGCGCGGAAACTCTACGACTACATCAAACTGCTCCCCGACGGCGACATTTCCATCAAGCTGCTTGACAACCACTGGGTCCAGATCCGCAGCGGCCGCTCCAATACCAAAATCGTTGGCATGGCACGCGCTAACTATCCCCAGGTCCCAGAGTTTCCTTCCATCGCCGCCACCAGCATTTCGCTCATTGCTCTCAAGACTCTCATCGCGCGCACCATCTTCGCCATATCCAACGAAGAGTCCCGCTATACACTCAACGGCGCCCTGCTCGTCATCAAAGCGGAGTCCCTCGCCATGGTTGCCACCGACGGCCATCGCCTCTCCTTCGTTGAAAAACCAAACGAGACGCTCGAAGGCATCAGCGGCGAGAAGCGCGTCCTCATTCCCCGCAAGGCGCTTCAGGAGCTTCAGCAGTTGCTCACCAACACCGAAGCCGATAAAGTAGAATTCGCCGACGATGAGCACACTCTATTCTTCCGCATCGGCCATCGCACCCTTAGCACCCGTAAGCTCTCTGGCCAATTCCCGAACTTCGAGGCGGTTATGCCTCGCGACAACACAAAGTTCGCTGTAGTGCGTTCCAGCGAGCTTTCAGCGGCCATCCAGCGCGTCGCCCAGTTCGCCGATGAGCGCTCCGGAGCCATCCGCCTGCGTCTGGAAGGCAACGAACTCAAAATCAGCGCCAACTCCACCGAATCCGGCGAGAGCGAAGATACAATCGACACCCCCTATTCCAGCGACCCCATCATCGTCGGCTTCAACTCCATCTACATCCTCGATTTCCTTAAAGCTCTCAGCAACGAGGGCGAAGTCCGCCTCGAATTCAAGGACTCGCAGTCCGCCGGCCAGATGCGTCCCGAAGACCCCGACGCCGAGTACAAGTACCGCTACGTCCTCATGCCTATGCGCATCTGATCGATAAATTCCATTTTCTGATAGTCATATATGATTCATTGTATTTTCCTCAAATTATGTGCAATTACGCAGCCGCACACGTACCCGTCTGTGTCTGATAAGTCGTTTTGATATAAAATTTAGCCAAGTGATGGTACCACCTTTGAGGAATGGTACTAGGATTGCCCTTCCAGCCATACTTAGTCGGCAGCGAAGTCCCCCGCCATCCAACGTCTACCGGCATTCATTCAAATCCAGCCGCATGTTCGGGACTTCGGCACGAGCCCAAGATTTAGATATGAAACCCGTGTATTCAGGAGAAGCAGCCCCATGCGTCTTAGGAACAGAATAGCGTCAACAT
>Ga0181517_10001392_pt1 | contig 26990 bp, 14 predicted proteins | sample PEATcosm2014_Bin_31_FD_119748 | JGI IMG/M metagenome (GOLD analysis project Ga0181517, IMG submission 119748) | Peatland microbial communities from MTU Mesocosm Facility, Houghton, MI, USA - PEATcosm2014_Bin01_30_metaG | ecosystem: Environmental > Terrestrial > Soil > Wetlands > Peat | place... | reverse complement strand
TGACCGAGGGCTTCGCGCTGGACGAGATCATCTGCGATGAAGCGGGAGTGCCGTACGATCTTCGCTACCTGGCGGTCAACCCGGCGTTCGAGCGTCAGACCGGCCTCAAGACCGAGGATATCCTCGGACGGACCGTCATGGAATTGTTCCCCGCGACAGAGCCCGTGTGGATCGAGCGGTATGGCAAGGTGGCTCTTACCGGGAAACCGGCGCGGTTTGAAGAATGGTTCGGCCCGCTGGGGCGGTGGTTCGAGGTGTCCGCCTTTCAGACCGAACCGGGCCGATTCGGCGTGGTGTTCACGGATATCACTGGGCGCAAGCGGGCGGAGGAGGAACGGCAGCGTCTGGACGGCGAGTTGCGCCGGCGAATCGAGGAACTGGAGACGGTGATGGAGGTCGCGCCCGTGGCGATCTGGGTGGCGCACGATCCACAGTGCCAGGAAATCACCGGCAACCGCATGGCGGACCGGTTTTACGAGGCCGCCGCGGGGGAGAACGTGTCGGCGAATGTAACGGCGGCGCGGCGGTTTTTCCACGGCGGCCGGGAACTGCAAGCGCAAGAACTGCCCATGCAGGAAGCCGCGGCCCGAGGGGTGGACATTCGCTACTCCGAACTCGACGTACTCCTGCCCAGCGGCAGGCATTTGAACATGTTGGGCAGCGCCAGCCCGCTGCGGAACGCATCCGGCCAGGTGCGCGGATGCGTCGGCGCATTCCTGGACATCACCGAGCGCAAGCGGGCCGAGCAAGCGCTGCGCGCCAGCCAGGAGCAGAACCGGTTTCTGGCCGATTTACTGGAACGGGCCGATCAGCCCTTCGCCGTAGGCTACCCGGACGGCAGGCTGGGATTCGTCAACGCCGCTTTCGAGCGGCTCACGGGCTACAGCCGGGATGAACTCCAGAGCATCGATTGGGCGGCGAGTTTGACCCCGTCCGAATGGCATGAGATGGAACGGGCCAAGCTGGAGGAGCTTCATCACACCGGCCGCCCGGTCCGGTATGAGAAGGAGTATCTCCGCAAAGACGGCTCCAGGGTACCCATAGAGCTGCTGGTCCATCTAGTGAAAGATCGGCAGGACCAGCCCTTCTACTATTCGTTCCTGACCGATCTCACCGAGCGCAAGGAGGCGGAGAAAGCCCTTCGCGAGAGCGAAGCCGTTCTGCGCAGTTTCTTCGACAGCCCCGGGGTGATGCGCGGAATCGTGGAAACGGTGGATGGCCGCATCGTTCACGTTTCCTGCAATGCGGCCGCGGCGGAGATGTACGGAATAGACCGGGAATCGATCGCCGGCAAATCGGCAGGCGACGCGGGCGCTGGGCACAAGGTCGTGCGGCGGTGGGTGAGTCTCTACGAAAAGTGCCGGCGCACCGGCAAGCCCGTCTCGATGGAGTACGCCCGCCGGGACGCGGACGGCCGGCAACGCTGGCTCCTCGCCACCGCCGGCTACCTGGGGACCGGGCCTTCCGGGAATTCGCAATTCGCGTACACCATCCTCGATCTGACCGACCGCCAGCAAGCGGAGGAGAAGCTGCTCCAGTCCGAAGAGCGATACCGCATGATGTTTGACACCATGCTCGAGGGGTTCTGCATCATCGAGGTGATTTTCGACGCCGGCGACAGACCCGTGGACTATCGTTTCCTGGAGATCAATCCGGCATTTGAGGCGCAAACCGGCCTAAAGAACGCCAGGGGCCGGCTCATGCGCGAACTGGCGCCCGAGCATGAGGCGCATTGGTTTGAAATCTACGGCCAAGTCGCCTTGACCGGCCAACCCGCGCGTTTTGTGAATGAAGCCAGGGCGCTAGATCGCTGGTACGACGTGAGCGCCTACCGCGTCGGCGGGCCCGAGAGCCGAAGAGTCGCGATCCTGTTCAATGACATCTCCGACCGCATGCGGGCGTTGGAGGCGCTGCGCCAAAGCGAGATCCGCGAACGCGCCCGCGCGGCGGAACTCGAAGCGCTGATGGACGCGGCCCCGGCGGCTATTTTTGTATCTCGCGACGCCGAGTGCCGCTCCATGACCGGCAACCGGGCGGCCCACGAACTGCTGCGAAGGCAGCCCGGCCTCAATCTCTCGAAATCCGCGCCGGAAGGCGAGAGGCCGATGAATTTCCGGGCCATGAAGGGAGGAATCGAGATTCCGAACGAGGAGTTGCCCGCACAGAAGGCCGCCTCCGGCGGGCAACCGGTCCGCAACTACGAGTTGGATATTGTGTTTGAGGACGGCGAATGCCTGAACCTGGTGGGCGATGCGACGCCGCTGTTGGACGAAGACGGGAAATCGCGAGGCTCGGTGGCAGTCATGTCCAATGTCACCGAACTCAAACGCGCCGAGACGCGGCTGCGGGAAGCCCAGAAGCTGGAGAGCCTCGGGTTGCTGGCGGGCGGCGTAGCCCACGACTTCAACAACCTGCTGGTCGGCGTGATTGGCAACGCCAGCCTGGCCCGGGAGGTGCTTCCGCCCGATAACCCGGCCGCGGAGCTGCTGGAGGGAGTCATCCAGGCCGGCGACCAGGCGGCCCATTTGACCCGCCAGATGCTGGCTTACTCGGGCAAGGGCAGGTTCCTGGTCGAACCGCTCAATCTCTCGGCCCTCATCCCCGAAATGACCGGCCTCGTCCGGCCGTCGATTTCCAAGAAGATCGCGCTATACCTGGATCTGACGGACGATCTGCCGCCCATCGAAGCCGACCGTGGCCAGGTGCAGCAGGTGTTCATGAACCTGGCGCTGAACGCGGCCGAAGCCATCGGCAGCCATGATGGCCTGATCTCGGTGCGGACCGGCGTCGAGGACGTGGACGACCGGTATCTCCGGCTGCACCCGGCAGTAGCGGCGCTGCGGCCCGGAAAATACGTTTGCCTGGAAGTGCGCGATACCGGCTGCGGCATGGACGATGCCACCCTGGCCCGCATCTTCGATCCTTTCTTCTCCACCAAATTCACGGGGCGGGGGCTGGGGCTGGCGGCCGTCGCCGGCATCCTGCGCGGTCACGCGGGAGGCGTTGCCGTCACCTCCGCGCCGGGCCAGGGCAGTTGCTTCACGGCGCTGTTTCCGGCGGCGATGCGCCTGTTGGGGGAGCGGCCCGCCGCGGCTCGCGACGCCGCGCTCCAGGGCGGCGGAGTGGTCCTCGTGGTGGATGACGAGAAAGTCGTGCGGGAAATGGTGAGGAAGTCCCTCGAACGGTACGGCTATACGGTTCTCCTGGCGGACAGCGGACTGGAGGCGATCGACGTACTTAGGAGACACCCCGGCGATATCGCCCTGGTAATCCTCGACTTGAGCATGCCGAAGATGAGCGGCGAGGAGGCGCTTCCCGAACTCCGTAAGATCCGGCCGCAGGTCAAGGTGGTGGTGTCGAGCGGTTACAGCGAGAGCGAGGCCATGGACCTGTTCAAAGGCCAGCGGGTCTCCGGCTTCATCCAGAAGCCGTACACCTCCAGAGGGATCGCGGAGAAGGTGAAGGTTTGCATCGGATGACGGGTGCGCTCGGCATCAAACGTGATATTGCGCGCCGACTTATTTGCAGTTACTGGCAGCGCCGGAATTCCGATTGACTCGCCTGTCGCCGGCGCGATATCATTTTTTCGCCGTCTTAACGGCTGTAGTTTCGTGATGGGGAGTTGAAGAAGATGAAAAAACGGTTCTTTCTCACCGCGCCGCTTGCGTTTTGCATTGCCGGCGCCCTCCCGGTTTGCTGCTTTGGCCAGTCCTCGGCCGGCGGATTAGGCATCGCCGTGGGCGCTGGAACACTCGGCGCCGGCATTGAGGCCGCCACTGCCGTAACGCGCAAGTCCAACGTGCGTGTAGGATTCAATTACTTCAAATACAGCGACACCTTCACCAAGTCGAGCGACAACATCACTTTCAACGGAACGCTCAAACTGGAGTCCGCCGAGGTGCTTTTTGACCAGTACATCGTCGGCCCCATTCACATCAGCGCCGGCACCATGATCTATGACGGCAATCAGGGAACCGCCAGTGCTTCGGTACCCGCCGGGCAAAGCTTCACGCTCAATGACGTCACTTACTATAGCGGCAGCTCCGCCCCGGTCACCGGAACCGGCTCCATAGCCGCCCGCAAGGTCGCGCCGGAGGTCCTGATTGGATTCGGCAACCTGTTGCCGCGCAACACGCACCACTTCACGGCTAATTTCGAGTTGGGCGTTGCCTTTCAGGGTTCTCCCAATGCCATGCTGAACCTGGCCGGCAGCGCGTGCGCCGGGGGCCCCGGCCTGAATTGTTCCTCCATCGCCTCGACTCCCGCGGTGCTGGCCAATGTTCAAGCGGAACAAACCAAACTCAACAACAGTCTCGCCCCCTTCAAGTACTACCCCATCGTCCGCCTGACCTTCGGCTACAAGTTCTAGCCGGCGGTCCCGCGTCTCTCGAGGGCTCCTTCCAGCGCCTTCCGCACGTGTTCGTCGTTCCGGTAGGCGCGCAGCGCCGCGACCACCTCGGACGCAACCCGCGAGTCTCCCTCAGCCACGAGCGACAGCAGGAAATCGAGCGCCGAGTCCTGGCGGGCGGTAGCGAGCGCCAGCAGGAGCGTCTTCCGGATGGGGCCATGGACCGTGCGCCCCCACTTCTCCCGCAGCGTATCGATGGCGCCCGGCAGGCGGCTCGCCCCGAGAGCCAGGATGGCGGCTTCGGCGATGGCCGGGTCCTCGTGATCGAGGTACGCGCGGACGACCCGCAGCGAGCGCTCGGCGCCGGAGGCGAGCATTCCCGAGAAGCACTCCCCCAACACGTCCGGCTCGGAATCGCCCGTCAAAACCTTCAGCAGCAGCAGCAGTTCCCCCGCTTCACCGACTACCGACCCGAGGGCGCGAGCGGCGCCCATCCTCACCCGCGGTTCCTTGTCGGCAAGCAGGCGAACCACTTCAAAGAGTGCCTCCGGGTGGCGAGTTCGGACCAGGCCGAGCGCGCTGTCGCCGCGTAGTTGCGCGGCGGCGTCGACCGGCCGGCCGAAGGAGGGCTCCATCTGGATGTGGCGCACGCCCTTGAGATACACGTCCGCCGAATCGTAGTCCATGGAGTAAAGCGCGCCGACGATGGCGGTGGTGGCCGCGCAGCCCTTGTCCAGCTTCGCCGGGTTGGCCATCAAGCGATGGAAGGCGGCGGCGAGATCCGGGACGAGCTCGGCCATGCGGAGGTCGCCGGCGATTTTGGCGGCCTTGGCGACCACCAGGTTCGAACGGTCCGAGAGAAAGGCCCGGAGTGGTTCGGAGTCGGGCTGCCGTCGTAACTCCGCGAGAGCGTTCAAGGCCTCCTCGGTGGGATCGCGCCGCCGCATATCGAAATGGTATCGCGCGGCGGCGCGGCAGGCTGACCGTTCCCTGTTGGCCGGCGAAAGCGCCTGCCCCACAAGGACGAAAGTTCTTCGGCAGCCGGCCGGCAGCCTCCGTTCGTCAGCTCAACTCGGACAAAAGCGTCACGCGGACCGCACTTTTGCGCTTGCGAACCGCCTTTGCCAGACGCTCGTCGGCGGTGACCAGCGGAACGCCGCGGGCCAGGGCCAGCGCCAGATACAGGCAATCGTACACCGGGTGTTCCAGATCCAGAGCAAGGCCCAGCGCCCCTCCAAGAAGGTCGCGGCTCGGCGTCAAGGCCACCGGCGCTTCGAGCAGCGCGTCCAGGCGTTCGCGCGCCTGCCTCGCGTCGATGTCGCCGATGCGCGCCTTCTTCCATAGGATGTTGGCGCACTCGACAGCCAGCAGGTCCGGCGCCTCCAGGCGGGCCCGCGCCAGCATTCGCGCCTGGCCGCTGCCGGGTTCCTCGACTACCCACTTCACCGCGACGCTCGCGGCCACCACCGCCGCCGCGATCATCGCGCGTCCCTCATTTCACGCAGGAGGGCGGCGCTGTCGGAACGCTGCCGGCGCGCGGACGCGCGAAGCGCGTCGGCCCGGGCCCAGAAGTCGCCGGCCTCCACGCGTAATGCGGCGGCGAGAATCGACCGGTGTTCCGCCTCCGCCGACCGGCCGAGCCGCGCGGCGCGTACCCGAAGCGCCGTCGCGATCTCCGGGGGAACATTGCGAACCGTGAGTTGCGCCATTTTGCCTATGCCTTCATTGTATACAATGAAGGCGCTGAAGGCATCCGGCTCCGGTGCGTCCGCCGGAGGCCGGACCGCCGACAACTGATACCCTAGTCCCCATGGGCCGCATACGGGTTCTTCCCGACCAGGTCGCCAACAAAATCGCCGCCGGAGAGGTGGTGGAGCGTCCCGCTTCGGTGGTCAAGGAGCTGCTCGAGAACTCGCTCGACGCAGGTGCGGCGGAGGTCCGCATCGAAGTGGAATCCGGAGGCCGCCGCCTGATTCGCATCGCCGACGATGGCAGCGGCATGCTGCGCGACGACGCCCTACTGGCCTTCGAGCGCCATGCCACCAGCAAACTGCGCGACGTCAAGGATCTGCTCTCCATTTCCACCCTGGGCTTTCGCGGCGAAGCGCTGCCCTCCATCGCGTCGGTTTCGCGGCTGCTGCTCGAGACGCGTTCCGAAGAGGAAACCACCGGCACTAGCATCGAAATCGCCGGCGGGAAGATGCTGCGCTGCGAGGAATCCGCGCTCGGTCGCGGGACCACAGTCACCGTGCGCGACCTTTTCTATAACGTTCCGGCCCGCAAGAAGTTTCTGCGCACGGATCAGACCGAGCTGGCGCACGTCGCCTCGCTGGTGACGCACTACAGCCTGGCGCACCCGGGCAAGACGTTCCGCCTGATCAACGGCGCGACGGAACTGCTGAGCGTGACGCCGGTGGCCGCGCTGAAGGAGCGCGTCTACCAGGTTTTCGGCAGCCAGGCGCTCGACGATCTGGTCGAGATCGGGGTGCGCGAGAAGGAACTGCTGCTGCCGGTGGCGAGCGTGCCGCCCAGCGCGGCGATTGCGGACTACCGCTCCGAACCGGACGAGCCGCCCTCGCGCACGTTCCGCCTCACCGGCTTTTTTTCCAGGCCGCAGGTCCAGAAGGGCAATCGCAATTCGATTTTCATTTTTGTGAACGGGCGCCTCATCCGCGACCGCCTGCTGCTGCACGCGCTTTCCTCGGCCTATCACAACCTGATTCCGCCCTCGGCCTTCCCCTTCGCGCTGCTGTTCCTCGAATGCGCGCCGGAGGAAGTGGACGTCAATGTGCATCCGTCGAAGACCGAGGTGCGCTTCCGGCATAGTTCGTTCGTCCACGATTTCGTGCGCGACGCCATAAGGGAACGGCTGATCGAGAGCCGGCCCGCGCCGGCGTTTCCGGTAGGCCGTGTCTCCGAAGCGCCGAAAACGGCGGCGTCCTCGCCGCAACCCGCCGCGGCCCTGCCGTATTCCGAATTCAGCCAGATGATCGAGAATCAAGTGGGGCAGGACTCCTGGCCTGCCTTGCCGGAAGGCGGCGGGCCGGAAGGCAGGCCAGGAGGCCTGCCCCACCCCCTTCCCGACTTCACCCTGCGTCCTCCCGCCGCCCCCGAGCCGCGCCTCGATTTCAGCGCGCCGCCCATCGAGCTGGCGCCCGGCCCCCCGCCTTCCGGCAAGCTCTCGCGCCACCTGGACATGCACGGGGAGTTTCCGGCGGACGCGGTTCCGCCGCCGGAGATGTCCCTCTCGGTTCTCTCGGACCTGCGGCCGCTGGGGCAGATCCACGAGAGCTTCATCGTGGCCGCCGGCCGCGACGGGCTGTGGATTGTCGACCAGCACGTGGCCCACGAGCGCATCCTGTTCGAGCAGATCATCAAGCAGCGCGCGGCCGGCCGCGTGGAGACGCAGCGCCTGCTCATGCCGTTGATCGTGCAACTCACCGCCGAGCAGCAGATCGACTACGCGCGCATCGCCGACGAGCTGCACGCCTCCGGTTTCGAGACCGAGCCGTTCGGCAATCGCACGTTGGCGGTGAAGGCCGCGCCCGCCGCGGTGAGCGCAGCGGACCTCGAGAAGATCCTGTTCGAGATCCTCGAAATTGCGGAAGGCGAACCGCGCAACGCCTCGCTCGACGATCTGCGCCGCGGCATCTGCGCCTCCATCGCCTGCCGCGCGGCCATCAAGATCAACACCCGCCTCGACGCAGCCAAGATGGAATGGCTGCTGCGGGCCCTGGCCGCCACCGATTGCCCCATGAGCTGCCCTCACGGCCGCCCCATCGCGCTGCACTACTCCACGCGCGAGGTGCTCAAGGCTTTTCACCGGATCTAGCTGTCTTCCCGCGAAGCCGGGCGGGGCATGCTTTAGCTTGCCCAAGCAGGCCGAAGGCCGGGCGCGGATCAAATGTCTAGATCCGCGCCGCTAAGAGCCGGCTGAACTTCGACGGTGAGGGAAGGCAAGTTGAATCGCGCCCGGTCCGCCGGATGCCGCCCTACTTCTCGCTCACTTCCCCCGTATTAAACCCTTCCACCGCCATGCGCGGACGTTCGCCGCGAGTGTCGGCGCTGGCTAACTCGGTTCGGATGGTTCGTCGTTCGCCGGGCATCAGGGCGATGTAGTTATCGCTGTAAATGGCCGGCAAAATGCGGTCGCCGCTCTTTTCTCTCACAGCCTTCAACCGCACCATCAGCGCGGGCTGCGCGGAGGGGTTGTGTAACTCGGTGGTGAGCGCCCAGTTGGCGCCCTGGCGCTCCACGCGGGTCGTGGCTTCGAGTTTCACTTTCGGCAGGTCGCGAATGGCCTTGAAGTTGGCCTCTTCCAACCCGTGCAGGTAGAAATTCTGAGAGATTTCCTGGCCGGCGCGGGTTAGTCTCAAGCGGATGAAATGAGTGGGCGTCAAGCCCTGCAAGTATTCCATCTTGATGGGCGTTTGCACGCTGTCTTCAGGGCTATCCACACCTGCGGTCTTCTCCCATTTCACCGCCCCATCCATGTTCAGCAGTTGTACGGTAGCGGTAAGACCTTTGGCGTCGCCGCCGCTGTAATTCACCACCTCTATGTAGTCGGTGGCCGCGTTCCATTGTATGTGCAGCGGCTCGGAGGCTTTCTTTATGCCGAAGTAAGCGGCTGTCGGTTCGAAGTAATAATCGTAGGTCTGCCATACAAAGGAAGGCCAGCAGGAGTGACTCATCCAGATGAGCAGGCCCATGCGGTTCTTACTCTGCGCTTCGAACATGGCGCGATGGCCGTCATAGTTGACGAACTGGGCCAACGTTAGAAACTCATCGGCGTTCTTCGCGCCGCCGTAAGAGGCGTCAATGATACCCGCGAAGGAGGCGCCCGCCTGCGCGCCGGCGGTAGTGAAGTCGTGGTACGCCCAGAGGATGTTGCGCGGCCAGAGAGCCGATTCCGGCAACATGAGCTTCACGCTGTCGAGGGTGGGCACGTTGGGCATGCCCATTTCGCTGTGCATTTTGGGCGTGGCGCGATCGACGAAGTAGGCCTTGATGGCCTGGGCCTGGTACGGCCCGTGGCCGGTCACCACGTAGGGCGTGGGGTTCCGGCTGTTATCTTCGGCCGAGCTGGGGATGTAGTGCAGGCCGGGGTGCAGGCCGGCCACCAGGGCGCGCAGCCCGTCGTCAATCGGCTTGGGCGGAATGCCTTCGTTGCGGCCGCAGTAAAGGCCGATGGAGGCGTGGTTGCGAATGCGCAAAACGTAATCCCTGGCGTTCTTCAAAAACAGGTCGTTGTCGTCGGGGCTGGGGCCGTCGGCGGGGTTGGCCAGCCAGAAATCCTGCCACACCACGATGCCGTATTTGTCGCAGGCGTCGTAGAACGGCTCGTCGCCGGTCTGCCCCACCCAGTTGCGGATCATGGTGAAATTCATTTCCTTGTGATAGCGAACGGCGACGTCGTACTCCCGCGCGCGGTAGCGCAGGTGGGCTTCGGGGAAGCCCCAGTTGCCGCCGCGCGCGATGAAGCGCCGGCCGTTGATCCAGATCCGGAGCGTGGTGTTGTCTTCGCTGTAAGTGAACTGCCGCACGCCGGCCTGGAAGGTCTTTTCGTCGGACACCTGGCGGGCGCCGGCGGTGAAAGCGAGCTTCACGGGGTAGAGGTTCTGATCGCCATATCCGGCCGGCCACCAGAGCTTGGGATGAGAGAGGCGCAGAGCCGGCGCGGAGGCGGGGTCGAGCTTTACGACTTTAGACTCGCCGGCCGGTATGGCGACGCTGGTTCGAAACGCCGCCGCGCCGAACGTCCCGCTGAATACGCCGCTCACTGGCGCGGAATCGTGGTTGGTGAGGGTGGCCTCGATGGCCACATCGGCGCGCGACGTATCGGGCAGGGGCAGGGTCGTTGTGACCAGCGGGTTATCGATGGTGACCGGCCCGCTGGGAGTTAGATACACGGTACTCCACACGCCTATGTTACGGCCGCGGATCGGAGGTATCCAGTCCCATCCTATGGAAGCGTGATAAGTCGGGTTATCGGCTCCCAGCACGCCGCCATTGACGTTGGTGGACTGCATGGTCCGGTCCTTGATGCCGCCGGGGGTGGCGTTCTTCTCGATGCGCACGGCCACGGCGTTCTTCGCGCCGGGGTGAAGGAGCTTCGAAACGTCGAAGCGCCCGCGCATGAAGCCTCCCTCGACGCGGCCCAACCGGGCCCCGTTGAAGAAAACCTCCGCCTTCCAGTTGATGCCGTCGAAGTTCAGCCAGTAATGTTTGCCGGCGGCGGAAGAGGGGGCGGTGAACTCATCCCGATACCAGAAATCGGCGTAGAAGAAGGAATCGGAGATCATGTTCAGGTTGTCGCTGAAATTCGGGTCGGGAACGGCGCCCACGTTGAAGTAACTCGTCAGCACGGTGCCGGGGACGGTGGCGACAATCCATTCCTTATCATCGAAGCCGGGTTTCGAAAGCGCCTCGCCGCCCGCCGGAACCAGCGAATCGCGCTGCAAACGCCACCCGCCGCCGGCCAGATCCAGGCGGCCATCGGCCCGCGCCGAGGCCGCGGCGTGAGGCCGCGCCACGGGGCCGCCGCGTCCCCAGACCTCCAGCTCGGTGAGGATATAGGCATCTCCGCTGGACTTGGTCATGAGGACGCGCACGTAGCGCCCCCTGGCGGGCTGCGCCAGCTTGATATCGTCGCTCAGCCCGGTGGCGGCCGACAGCGGTTGCAGGGTCTTCCACGTCGCCGCGTCGTCGGACGTCTGAATGGCGCCCTCCGCGGCGCGGCGGATCCACGCCAGCGCCACGCGGTCGAACGTGCACACCGCGCCCAGGTCCACATAGACCCATTCTTCACCCTGGCCGGCGGATTCCCAGGCGCTATAAAACACGCCCGGCCCGGCGAGCTGGAAGCGGTTGTTCTTGTTATAGAACCGCACCTTGCCCACGCGCCAGGTAGTGGCGCCGGGCGCTTCGAGCGCGATGCGATAGTACCGGCTGCGCAGCGTCGCGCCGAGCCCCACCGAAGGGGTGGACTGCACATCCAAGCCGGCTGCGCCACGTGTGCGGCCGGCTTCCTTCCAGGTTTGCCCATCGTCGGATGTGGAAACTACCAGGGTCCAGTTCTGGGGCTGCGCTGGGGCGGCGGCGGGCGCGGGCTGCTGCGGATTTCCTCGGCCACCCGCGGGCCCTCCGGTGGTAACTTCAATGCGGTCGATCTCGAAGGGGCGGGCGCCGCCCGTGAACTGGAACTGGATCCATGGATTGGGGCCCGTCACGGTCGCGCCGAATCCCCGGCCGTCACCCACCAGGGCATCGCGCTGGGCCTTGGGAAACGGGGCCGGCTGGCTGCTGGTGGTCACCAGAAGAGTGGGCGGCGCGGTGGTCTCTTTGATGCCGTCGGTCACCAGTTGCGCGGTGAGGTTGTAGTCGTAGGAGCTCGAATGGTAAGCCGGGCGGTGAAACGCCAGGTTGCGGTACGTGGTCGTGTCGGCGTCGAGCGAGGGACCGAAAAACTCCTTGGGGTCGCCCGGATAAACGCCCACCCCGCGCGTGAACTCCTGTGCATAAAGCATGGATACAACCGTCAAGCCGAACAGAAGCGATCTCGTCATGTGGCCCTCCGCTATCGAATAGAACCCCGAAGCGGCATTCTACCAGCGTGCGCGCCGCGGGATGGGTGACGGCTTGAACTGGCCCAGTGGGGGCACGCCCGGCCCGAGGCGTGGAGGAACAAAGGCCTAGCCGCGGCCTACCCGGCTCCCCGCGCCAGCGCCTTGTCGACGCGCGCGACGGCCTCGCCGGGGCGGAACGGTTTCGAAATCAAAAGGCAGCGTTCGGTGAGCGGGCACTCCTGGCAGCCCAGATCGAAGCCGGACATGAGTACGGTGCGTGTGGCCGGATGTTGCGTGGAGATCCACTGCGCCAGCTCATGCCCGTTCATCTTAGGCATCACGACGTCGGAAAGCACGGCATCGAACGTTTCGGTTTCACACAAAGCCATAGCTTCCGGGCCGTCGGGCGCGGTGCGGACTTCATAGCCCGCCATGGCGAACACCGCGGAAAGCAGCGTGCGAATGGAGGGTTCGTCGTCCACGATTAAAATGCGAGGCATGTCCACGAGCTACCCAGCGCCCAGTTATATTTGTATCTTATCACACGCTCGGGCGAGTGTCCGGCTAGCGCTTGTCATGCAATAACCGTCCCAACCGCTCCCTAACGGTCGCGGCTCGCCAGACCGATAACGGGCCGCGACCGTCAGGGAGCGATTGCCGACAATTGGACTGGTTATTTCCTCTCAGGCCCTAACGCACGGCGATCGTCACGCCCGCCTGGCTAAAGACGCTGCCCACTCGCAGCACGACGGGAACTGCGTTGCCGGTTTCAATGCCGGCGGGAATCTGAACGTTCACCTGCATCAACCCAGCCACCAGCCCGGGCGCGCCGCCTGCGTATTTCACGGGTGCGCTCAGCCCTCCAATCGTGACCGTCACGGGCAAAATAGGGTAGGGGTATGGAACCGATGCGGGCTTGCCATCCACCCCAGCCGGCGTGGTTTGGCCCTCTCCGGTGGCATAGAGCGAAATGATGTCGCCGATGTCAGCGGGGGCTGTGGCGCCATTGACCGTGATGCCGTCCTGATTGATTGCAGCCGCCTGCCCCTGGCCGGAAGAATCGAGCGTGAAGATGCCCGGCGCCGAAGAAGCCACGGGAACCGCGATCGCCGCGCTGGTCAGGCCCTGGTATGTAGCGGTAACTTGCGCGCTCGTCCCGCCGATCCCGTATGGCACAACGGCCGCCACCTGGGTTGCCCATGCGTAGATCATAGGAGCGGCTATCCCGTCGATCGACACGCTGGCGCCGGCCAGTTGCGTTCCGAAAGAACCGTTGCTCTCCGGACTGGCCTTTGCGAGCTGTCCGGAACCTATGCCGTTGCCATAGAGAACCACGATCTCGCCGGGTGAGATGGCGCCGGAGTGATTGCTGGCGGAGCTGGTGACGGCGCTTATGGAACTTGCGGGAGCCAAAATACGAATGCGGCCATTGGTGGTGTCGGCGATGTAGAGGTTGCCGGCGGAATCCACCGCCGCGCCCATGGGCCAGTTCAACTCGGCGATGGTGGCCGGGCCGCCGTCGCCGCCGTAACCCGCTGTTCCGTTCCCCGCCACGGTGGCGATGATTGCATTCGAGATCTTGCGGATGCGCTGGTTATTCGTGTCGGCGATGTACAGGTTCCCGGCCGAATCCACCGCCACGCCGGAGGGCCGGCTTAACCCGGCGCTGGTGGCCGGGCCGTTGTCGCCGCTGTAGCCATTGAACCAGGAGCCCGCCACAGTGCCGATCAGCCCATTCGAGACCTTGCGGATGCGGTCGTTCCACTGGTCGGCGATGTACAGGTTCCCGGCCGAATCCACCGCCACGCCTTCGGGAAAGTACAACTGCGCGCTGGTGGCCGGACCGCCGTCGCCGCTGAAACCACGCGTCCCGTTTCCTGCCACCGTGCTGACCACCCCGTTGGAGACCTGGCGCACGCGGTTATTGCCCAGGTCGGCTATGTACAAGTTGCCGGCGGAATCCACGGCCACGCCGTTGGGCTGGTTCAACTGGGCGCCGGCGGCCGGGCCGTTGTCGCCGCCGAAGCCTTGCGTCCCGTTTCCCGCCACGGTGGAGATCACCCCATGGGAAACCTCGCGGATGCGGTTGTTGGCGGTGTCGGCGATGTACAGGTTGCCGGAGGAATCCACGGCCACGCCGCTGGGAGCGTTCAACTCGGCGCTGCCGGCCGGGCCGTTGTCGCCGCCAAAGCCATACGTCCCGTTTCCCGCCACGGTGGAGATTATTCCGTTCGAGACCTTGCGCACGCGGTTGTTGCCAGTGTCGGCTATGTACAGGTTGCCGGAGGAATCCACGGCCACTCCGTTGGGAGCGTTCAACTGGGCGTCAATGGCCGGGCCGTTGTCGCCGGTCGCGCTTCCACCGCCCGCGAACGTCCGGATGGTGTAGGTCTGGCCAAGCGCGCAACAAGAGACGATCGAAATGAAAATCGCGGCAGCGATCAGTCGCACGGCAAATCCCCCTTACGCAGAGACTCCAGTGGCAGGCCAGAGCGCCTGCCCCACAATACAGTGCGTGGAAGACGGGAAATGTCGCGGGAATATGTCGAGGCAGGCGCAATCCAGCCGCGCGGACTATCATTGCACGTTCAGGCTGGCCACGTTCGACGCTACTCCGTCGGCAAGCAGGTATACCAGCACATCGCCCATGCCGGCGAGACCTTTCGGAATCGAGATGTCCACCTGATCGAGGCCCGCATACGACGACGCTCCGGCGTAGATTACGGGCACGCTCTGCCCGGCCACGAAGCATTGGACCGAGGCAGCGCCGCGGATTCCCGTGCCATACAGTTCGACATACAGCGCGTCTGTGGCGCTGCCCAGGCTCAGCGGCGCCGCCAGGCAACTTCGCGCCGCCGGCGGGTTGCAACTGAACACGGTCTGACTCACTCTTTGGTCCGATGCCGTCACCACGTACGCAATGGCCGCCGCCACGCCCGCTCCGTCCGAGTTCATGGTGTAGAGGCCCGGCGCGGAAGACGCGGTGGCCACGGACCAGGCCATCGGCGCCGCGGCGCCTAGCAGCACCGTGATCGTCACCCGGCCCGCCGCGAGGCCCGCCGGAACCAGAATGTTCGCCTGTGAGGGCGTGACCGCGAACAGCGGCGCAAGCTGGCTGTGGCCCGCGCTGTCGGTAATCTGAATCGACGTTCCTCCCAGCGTCATGGGCAGCGGCAGCGCCGACGCGCTGGCGGTCCCGGAGGCTATGCCTGGTCCAAACAGCGTCACGATCTCTTGCGGCGCCACCGGACCCGATGCATAGCTTGCGCTGTTGACCACCGACGCCGCCGCCGCGGAGTTCAGGTCCACCCTAACCACGCTGTAAGCCGGCACAGTGACCGGGTTCGCCGAGGTCGAGGTCTGCAGCGAAACGGCATTGGGGTTCGCCGCCGTATTGACCGCGGTCGGATCGGAACCCGCGATGAACTGGATCGGCAGCGTGCCCGAAACCGGCGTTCCGTTCACGCGGATGGTGGCCTGCTGGGCTGCCGCTCCCTTGTTCGTGATCACTACGCTCTGCTGCCCGTAGGCGCTGGTGTAGGCCTGCGCGTAGAGCGCCGGAATTTGCCCCAGGCCGGTAGCGGCCACGGTGGCGCCGCCGGTCACAACCGTCGAATCCACCTGCGTCGCATTGCGCAGAACGCCATTCAGCACCGCGACTCCCATGGGCTGCGCCGTGGTGTAGAAGCCGAAGTTCAGGGTCAGCGTGTCGATGGTGGTCCCCGCGTAATAAGCGTTCTGGGTGTCCGTATAGTGAGTATTGGCGGCGTAAACGCCCCGCGAGCCCGTGAGCGCGTGCGGCCCCACGTACAACATGGATGGAACGGTGGACATCCGCATGACGAACTCGGCCGCGTAGATGGCGCCGTAAAGCGTTCCGTCGGTCACCGAAGTGCCGGTACCCAGACCGTCGCTCGAGGGCAGGAACTCCGATATCAGAAACTTCGTTCCGGGCGGATTCAGCGGGGCCAGATAGCCGGTGACATACGTCGAGGTCTTGGAAGCCAGCACCGCGTTCTCATCCGCCATCCACTGGCTGAAGTCACCGGTGCTTTGGGCTGGGTACTGGTGGTAGGTCACCGCGTCCCAGTATGGGTTGGCATAGCCGGCGATCGACCGGTCCCACGCCGGGTTGGAACTGGCGTCGCCCGCGTCCATGAAGAAAAGGGCCACCACGGCATTGGGGTCGGCCGCTTTTATGGCGTCGCGATAGGGCTTCATCTTGGCGGCGTAATCGGCCCCCGATTGAAAAAACGCGGTGTAAAAATAGGGCTCGTTGGCCAGCTCCCACACCGCCACGGGGATGTGATTCGCCTTGGCGAACGCCGCCATCTGTCCGGCGGACTGGGGCGTGTCGGTGAAGGCGTTGAAGCACACGATCAGCTTCGCCCCCAGAAAGTTGGCGCGGTTGGCCGCATCCACAAACGAGCCGCCGCCCTTCCCATTGGTCCATGGGACTCCCTCGGCGAGCAGCGTGCCGATATTCGTGCCTTGAAACTGCGCCGCCCAGTTGGGAACCATCAGCCCGGTCTGCCAATCGAACGCGTCGCTGAAGCTGCCGCTCGGATATCTCACCCAGCCCGGCGACAGTTGCGCGGCCAGATTATTCAACCGGTAATCGAAGTACTCCGCCGGAAAAACCACCTCGTCGTTGAAGCCGCTGAAATTGGAATTGAGCGGCGTGGCGCCACTGGTGGCGATGTCGATGGTGGCGGAAACCTGCGCCGGCGCGCTGAGGCCGGCCGCCAAAAAGGCCAGCGGCAGCCAGACGGGAAGTGTCTTCATGTTTTTGAAAGCGTACAACAAAACCGCCCGGAGTTGCACTGAACTAAACACGCGCCCCGGCGCGAAGTCGCGCCGCCGCCAATTTGACCGCAACTAGGGCTCGCCTCTCGGTTTTATGGAATAGATGCTGCGCAATCAGACTCTTCGCGCCGGCCTCGCCCTGTTGTCGGCTATACTGGCTGCGTTCCTGGTGGCAGGCCGCGCGCCCACTCAAACCACCCCGCCGCCCGCCGCTCCGCCAGGCCTCGAGAAGATCCAGCATTTCGTCTTCATCATGCAGGAGAATCGCAGCTTCGATCACTACTTCGGGACCTATCCCGGCGTCGAAGGCCTGCCTCCCGGCGTTTGCGTTCCCGATCCCTCCGTCGGAACCTGCGCTGCCCCCTACCACGACACGGACCTGGTCAACCAGGGCGGCGCGCACAACTGGATCAACGCGCTCAACTGCATCGACGGCGGCCTGATGGACGGTTTTATCGCCGGGTCTACGGCTAAGCCCGGGGACGTGATGGGGTGGCACGATTATAACGAGATTCCCAACTACTGGAACTACGCGCGCCTCTATGTTCTTCAGGACCGGCTCTTTGAGTCCATCACCTCCTACAGCCTGCCGGCCCACCTGTATATGCTGGCGGCGCAGAGCGGCGGATACATAGGCACCGGTCAAGCCTATCCACTGTCTTTCGCCTTTCCCGAGATCACGGAACTTCTGGGCAGCGGCAAGATCGACTGGAGATACTACGTGAACCGCGGGCCGGCCGCGGGCGCCGCCGATGGCGGGGCGGCCGACGTGGATGCCGACGAAACCACCTACACTTACTGGAATCCCCTTCCCGCATTCCCAACGGTTGCGAACGATCCCGCTCAGTTCGGCCGCCTCACCAATGCCACCCAGTTCTACACCGATGCGCAGAATGGGACTTTGCCTCAGGTGAGCTGGGTCATTCCCAACAGCACCTATAGCGAACACCCGCCCGGCAACGTCGCCACCGGTATGAACTACGTCACCGGCCTGGTGAACGCAGTCATGAATTCCCCGGAATGGAACTCCACCGCGATCTTTATCGCGTGGGACGATTGGGGCGGATTTTACGATCACGTGGATCCGCCCACGGTGGATCAATACGGGTTGGGCATCCGGGTTCCCGGCCTGGTCATCAGCCCCTACGCCCGGCAGGGCTACGTCGATCACAAGACATACTCATTCGAGTCCTGGCTCCGGCTGGTGGAAGAACGATTCGGCGTCACTCCCATGACCGGCCGCGACAACACCGCCAACGATATGGCCGACGCCTTCGATTTCACCCAACAGCCGCGCCCACCGCTGGTGATGGACCCCAGCGGTTCTCCCTATCCGCCCACTCCGCAGAGCCTGACCCACCCCGCGGGGACGCTGGCGGCCATAAACTCCGCGTATGGAACTTACGCCCTCGCGCCGGAAGCCATCGCATCGTTGTATGGCTCGGGTCTTGCGGCGGCGCCGTTGCAGGCCGCATCGCAACCTCTGCCTACGACGCTCGGAGGGGTCACGGTCACGCTGAAGGACGCCAATGGCGGCGTCTTTCCGGCGCCGCTTTTCTACGTCTCGCCTACGCAGGTGAACTGGCTCGTCCCCAAGGGCGCGGCCTCCGGCGTCGCCAACATCACCCTGGCTAACGGCAGCGCCACCTTCACCGGCACGGCCATGATCGCATCCACCGCCCCGGGCTTATACACCGCCAACGTGACCGGGCAGGGACCGGCCGCGGCCCAGGTGACCAACGGCGTGATCTACTCCAGCACTTCGCAATGCGCCTCCGCCGGCAATTGCTCGTTGATCCCGATCAATGTCGCATTGCGGCCTTACCTGGTTCTCTATGGGACTGGAATCCGAGGCGCCGCCCAGGCCAACGTCAGCGTCAGGATCGGAAACATCGACGCTCCGCTGATCTACGCCGGCGCACAGGGCGAGTACGCCGGCCTCGACCAGGTGAATGCATCTCTGCCCAGCACGCTCAAGGGGCGCGGCCAGCTTGTGGTCACCCTCACGGTGAATGGCCAGGCCGCCAACATGGCGCAGTTGCTGTTTCAATAGTCTCAATGGAGGTGCGGCATGCCTCAGCTTGCCCCGAAGCCTCGCCGCGCGCTCTGCCTTCAGCGCGCGATTTTGGTCGATCCTCCCGGAGGAGCCCAGTACAGCCGGATCGATTTTCCAACCACCTCGACCGGCTCGAGACGCTCGAGCCAGGAGTATGCGCCCGGATCTTTTTCCTCACCCAGCTTCAAATCGTACATGCTGATGGCGATCCAGCCGGTCTCCGGCGCGCCCGGCGTCAAAGCATGCCAGCGCGTCAGGCCGAAGAGGGCCGGGTCCGCCGTGCCGTGATAGGCCAGCGCCAGAGAGTCGATTCCACGCCGGGCGGAGACACGTCCGAGACGGGCCAGGTCCTGGCCGTAATCGAGATCCGACTCCACTCCGTACTTGCCCGACGCGCCGTCCGCGAACTCGTTGAAATAGGCCAGATAGTCGGGATGCGCCGAGGCCGATTCAGCCGCCAGCCAAAGCAGCAATCCGAGCGAGAGCGCGCGCGACAACCGGGATGCGCGGAACAACCTCAGCGCTCCGAAAGCGGCGATCGAGCAGATCGCCGCGTAGATCGGAAGGATATGGCGCACCCCAATGTTGACATGGCTCGCCAGTCCGACCGCGAGAATGGCCGCCACCGGCCACAGCAGCGTCCAGGATCGCCAGCACCGTCGGCGCTCGCCTGCGAGGAGCGCCGCCGCTCCGATGGCGAACAGCGCGAGAAGCGCCGCCGGGGTTTTGACGGCCAGAATCACCGGGTAATAAACTGGCCATCCTGCGTTGCTTCTTTGGCCCAGAAACCAGTTGTAATCCGACTCCCGATTGTGCAGCCAGAGCTGGCGTATGCCGGACACGAACTCCGGAGCCGGAATGCGCGCGTGCATCGCGCCGTACACGGCGTCGTGGACCAAACCCCGCTGCCCCACCACCTGGTCCAGGGCTGCGTGAGGCTTGCCGCCTCCTGCGTCATAAGGTCCAAAGGAGAAGCGATATCCCGCCCAGATGAGAAATCCGGCGATCGCCAGCGCGAGGGCGGCTGTTCGAACCCACGTCGCTCGCCGGGCGCCGGCCTTTCCGGATTTGCGTCGAAGCGCGTAACTGGCCACTATCGGCAACCCGCAGGCCGGAAAAAGAACCAGAGCCGTCAACTTGCAGAGGATTGCGAGGCCGGCGCAGGCGCCTAACAGTGAGGCGCGCGCGAGCGACGGGCGTTCCAGCCACAGACCCAGGCTGAGCAGGGCGGCGGGGAGAGTGGCCAGCAGCGCTACGTCCGTCATCGCCAGTCCGGCGTGGCCGAGCACCGGAGGCAGGGTGGAGAGGAAAGCCACTGCCAGAAGCCCGGCCTCGGCCCCCCAGGCCCAGGCCGACCATGCCCACACGGCGCAACAGGCGAGCAGAAAGAACGGCAGAGTTCCGAGGCGGGCCAGGGTCAGGTTCCGCCAATAGGCTCGGTGATGGTTCAGGATGACGTTGCCTTCCAGGCGATCGTCGGAGTTGCCGGAGCTTCGGCTTCCGCTCAGATAGAGCGGCAGCGCGGCTGCCACCCGCCCGAGCGGCGGATGCTTCTGGTCATACTCATAAACGCCCCGGTCCAGCCACTCCATTCCACAAGCGACGCTGATGGGCTCGTCGTAAGTCTGGTTGAAAACCGGATACGTCGAAACGATCCGAATCACGGCGATGGCGATGAAAGCGCTGCCCACCACGGCCAGCGCCCTGCGGGCCGGTTTGCGCGCGCTTTGGACAGGCGCGGCTGTCTCTCCGGCGACGCACATGGATTCCTATCACCCCGGATTCTTATTCTGAAGCCCCCAGCGGATATACCCCGGAACTTCCGCTTGGGGCTTTCAGGTCCCATTCAGTATAAACCGAACCGCCCTCCGAATAGTCTCTGCGAGTTGAGTTTGTTCCTCCGGGAGCTGTCTTCCCGCCGCGAGGCGGGGTTGTCGCCTTGCTTTTCAGTCACGCGCGATCAAGCATGGCTTCGATCAGCCTGGGGCCCGGCTCGCGCATGGCCGCGCCGAATTCGCGGATGAAATCCTCCGAAGTGGCGGCGCGCGCCGCTTGGACTCCGAAACCTTCGGCCAGTTTGATCCAGTCCGGCTCGGGGTTCGAAAGGTCGATCATCCGGTCGGCGCGCGGCCCCGCAGGCCCAGCGCCGGTCCGCCGCATCTCTATATCGAGGATGCGGTAACGGCGGTTGGCCAAAATGACGGTGGTGACGTCCAACCGCTCGCGCGCCATGGTCCAGAGCGATTGCAGGGTGTACATGGCGCTGCCGTCGGCTTCGAGGGCCACCACTTTGCGGCCGGGGCAAGCCAGCGCGGCGCCGTGCGCCACCGGCAATCCCTGGCCGATGGCGCCGCCAGTCACCGGGAGATGATCGTGGCTGGCGGCGCCGGCCAGATGCGGCCAAATCTGCTCGTTCGAGGAAACGGTCTCGTCGGAAAAGATAGCGCCCTCGGGCGCCAGCGCGCCCACTGTTCTGCCCGCCGCGTCCGCGGTGAGAGGCTCGTCCCCGGGCAGAGCCGGCCGCGGTGAACCCGGGCCGGCATTCTCCGGTGGCCGCGCGCCCAACTCCTCGGCCAGCCATTCGAGCGCGCCCGCGCCATCCTGATCCTCGGACGCCAGCACGTCAAATGCGCAGCTCGCCGGCGCGAGTGAGCTTCTCAGACCGGGATAGGCGAAGAACGAGACGGGCGGCCGGGCTTCCACCAGGACCAGGCGCTCGAATCCGGCCAGCAGGGCCTGGGCCGGCTCGGGGAAGTACGGAATGCGCTCGACGGCGGGGATGCCGCCCCCGCGGGCCATCCTGGCGGCGTATCGGTCGGCGAAGACTCTCACGCCAGTGGCGGCGCGCAGACGCCCGGCCGCTCGAAGGCCGCGGGCATGGAGGGCGGAGCCGCTGAGAAGCAGTCCAACCGCCCGGCCGGAGCGCAGCGCGCAGGCGGCGTCGCGGACCCGCTCGCTGGCCGGCAGAGGCCGGGACGCCCGCGGCGCGGGGCGGCCGGGCTCTCCAGCTTCAGTCCAGGAGAAATCGGCGGGCACAATCAGGCTGGCCACCTGCCCAGGCGGTCCTAGCGCGGCCGCCACCGCGGCCGAGGCCGCTTCGCCCATGGCGTCGGCGCGCTCCAGTGTCAGAACCCAGCCCGACACGGGGCGCGCGAAAGCCTCCGTATCGGAGGTGAGCGGAGCGTCGTGGCCCCGATGCTGGGTGGAATGCTCGCCGACGATGTTGACTACCGGGGAGCGCGCCTTGCGCGCGTTGTGGAAGTTCGATAGCGCGTTCGCCAGGCCCGGTCCCAGGTGCAACAGGGTGGCCGCCGGCTTTCCGGTCATGCGGGCGTACCCGTCCGCCGCGCCGGAGCAGACGCCCTCGAACAGGCCCAGCACGCCCCGCATCGCCGGCACGCGGTCGAGCGCCGAGACAAACTGCATCTCCGACGTTCCCGGATTCATCAGGCACAGATCGACTTCATTGGCCAACAGGGTTCTAAGGAGACACTCGGCGCCGTTCATGTCGTGTCCTTTTATCACAGCACACGGCGCCGCTCTGGCAGAGGCCTTGTGGGATAGACGATCGGCTTTTGTCGCCTGTCGACTCCCGTGCGCTCCTCGCGCCGGACAGACCAGAAACACCGATGGTCTGTCCACCTGGACCGAGGCCGCTCACCTTAATCAAGGGAACAGCCATCGGCAGACTCTATTGCCGCACGGGCGGCCCCTGCGGGGTAACAGGCCGCGGCGCCTGGCCGGGGCCGCTGCCGGAGCCCGGAAATCCCTCGCCGCTCACCGGGTATTTCTTCTCCACAGTCTTCTGAAACTGCGGTTCGAGCGGCATCAGCCGGAAGCCCACCAGCAGCGACGCGTCGCCGTACCAGAACTGCTGGTGAGAGATGTTCCAGAAAGCATAACGCTGCCTGGCATCCGCGCCTTCCCAGTCGATCAGGCCCAATCCCATGCCGATGAGCTTGTTCTCCGTCAACTGGGTCTCCAGTGCGCGCCAGGGACCTTCGCAGCCGGAATAGTCGAAGGGAGTGATGTAGAACTCCAGGATCAGCTTGCCGGATTCTCCGGGCTTGAAGCTGTAGTTGTAAGCGTGCTCGGAATAGGGCGCATCGATGCCGTACTGCGGGCAGCCCCACTCCATCGCCCAGTTCTTGTTGGGACCTGGCGGAGTGAAAACGTGATAGTTCTGCGCGGTTACGCCGTGGTTCTGCCGCGAAGCCGTCTCGCGATCGATGCGGGGGTCGAGAACCGATGCCGACTTCCCCACCACCTCGGGAACGAAGATCTCGCGATGGTACTGGTCGATCAGCGGCCCGCCCGAAAGATCGCCGTCCACTACCACTTCGAAAATGTCGTTGTGCAATCCCGGCAGGGAGAAATCCCAGTAGCCTTTGTATGCCTCATAAAGAAAATACAAGCGGTTTTGGCCCTTCACCCACCCGACCTTGATCTTGACGTCCATTTTCTTCGGATCGTGGTTCAAGCCGTGGCCCTGTTCCGTGTCCATGAACTCGCTCATAGTGATGGCGTAGTCGTCCGGCACGATCTTCCAGTCGTCCGTATTCCCGTCGATGCGCGGCTCCATGCCGGCCGGGAATTGAAACACCTTGAACGTCACATCCTGCCGCTCGAGTGGCGCGGCGGGGATCGACAGGAGCGTTAATAAGAAGATGGCGCCGATCGGTCTGCTGAGGGTCATGCTTCGTCGATACCGAAAGTGGACCCCATTGTCAAGACCATTTTCAGCGCGCGCCTGTAGTACACTATTATTTTCTGGGAGACGTTTCTTGAAGTTCGGCCGTTCTTTCAGAAATCCGTCAAACCGTTCCAGGCGAGCCACCCGCTCTAAAGTCCGGCATTTGACGCTAACCTGTTGGAAATAAGCGCCCGTAGCTCAGTTGGATAGAGCGTCTGGCTACGAACCAGAAGTTCGGGTGTTCGAGTCACCCCGGGCGCACCACCTAACCCATTGTTTTTCAATTGGTTACAGCCGATCCTGCACTTTGATCCGATGCCCCCATGCCTCCAGGGTGGCGGCGTCCTTTTCCCCCTCGGGAAGATAGCTGGTCTCAGCGTTGACGGAACGCGCGGGCAATTGAGGAAGCGGTGTTCCGCGCCGCCGGAGCCCATATGGTCCGCCGCGCGTTGCCAGGTGGGTTTTCCAGTGGCGCGCGCCGCCTCCGCCCCGCTCGGACGGGCCTGGACGAAGGTCTTAGCGCCGTCTGACGTGGCGGCGGCGGAAGAAGGTGGAAACTGCCTGGGACCTCCGAGCGGTCTTTGCGTTTGCCGGAAACCATAGCTGGCGCTGTGCTGTACAATGTGGGGAGAAATGACTTCCGGTATGCTGAAAAGCCTTGCTGTCCTGGCGGTGGGTTTAGTCGTTGGCGCATTGGGTGGATGGTATCTCACATCGCTCCGTTCTGTTGCGCCGCGCTTCAACGCGCCCTTTCAGACCATTCTTCTGGATAGCGGGCAAGTCTATTATGGGAAACTCAGCGGGCTGGGAACGCCTTACCCGGTGATTCGAGACGTATATTACATCCAGAGCACAACCAACCCGCAAACCAAGCAGGTCAGCAATGTTCTGATCCGTCGTGGAAATGAATGGCACGGGCCCGACTTCACTGTGGTGAGCGCCCGGCATATTGTCATGATTGAACCCGTAGGCGCGAATTCGAAGGTTGCGCAACTGATCGCGGAACAAGAAAGAAAGAACTGAGCGCCCGGACCGTACCGGCTCACCGCCAGATGGCGCTCGATGCCGCCTACCAAGCGCACCCAGATGCCGTGTGTCCGAAAAGGTTTGACACGCGCCGGACTTCCCTTCGGCTGGCAGGCTGAGTGGTTCCTGCCGCGGCCGGGAACCGGCGGGACGCGGCCGATCCCGTGGATCTTCATCCCAAGGACGAGCCGCGCGTCGTGAACCGTCTCAGCCAGCCGATAACTCCAAGCGGAAGCGCCGAGAAGAGTAACACCAGGGTCGAAGGCTCCGGCGACGCGTCGGCCGGTGCGTCGCTAATCACCACGAGGTCGATCTCATCAGGCTCTATGACCTCCTGAAATGTCAGGCCATTCCACGTAGGGAAGTCATACGCAATGAAATTAGTGCCGCTGGTGAGCCCGTCCGGTTCGAATGTCAGGATCGGAAACCTATCGTTCAACTGCGTGTCGAACCCGGCGTAAAGGGAAACGTCGAGTTCGCCGGACAGCGTGGCGTCGCCGCTAATGGCCAAACTCGCAAAACGGCCGTTTTCGCCAAGTTCGATGTCGAGTACGCCGCCCGTCGTTTGAGTATAGTCTCCTAGAATCGTTTGCGCGTCCAATGCGCCGGGATCGTCCGTCCCGCTATTGACCAAGGAGCCTGCAATCGTGCCTGTACCCGTCAATAGACCGGCATTGATCATAACTTCGCCGGCAGTCAAAGTGGATCCCTGGCTTACGGTAGTGACGCCTTGATCTTGAACGTACACGTTCGTGCCGGCGTCGAGAGAACCGTTAATAATAAGATCGCCGTTGTTCGTGACGTCGCCGTTGTTGACCCAGGCCGCGCTCACATCCACGATGGTGGTCCCGTCATTGATGGTGAATCCGTCCACCGTGACGTTGCTGCTGCTCTGCAGCGTGACGATGCCGCCGCTATTGACGAACGGGCCATCCACCACTACCGCGGCGCTATTCGTCAAACTCAGGAGGGAACTCGCGTCCTGCGTGAAGCTTCCACTCTGAAAGCTGGTGCCGACCCCATCCAGTTTGAGAATGGCGTCGGACTGGGTGTAATTGCCAACTACCGTGAGGTTGGCGCCGTTGGTCAAGCTCGCGCCTCCGTTGGTCAGGTCGCCGCCGACGTGCAGGAGGGTATTGGGGTCCGTGAGAGAGATGCCCGAACCCACGCTTTGCTTCAGATCCCCGCTGATGGCGAGCGTGCTGCCGCTTTGCAGATTGATGGCCCCGCCGTTGTTGGTGAACGAGCCATTCACGACGGCCATGGCAGTATTCGTCCCGCGTACGGCGGAACTTGCGTCCTGCGTGAAGCTTCCACTCTGAAAGCTCGTGCCGATTCCGTCCAGGCTGAGAGTCGCTCCGGATTGGCTGTAACTGCTTCCCACCGTGAGGTTGGCGCCGTTGGTCAAGCTCGCGCCGCCATTCGTCAGGTTGCCGCCGACGTGCAGGAAGGTATTGGGGTCCGTCAGAGAGATGCCCGAACCTACGCTTTGGTTCAGATCCCCGCTGATGGCGAGAGTGCTGCCGCTTTGCAGGTTGATGGCGCCGCCGTTGTTAATGAAGGAGCCATTCACAACGGCCGTGGCCGTATTCGTCCCGCGTACGGCGGAACCCGCCTCCTGCGTGAAGCTTCCACTCTGAAAACTGGTGCCGATTCCATCCAGGCTGAGAGTCGCTCCGGATTGGGTGTAATTGCCGACGACCGTGAGGTTGGCGCCGTTGGTCAAGCTCGCGCCGCCATTGATCAGGTTGCCGCCGACGTGCAGGAAGGTATTGCCGTCCGTCAGAGAGATGCCCGAACCCACGCTTTGGCTCAGGTCGCCGCTGATGGCGAGAGTGCTGCCGCTTTGCAGATTGATGGCGCCGCCGTTGTTGGTGAACGAGCCATTCACGACGGCCGTGGCCGTATTCGTCCCGCGTACGGCGGAGCCCGCATCCTGCGTGAAGCTCCCACTCTGAAAGCTCGTGCCGGTTCCATCCAGGCTGAGAGTCGCTCCGGATTGGCTGTAACTGCCCCCCACTGTGAGGTTGGCGCCGTTGGTCAAGCTCGCGCCGCCATTGATCAGGCTGCCGACGACGTGCAGGAAGGTATTGCCGTCCGTCAGAGAGATGCCCGAACCCACGCTTTGGTTAAGGTCGCCGCTGATAACGAGAGTGCTGCCGCTTTGCAGATTGATGGCGCCGCCGTTGTTGGTGAACGAGCCATTCACGACGGCTGTGGCAGTATTCGTCATACGCACAGCCGAACTCGCATCCTGCGTGAAGTTTCCACTCTGAAAGCTAGTGCCGATTCCATCCAGGCTGAGAGTCGCTCCGGATTGGCTGTAACTGCCCCCCACCGTGAGGTTGGCGCCGTTGGTCAGGCTCGCGCCTCCATTCGTCAGGTTGCCGGCGACGTGCAGGAGGGTATTGCCGTCCGTCAGAGAGATGCCCGAACCTACGCTTTGGTTCAGATCCCCGCTGATGGCGAGAGTGCTGCCGCTTTGCAGGTTGATGG
>Ga0181517_10001389_pt1 | contig 27056 bp, 21 predicted proteins | sample PEATcosm2014_Bin_31_FD_119748 | JGI IMG/M metagenome (GOLD analysis project Ga0181517, IMG submission 119748) | Peatland microbial communities from MTU Mesocosm Facility, Houghton, MI, USA - PEATcosm2014_Bin01_30_metaG | ecosystem: Environmental > Terrestrial > Soil > Wetlands > Peat | place... | reverse complement strand
CTCCTGCGCGTCCGGCAGCCGGATCATGGGAATAGCGGCAACGTGCGGGCACGCCGCGATCATCGCCTCTATGTCTTTGAACTCCAGCGTGCTGTGCTGCATCTCGAACCAGGTGTAATCGTAGTGCTTGGCCGCCTCGCAATAGCCGGCGATATCCATGGTCGATTGCGTGAAGCTGAAGATCTGTTTGCCATCCAGCAGCTTCTGCTTGGCGGTGTTATACAGCTTGGGTTTCCCGGCGCTCTGCGCTTGACCGGGCTGTTGCGCTACTGCCAAAACGCTGAGCAGCGCGACCGCCAAAAGCGAACAGATTGCCCATCTCTTTGCTGATGCTCTCATCGTTGACATACACTCCTTTCGGGACTGATTCACCCAGGGCCGGGCGTCGAGAAAAGTCTCGTCGCCGCACGCACGAGTGCGTGTGCCAGAAAAACCTCAGGCGTAAGCGGAGAGATCCTCTTCCAGCCGGGGCCGATTGCGACCCAGGTTCGGCGGAAGGTCCAGCATCGGGCCTCGCCACTCGAGCATCCGGTCCACGTCGGCGTGAAGCCGGTACTTCCGCTGCACGTCGGCGATCTTAGCGCCGACCACGTCGATCTTAGCCAGATCGTATTGGCCAAGGCCGGCCTGGTAGGAGTAATTGAGATAGCCGGGCCAACTGGCGTCGATGCCCATGCACTCCAGTCCCACGCGATCCACCGCCAGGAAATCCGTCGAGGCCAGGGCAATGCGGTGCGGCACCGGCGTGCCCGAAACGGGACCGTTCCCTTCCATGCCCTCGAACCCATCTACGATGCCCAACCCCCAGTTGTGAATCATACGCTGGACGGCGAGATACATGTTGTAATTACCCGCTCGTATGCCTACGTGAAACTTGCGCTTCTCGCTCTCTCCCCAAGGACGATTCTGTCCGGGAGGCGGAGACAGCGGCGCCCCCAGGATCACGTTCTTGATCGACATCGTTGCCACAACCATGTTGTGCGTCTTCATCACCGCCGCGGAAATCAGAAACGCATCGGGGTCCAGGAAGCGAGCTCCCAGCCGGATGGGAATCAGATGCATGTCGTAGTCGATCCCATGCATGAGCTCGTAGCGGCCCTCCTCGTTGGGAACTTCCAGCTTGATATCGAGGGGCTTGTGTTCGACGAAGATATTGCTCCAGCCGAACTCGCTGGTAGCCTGCCTGGCGGGAGTTCCGCCGCATTCGGCGATCACCACCGGACCTTTGAACCGCGGAGCCAGGTAGTCGAGAATTCCATGCACGGCATCGGCGTTTGTGGAAATCACTTGCCGTGACGGGTCGAGACCGTTGGGTTTGATGAGAACGTACTTCCTGGTCTTGAGCGCGGGCCGGATCTGGTCGTCGATCGCCACCAGCGCGTCGAAAATATTCTTGCGCCGGTTGTCACCCTTGATCAGGGACACCTTGGGCCGGCGATCGGAGTACTGGAAGAACTTGGCGACATCGCCTGTGCCCATGCGAGGGTCCTGCGGGGTCGCCCCAGGATCGACCGGCGGCTTCTGCTGCGCCTGCAAGGCCAACCCTTGCGCTGCGGCGATCGCCCCCGCACGGGCAAAGAAGGATCTGCGAGAAACTGACATGGGCCAGTGACCTCCTGTCTCGGTACAAAGGGACTGACGCTTGCCAGTATAACCCCAATCTCTCCCGGTTTCCGGCCTGTTTTTCGGAAACGCGATACATCGCCGGGCCGCCGCGCGGCGGACGTACCACTACTTCACGACGCCGGGCGCCTCCTCGCGCACGCCCTGAACCCATCCTGGATACCACCGGAAAACATTGCCAGTCAGGCTGGCGATGAAGATATCGCCGTTGGGGGCCAGCGACAGCCAGTGCCCGGGACTCTCCATGGAGCCGAGTATCTTGCCCGACTCGATGTCGATGTGCATGATCCGCCCCGCCAGCGTGTCGTAAGCCAGGTTCTCTTCCCGGTTCCGGTGGGTGATGATCCACAGCTCGTCTTTCGGCGAGATATCCATCCCCTGGGTAGCTCCCAGATCAGTCCACTGGCGGAGGAACTTGCCGCTGGAATCGAAAATCTGGATGCGGTTGTTCTCGCGGTCGCTGACATAGACATTCTGGTGCGAGTCAACCACCGCCACGTGGGGCGTGTCGAACTCACTCGGGCCCTTGCCGCGCTTGCCCCATTCCATCAGGTATTTGCCGTCGCGCGAGAATTTCACCACGCGTGAGTTGCCATAACCATCGGTAACCAGAAAGTCGCCATTCGGGAAGAACGCCACGTCGGTCGGACGATTGAACGTATTTTGCGTGGCATCCGGCTTTCCCTTGGTGCCCAGCGTGCGCACGAGCTTGCCGTCGTTGGTGAACTCCATCACCAGGTGATAACCGGTATCGGTGACCCAGACATGGTCATTCGCGTCAACCCTCAATCCGTGTGGGATGCTGAACAGACCCTTGCCCCAGGAACGGATATACGTGCCCTTCGCATCGAAGACGACAATGGGGTCGGCATGGGGGCCGCGCTGGGCCACGTAAACGCTCCCTCCCGAGTCCACGGCGACGGCCGACACTCTGCCGAACCGCCAGCCGTCAGGCAGCGTGTCCGGTTCCAAACCGAAGCGGATCATAACCCGGTATTTGAGCAACCCGCCTTCGTGCGGATTCCAGCCCTGTTGCGCGGAACACGTGGCGGCCAAGAGAATCGGGAGTAACAGGCGTGCTCGTTTCATCGATAAGACCTCCTTGGGGTCAGTAACCGCGCTGTTTGTCCACCACGTTTATCAGCGGCAGGCCGCTCGAATAACGCCGGACATTCTCGGCCAGTAGCCCGACCAGGCGGGTCTGGCGTTGCGGCGAGTATCCCGCGGTGTGGCAAGTGATGATCAGGTTCGGGCAATCCCAGTACGGGTGACTGGATGGCAACGGCTCGGGGCTCACCACGTCCAGCGCGGCGCCGGCGATCCAGCCTTCCTTCAGGGCCTGGACGAGCGCCTTTTCTTCCACCAGCGCTCCCCGCGAGATATTGATGAAGTATGCCGTCTTCTTCATAGCCCGGAACACCTTCTCATTGAACATCCCTTCGGTTTCCTTGGTACACGGTGCCGCACTGACCAGCACGTCCACCTGCGGCACCATCTCCATCAGCCAGGCCGGCTCCCGCAGCGTGTCCACGAAGATCGGCTTGGCCATGGGTTTCGCGTCGGTAGCCAGGATTCGTATGTTGAAGCCATAGTGGGCGCGCACGGCGGTGGCCGATCCCAGGCCGCCCAGGCCGGCAATTCCCATGGTCATGCCATCGACCTCGACCAGGTTGCGCTCGGGATGCCATGTCCGCTTTTCGAACTGCGGAATATAGTATTTATTGAGCCCGCGCGTCAGACTCAGCAGCATCCCGATGGCTGTCTCCGAGATGGCCGGCGCGAACATTCGCGCCATGTTGGTCACCACCACATTGCTCTTGATCAGCTCTGGAAACAGCAGTTTCTCCATCCCCGCTTCGGTGGCCTGCATCCACCGCAGGTTCTTCGCTTCGGCGAGCATCCCGACATTGACAGCTCCGAAAACTACGTCGGCCTCCGGCAGCAATTGATTCATTTCGTCGAGATTGGCTGGTATCGTAATCTTGACGTCTTTACCTTGGGACTCGATCTGCTGAATCTCCGCCGGCGTGTAACTGGGCGGCGGGACCACGGACGACGCCGTTGCGGTCACGATTCGGACCCGGGCGGGCGGCGGGTCGAATACCGCAATTCTGTCCGAAGCAATCAGGACGGGAGCCGCCGGAGCTGCACCCACGGCTGACAGGAACAATCGACGAGATACCGAATTATCGTTCACAATCCTCTCCTTTTGGGGTCCAACGATGATTCTGCACCGTTCCACGAGGCAATTCAAGGTTAATCAGTCTCGATTGCCGGCAATGGGAGGACGCGCCCGACAGCCTGCGCCCTCTCCGCCCCTGGTTTTGCCAAGCCGGATCGGAGCGAGGGATGGGGGGCTGGGTGTATACTCAACAGGACCCGGGAGTCCAAAATGGAGATTGCTGTTCACAATTGGAGCCCGACCTCACGGAAAGAAGGAGTCCCGCAATGCGCAGAACATTCGCATCCCTGCTGATCCTGGCGTTGGCCGCGGCGGCAGGAAGCGCACAAATCCAATCGTCCAAGACGCTGGACATATATTTTATCGATACCGAAGGCGGGCACTCTACGCTATATGTCGCTCCGACCGGCGAGTCGCTCCTCATGGATACCGGCAGCCCCGGGGGCCGCGATGCCGACCGCATCATGGCCGCCGTTCAAGCGGCCGGCGTGAAGCAGATCGACCACCTAATACTGACCCACTATCACAGTGACCATGTGGGCGGCCTGCAGGAATTGGCAACGCGGATTCCGATCCTGCATTTCATCGATCACGGCCCGACCGTGGAGCCGAAGGAGATGGTGCCCGGATTTCAGAAAATGTACGCCGAGATGAACGGCAAGGTCAAACACACGGTGGTCGCGCCAGGCGATAAGATTCCCTTCGACGGTCTGACGGTGACGGTGGTTACTTCGAACGGCCAGGTCTTGAAGGCGCCGCTTCCTGGCGGTGGCATACCCAATCCGGCCTGTGCCGACTTCGTGCCGCGGGATGAATCGCGCGTAGACCCGGAGAACCCGATGTCGGTGGGTGTGGTGATCGCGTACGGCAAGTTCCGTACGGTCAATCTCGGCGATTTCACCTGGAACAAAGAACAGGAGTTGATGTGTCCGATTAACCCGATTGGAACGGTCGATCTGTATCTCACCTCGCATCATGGCATCGACCAATCGGGCTCGGCTGTGCTGGTGCACGGTTTGCACCCGCGAGTAGCTGTCATGCACAACAGCGCTTTCAAAGGCGGCGCCGTTCAAACCATGCGGATCCTGCACACGTCCCCGGGCCTGGAAGACATCTGGCAGCTCCACTGGGCGTACGCGGCCGGCCTGGAGCAAAACTCGCCGTCCCTGTTCATCGCCAACGTGGAAGACAATGCGACCGTGGCGAACGTTCTGCTGAATCCTCCGCCAACATTCGGACAGGGACGAGGGCCGGGCGGCCCGGGCATCGGTGGGCCACCGCCGCCGCCGGGTGCGGCGCCGAACCCTCCCGGACCAGGCGCCCCGGCGGGTGGTGGGAGCACTGGGGGACGCCCCAGAGGTCACACGGGCCCGGCGTTCTGGATCAAGGTGTCCGCACAACCGGATGGAACGTTCAGCGTGACGAATACGCGCAACAGCTTCGCCAAGACCTACGCGGCACTGAAGTGATGCGGCCGGGATTCGCCTCGCTGCGCAGCCACCCCGATGTCTCGGTGTTGATCGTGGGCGGTGGCATCAACGGAATTGGCTTACTCCGTGAGTTGGCGCTGCAGGGGGTCGATGCCCTGCTGATCGACAAGTCCGACTTTTGCGCCGGAACCAGCGCCGCCATGACGCGTGTCATTCACGGCGGCCTCCGCTATCTGGAAAATGCGGAGTTCCGGCTGGTGCGTGAGTCTCTCCGGGAGCGAAACCGGTTGCTGAGAAACGCGCCGCATTATGTCAAGCCTCTGCCAACCACGATTCCGATCTTCAGTTGGACGTCCGGAATCATCCCGGCCATGCGGAATCTGCTGGGATGGCCCACCAAGCCGGGCAATCGAGGAGCGCTGCTGATCAAAACCGGTCTGATGTTGTACGACATCCTCGCCGGCCGCGAGTCCCCGTTGCCGAGGCACCGGTTCCGCTTCCGGCGGGCGGCCCTCGCGCTCCGCCCCGCTCTGAATCCCGAAGTGATCTGTACGGCAACTTACTACGATGCCAAGATCACTTATCCGGAACGGTTATGCCTCGAGCTGGTTCTGGACGCCGAAGCCGCGTGTCCCGGGGCGCGTGCGCTGAATTACGTCCGGCTGCAGAGCGCTGCGGACGGCGCGGTCATACTGCGCGACGAGGTCTCCGGCGAGACTTGCGAAGTGAGACCTCGGATCGTCGTCAACTCGACCGGCCCTTGGATCGATTTCACCAATCGCAGTCTCAAGCGCGAATCCCGCTTCATCGGCGGCACCAAGGGTTCGCACATTGTGCTCGACCACCCCGAACTGGTGGAAGCGACCGGCGACGAGATGATCTACTTCGTCAACCGGGACGGCCGCATCTGCATTTTCTATGTGGTCGATGGCAAGATCATCGCCGGCGCCACGGATATCCCCGCCGAGGATCCGGAGGCTGTCTGCGAAGAAGCGGAAGTCGGCTATATTCTCGAGGCCATGCGGCTGGCCTTCCCATCGATCCGGGTTGACCGGTCGCACGTCGTCTTTCGGTTCTCTGGCGTCCGCCCTCTGCCGCGGAGTGACGCCCTCACGCCAGGCCAGATCAGCCGCGACCACAGCTACCCGGCGATTGCCCCAGGCAATGGAATCGATTTCCCGATCTATTCGCTGGTCGGCGGAAAGTGGACGACCTTTCGCGCGCTTGCCGAGCAGGTCTCGAGCGAAATCCTGCGGGCGCTGGGACGCCCGCGAGTCCGCAGTTCGGCGGATCTTCCCATCGGGGGGGGCAAGGACTATCCCAGGATGCCGGGCGGCACCGGACTGCCTCAGGAGCGGCTCGCGACGCTGCTGGAGCGCTATGGCACGGGGGCGGATAAGGTCGCCGCTTACTTACAGGCGGGCCCGGACGCACCACTGGCCTGTCACGCCGGCTACTCGCGCCGGGAGATCGAATTCATCGCGCTCCATGAGCGAGTCGTTCACCTCGACGACCTGGTGTTGCGGCGAACGTTAATGGGTTTGCTGGGAGAGGTGAGCCGGCCCTTGCTGGAAGAGTTGGCCGACATCGTGTCGCCGGCGCTCCAATGGTCGCAGCAGAACGCCGCGGCCGAGGTTGAACGAACCATCCAACTTTTGGAGAAGGCTCACGGCGTGATGGCCGCAGCGCAATCGAAGTCGCCCTTCAAGTGCTCATAGATATTTCGAAACACCCGGTAGATCTGCGTATACTTTTCGTGATTAGCCGGGTTTGGTTCGAAACATCGGTCGAGCCGCACCATCTCCAGCAGCGATTTCCGTACGTCGGGAAAAACTCCCGCCCCCATTCCGGCCAGGATGGCGGCGCCGAAAGGAGACCCGACCGATGTGCGCGGCAGCAGCACCGGCAGTCCCAATACGTCCGCTTTGACCTGATTCCAGAGATTGCTGCGGCTGCAACCGCCCACCGTTCTCATCTCTCTGACTGCGGCGCCGGCGCGCGCCGCTACTTCTACGTTGTGGCGGAGGGCAAAGGCGGCGCCCTCCAGAATGGAGCGCACCAGCGCAGCCTTACTGGTGGCGAGCGAGAGGCCGAAGAACACGCCGCGCGCATTGGTATGCCACAGTGGCGAGCGTTCCCCCATCATATACGGCAGGAAGATGACACCCTCGCTGCCCGGTCCCAACCGCGCCGCCTGCTGTGTCAGCAGATCGAATGCATCGGCCCCCTGTTCCATCGCAGCCTGCATTTCAGGCTGTCCAAGCTGGTCGCGGAACCAACGCAGGCTCCCGCCGGAAGAGACCATGGCGCCGAGCAGCAGGTGGATTCCCGGCAGGGCGTGGGGCATCGCGATCAATGCCGGCTCCGTCAGGCCGCGGTCGTTGGGGATGATGACGACAGTCGAGGTCCCCGTCATTTCGACCGCGATGCCGGGCTCAGTCACGCCGGCTTCCAACGCCGCCGCGGGGCTGTCCACGGTCCCGGCCATCACCGGAGTACCCGCTCTCAGGCCGGTGGCCTCGGCGGCCTCGACGGTGACCTCGCCCTGAATACGGTGCCCTTCCAGGATCTCGGGAAGCTGCGCCGGATCCACTCCGCAGGCCGAGCATAGAACCTCGGACCACTCGCCCGTGGGGTAAATGCGCATCTGCATCAGCAGGGCGTGTGCTGGATCGATGGTGAGCCGTCCGGTGAGCCGGTAGTTGATGTAGCCGTTCACCTGGGCGAACTGCCACGTCCGCTTCAAAACCTCGGGTTCGTGATTGTGCAGCCAGAGCAGCCGCGCGGCGCCGTAGAAGGCGTCAGGCCGGTTGCCGGTCGTCCGATGGATTTCCTCCGCGCCCAACATTTCGGCCAGGCGCACAGCCTCCGCTTCGGCGCGGCGATCCATCCAGATGATGGCGGGACGCAGCGGCCGGCCGTCGCGGTCCAGCGGCAACAGAGTGGGCGCCTGGGAACTTACGGCCAGACCCAGGACTCTCTCCGCAGCGTGCGGGACTTTCGCCAGCGTCTCGCGAACGGCTTTGCGGGTTGCCTGCCACCAGTCTTCGGGGTCTTGTTCCACCCACCCCGGCCGAATGTGATGGAGCGGATATTCGGCTTGGCAGATCGCGCAGAGGTTGCCGCGAAGGTCCAGCAGGACGGCTTTCACGGAACTGGTTCCGGCATCGAGGCCGAGGAGCAGTGGTTCCACGTTATTCTCCGGCAACTGCCCTTAGTGGGCAGCATAGAGCGGCGCGATGGAAACCACCCCAAGGCCAGTCAGAAAGAGCACGAACATGAGCACAAGGAGCCGGTTCACGCGCGCCCCGCCTCCGGCGAACTCCCTCCACACCAGGACGCCCCACAGCGCCCCCACCATGGTCGAGCCTTGCCCGATGGCGTAGCTGATCGCCGGTCCCACCTGCAACTCGCGAGGTGCGCTGGCGGCCACGAAGTTCGCGAGTGAACCAGCGATCCAGGCCACGCCGCCTATGATGCCGAGAAAGTGCACCCACCAGTTCCCTCTCAGGTAGTCTCCGAACCTCAGCCGCGGACCATCGATGGGGTATCTCATGAAGTAGAGGTTGTACACAAAAACCGAGGCCAGCACACCGAGGCCAAAGACGAATCCGACCGCGTAAGGGCCGAGTCCCTTCTCGCCTGTCTTGCCGATCTCGACCAACGGGTAGAATGTTCCCATCAGAATGCCGCCGACGATGGCCAGCCGGATCCCTTTCCATGGGGCCGCTCGTTTCGCGGCCGCATCCGCCTCGTCTCCGGCGGTGCTCTTGCTGACGGCGAGCGCCCGGTAGGCGATGGCATCCACCACGATCGCTCCCACAATCAGGGCCACACCAAGGAACAGCAGCAGCGGATTCCCCTGCGGGTTGACGATGTAATTCCAGATAACCCCCACCACCAAAGCCAGTCCCACGCCGATGGGGAACCCCACGCCCATGCCCGCCACGGAAATGGCGCCCACCACCAGGATGTTCGAGAGGTTGAAAACCACCCCGCCCAAGAACCCGCAGAGAATATTGACGGTGCCTGCGTGCGCCAGATCGTCCGCAAAGCGGAGGCCGTCCGATCCCCAGGTGCCGAACGTCAGCCCAGCCAGGGCGGCGCCCAGCGCCACTCCGATCGAGTAGTCATAGTAGAGGAGTTCAAAGCGCCAGCCCTTGGCGATCTTGAGCACGTTGGCCCAGGAACCCCAGCAGATCATGGTCAGGATCGTCAGCATCAACGCCATGCCGTACGAGTGCGGCAGAGTCATGAGTTCTCCTTTCGCTGCAACTGCGACTCCTATGTTCTCGAGGAACGCAGCATCCTAACATCTTGCGCAAGGGGACGCAGCAAGCGCCGGGACGCAAAAGGCAAACCGGCCAAACCGAAATGAAACCACTTGACACAATCGGCATTATGGTTCAAGCTACCAGTAGTCATACTATGGGACGAGAGGAAGCTACATCGCGGACCGAGATCCCACCGGGAACGCTTTACATGCTCATCCTCAAGACCTTGAATCAACTCGGGCCGATGCACGGTTATGGCATTGCCCAGCACATCCAGCAAACCTCCGAAGCCGTGCTTCAGGTTGAAGAGGGCTCGCTGTACCCGGCGCTGCAACGGATGCTGATCAAGGGCTGGGTGATCGCCGAGTGGGGCCAGTCCGACAACAACCGGCGAGCGCGGTACTACCGGCTCACGCCCGCAGGCAAAAAGCAGTTGAGCGTGGAAATCTCGGAGTTTGAAAAGGTGATGCGGGCGATCACACGCGTGATTCAACCGGCGTGATGGTGGACGTATGGAATGGCTTGGCGAGTTGTGGCGCAGGCTGCTGTTCCTGTTCCGGCGGCGGCAATTCGATCGCGATCTCGAAGAGGAGATGCGGTTCCATCTGGACATGCAAGCTGCCGAGTTCGGCGCGGCGGCCGCCCGCAGGAAATTCGGGAATGCGGCGCTGCTGCAGGAAGACAGCCGCCAGGCATGGGGCTGGGCGGGAGTCGAGGCGTGGGCAGCCGACGTGAATTACGCCGTTCGTGCCTTGCGGAAGAACCCCGGATTCACGGCGGTCGCGGTGCTGACACTTGCCTTGGGCATCGGAGCGAGCACCGCGGTTTTCTCGGTTGTGAATGCGGTGCTATTGCGGCCGCTGCCATTCCGCGATCCGGGCCGGTTGATGATGGTGTGGGAGACGCGGGAGAAGCTGGGCGAGGACCGCGTCGTGGTCTCCTACGAGAACTTCCGCGACTGGAAGGACCAGAGCCGGTCGTTTGAGCAGATGGCGGTATTCGTGGGGGACGGCGTCCGGATGAATGTAGGCGACGAACCGGCAATCATCCGGGCGTCCCGCGTAAGCGGCGATTTCTTCCCGGCGCTCGGAATTCAACCGATCCTGGGCCGGACTTTTGTGCCCGAGGAAACGCGCAGCGCCGCGGCGCCGGTCACCGTGCTCTCGAACGGTTTGTGGCGGCGGTTGGGCGGCGACCGCAATTTGGTAGGCAAGAGCGTGCAGTTCGATCGTGAAGTCTTCACGGTGGTGGGCATCATGCCTCCCGGCTTCGCTTTCCCGTCCGACTCCGAGTTGTGGTTCCCTTTGGCCGGCAGCGACCACCGGAACAACAACGGTGCGCACTATTTGCGGGTCATCGGGAGACTGAAGCCGGGCGTCACCGTCACACAGTCACAAACCGAAATGCGTACCATCGCGGCCCGGTTGAAACTGGCGCATCCGCAAGAGAACCAGGGAATCGGCGCCAATGCGGTTCCGCTGACGGAGCAAATCGTAGGCGAGGCGCGGCGTGCACTGCTAGTGTTGATGGGCGCGGTGGGCTGCGTGCTGCTGATCGCCTGCGCGAACGTGGCGAACCTGCTGCTGGTGCGAGCAACCGGCCGGCGTCGCGAACTCGCGCTCCGCTTGGCACTGGGTGCGGGCCGCTGGCGCATCGCGCGCTGCCTGCTCAGTGAAAGCGTACTGCTGGCGCTGGCGGGCGGAGTATTCGGTGTGGCGGCGGCGTACTGGCTGGTGCGCGCCTTTGTGGCACTCGATCCGATTCACCTCCCGCGCATTCACGAGGTGGCGATCGATGGCGCCGTGTTGCTGTATGCCCTGGGTGCTGCGATAGCGACGGGCCTTCTGTTCGGGCTAGCTCCAGCACTGGGTGCTTCGAAACCCGACTTGGGAAACTGGTTGAAAGAAGGACCGGGGGCGCCAGGCGGGGGCGAGTTCGGAAAGAACCGCGGGCGGAGTTTGCTGGCGGCGGCGCAAATCGCGCTGGCGGTGACGCTGCTGGTTGGCGCCGTGCTGTTGCTGCGCAGCTTCGTGATGCGGGTGAGCGTGCCGCTGGGTTTCCATCCCGAGGGCGTCCTGGGAGCCGAACTGCCCTGGAACGTGAGCCCGCGCATCGACGATTTGCTGGCGCGGCTGCGCGCGTTGCCCGGAGTGCAGGCAGCGGGGGCGGCGACGGCTGTCCCGCAGTGGGCGGCCGGCACGTCGTGCGATCAATGCCTTGAAATCGAAGGCCGGCCCAAGCGGGAGGGAAAACAGTGGGTGACGGGAAACATGGTGGCAACACCCGGGTTCTTCCGCGCCGCCGGTATTACCATGCAGCGGGGCCGCTTCTTCACCGCAGCCGATGGAGAGACAGCGCCAAAGGTAGCGGTGATCAACGAGGCGCTCGCCGCGCGCGACTTCCAGGATAAGGATCCCATCGGAAAACACGTGCGGTGGGGCACGCCGGACTGGGCTACGGTGATCGGCGTGGCCGGAAACGTGAAAGGATTCGGCGTGGCCGGCGACCCGATGCCGGCGATCTATTTTCCCAATCGCCAGGCGGACTGGGGTAATGGCGTCTGGGTTCTGGTGCGGACGGCGGTACCGCCGTTGAGCCTGGCGGGCGCGATTCGGAAAGAGATGCGCTCGTGGAACAAGCGGATGATCATTGGCGAGTTTGACACGCTGGATAACATGCTGGCGGAGTCAGTGGCGGTTCCGCGGTTCTATATGGTGCTGCTCGTGGGGTTCGCGTTGCTGGCGCTGATGGTTTCAGCGGTTGGGGTGTATGGCACCGTGAATTATTCCGTAGCGCGAAGGACCCACGAAATCGGTATCCGCATGGCGCTCGGCGCGGAACCGGGCGACGTGCTGGCGATGATCCTCAGGCAGGGGCTGGGGCTCACTGTCGTGGGCGTTGCGCTGGGGCTGGCGGGCGCATTCTTATCGACCCGTGCGCTGCAGACGCTGCTGTTCGGGGTGCGGCCGATCGACGCCGAAGCGTTCGCGTGTGGCTCCGGCGTGCTCATCCTGGCGGTCCTGCTGGCATGCTACATTCCGGCGCGGCGAGCGACAAGGGTCGATCCCTTGGAGGCGCTTCGGCATGAGTGAGCGGTCCAGGGAAGGTGAGGCGATGTTTTCGCAGCCCCTTGGCGCTGTTGCAATCGCAAATCCAATTCTGGTCGACGCACGTCTAAGCCGGTATCATCGTACTTGTGAAGCCGATTCAACCAAAAGCGATCATCTTCGACTGCGGCAATGTCCTCTGTGTCCCCCAGCCGCGCCAGGACGTCGAAGCTATGGCAGCAGTCTTCCAAATTCCACCCGCGCAGTTCGAGGCGGTCTACTGGCCGCACCGCCGGCCCTATGACGAGGGCAGACTGGATGCTGTCTCCTACTGGCGAACGCTCGCCCGCGACCTCGGACGCCCGCTCGCCGAAAGCGACATTTCGCGCCTGACTCAGCTCGACGTTCGAAGCTGGACGCACCTGGATGCCTGCATGATGGAATGGGCGCGTCGGTTGCGAGCAGGCGGCGTGAGCATCGCGATCCTTTCTAACATGCCGCTCGAACTCCGTAATTGGATCGTCCAGGAGAGCGACTGGTTCGCCGGTTTCGACTTCGCGACATTCTCCTGCGACCTGGGCGTCGGAAAACCGGACGCCGCAATCTACGAGCATTGCCTGGCGGGGCTGGGCGTCGCGCCTTTTGAGGCACTGTTCTTCGACGACCGGCTGCAGAACGTGGACGGAGCACGCCGCCTGGGCATCCACGCCGTCCATTTCAGTACGCCGCGGGACACCGCCGCCTCGCTGGACGATGTGTATCGTCTGCCGGCCCCGTTCCCACACTGAAGGCGGCCTCCATCTCCTCTTGCGTTCTTCGTCCTGATCCACGGGACGATGATGTGGCCCGGTGGAGAGCGTTTCAGGCCGGATCAGTTGCCGATAGCACGTCGTAACCGGCTCCCGCCGGCCTTGGTGAACCGCGAGTCCTGCTGGACTCAGTCGGGCAGATACCAGGGAATATTGATCACTGTGATCCGCCGTTCGCCTTGGAACAGGAGCAGGGCTTTCAGCACTTCAGAGCGATGGTTATGCAGCAGATTCAAATACCAGCGGCGCTCTACCAACTCGGGAATCAGCACTGCGATCTGCCGCCCGGGGTGGGACTTTTCAAGCTCGAGCACGTATTGCAGGATCGGGCGGATCACGAATCGGTAGGGGGATTTGAGAACCACCAGGCCTGGCCCGGCCAACCCGGCCTGGCGCGAAGGTTCCTCCACCAGGTCTTCCCACTGGCTCGCCAGAGTGTCGGACTCCTGGCCGCCATCTACGTGCACTGCCCGGACGTCGGATGAGATCGCCATCGCGAAGCGCAGAGCTTTCTGCGTAATGCGGCTCCAACGGTCGACGGCGATTACAACCAACGGCGGGGCGAGATCGGCGATGTTCAACCGCGCATCGATATTGACCTCCTCGGCCACGGTATCGTAATGGCGCCTCACCACCCGCATCATGATGATGAGCCCGGGGACCAAGAGGAGCGTAATCCAGGCTCCTTCGGTGAATTTGGCGATCAGTACGACGATCACCGTGAGTCCGGTAGCGGCCGCTCCCACTCCGTTCACGAACATGCTTTTGAACGAGCCCGGGCCCCGTACGCGCTTCCAATGCATCACCATACCGGCCTGAGAGAGCGTGAAGGCCAGGAACGCACCCACGGCATAGAGGGGAATCAGGCGGTCGGTGACCCCGCCGAATACGATGAGCAGCGACCCGGCTAATAGGGCCAGTGCGTAGACCCCCTGGGTATAAACCAGCCGGCGGCCGCGGATCGACAAGCCATGCGGCAGAAAACCGTTCTCCGAAATGGCCCTTGCAAGGCGCGGAAAATCGGCGAAGGCCGTGTTCGCCGACAACGCCAGAACAATCAGGATCGACCCGATGCTCACGCCATAGAAGATGCCAGTGCCGGTGATCGCGGCGAGCAACTGCGAGAGCACACTCTGATAGCCCACCTCGCCGGGAGGCGTGGCCGCGATGCCGTATGCTTTTGCAAGGAATGCGATACCGGCCAGCATCACCACGAGAATTCCGATTACCAGGGTAAGGGTGAAACGCGCGGTGACCGAAGCCGGTTCCTTGAAGGCCATCACGCCGTTGCTGACAGCCTCCACACCGGTCATGGCCGTGCAGCCGCTCGCAAAGGCTCGTAGCAGCAGCCAAATACCCAGAGCTTCCGTGGCCGCACCCAGGCGGGGCGGTGCGACCACGGGGACGGGATGCCCACCGGCCAAAATCGTTTTGACGACGCCCAGCGCAATCGCCGCCAGCAGGCAGAAGATGAATAGATACGTCGGGGCAAGGAAGATGCCGCCGGTTGCGCTGACGCCCCGAAGATTCACCAGCGTCACCACAATCAGAATCGCCAGGCACAGAGCCAGCGTGTGCTTCTCCAGCGGGGGCACGGCTGAAATCAGGGCGCCCACGCCGGCCGAAATGCCCACCGCCGCAGTCAGGACATAATCCACCATCAGCGAGGCGGCGGCCAACAGTCCGGCCCACACACCCAGGTTTTCGCTGGCGACCGTATACGATCCGCCGCCCTGCGGATACGCCATGATGGTCTGGCGATAGGAGAAATATACGATGGCGAGCAGGACGATGATACTGATGCTGATCGGGACGATGTAAGCCACCCCAGCCAATCCCAGAGGAATCAGGAGCGTCAACGCAGCTTCCGGCCCGTAGGCGGCGGAGCTGAGCGCATCCAGACCGAAAATGGGAATGCCCTTGCCGGGCGCTATCCGTTCGGCCTTGTCTTCCTCAGTCGCCAGCGGGCGGCCCAGCAACAGATCCATGAGACTCATGGGTCTATTCTCTCTCAGCCCGAGGCGGGCGCTCGCGCCCGATAATTCGCTATATCGCTCCCCGCAAGGCTGATAGCGCTGGGCGCCAGGCGCCGCCTGCGCGCTGTTAGTTGCCGCCGGCCCTAAGTATCATGGGCGGAAAATCACATAATGCGGAAGGAGGGGGATTGACACGATCTCCCTAGAGGTCTACCCTAGCATTCTAGGGAAAGAAGCACACCGACGGATTGACTCATGAAAAACACCGATCGCCTTTTCGGTTCGCTCGAACTCCTGATCCTGAAAACCCTCGCCGCCGGGCCCAATCACGGTTTCGGCATCACGCTCCATGTAGAAACGGTCTCCAAGGGACTGTTGCATATGGAAGAAGGATCGCTGTACCCGGCGCTGCACCGCCTCGAGCGGGAGCGCTTGATATCCGGCGAGTGGCGGCAGACGGATAACGGCCGCCGAGCCCGCATTTATGCGCTTACCGCAGCCGGCCGCAAACGCTTGGCGGAGAACGAAGAGAGCTGGTCGTCGGTGGCACTGGGCATCGACAGAGTTCTGAGGTTCGTATGAAGCACAAACCGGCAGGGGCGGCTTCAGCATCCGGCATGAGCGCAGGACCATGTTGCGGTGTCATCAGGAACAAAGCAGCAGCAGCCGGTGTCAATCCGACAAGGAGGGGAAAATGGGGTCTCGCCACGTTATTCTGATTTGTCTGTTTGCAGTGGCCGGCACTCTCTCTCAGGCGCAGCCGACGGCGCAGGATCAGGTTGTCCAAACGACCCGGGACTGGCTGCAGAGCATTAGCAAAGGTGATCGCGCCTCGCTGAACAACATCATGGACGCGCTTTGCCTCATCACTACGCCAGCCGGCGACGTCCTGCCAAAAGACCGCCTGGTGCCGGATGACGAAGCGCAAGTTGTGCAGAGGCTTCCGCTGATGGATCTCGATGGCCCACAGGTGCGGCTGTACGGGGATACTGCCATCGTGATGAGCCGTCTCAAGGCAACTGCGGGCGGCGGTCAGCGGACGAGCGGCACGTTCGTCTACCGGAAACAGGATAATACCTGGAAACTGGTGGCGATCCACTTAGCGGGGACTTAGGGGAGATGTCGGGACGTAACACCATCGTCAGGCCCGCTTGGCTGAGGCGTCTTTTCCATCGCGATTCCGCGTGGCAGGAGGAAATCGAAAGTCACCTTGCCATGCGCGCCGCCTGGCACGAGCAACAGGGCGTTGCGCCGGACGGCGCCCGCACCCGCGCCGCGCGCGATTTCGGCAGCCGTCTGCGTGCGCTGGAGGCCGTTCGCGCGGTGCATCGCGCGCCGTGGTTGGACGCGCTGGCCCAGGACGCGCGTCACGGCCTGCGCGTGATCCGGCGCTCGCCCGCCTTCAGCCTGGCGGCGGTGGCCACGTTGGCGGTGGGCATCGGCGCTTCCACCGCCGTGTTCAGCGTGGTGGATTTGTTGCTATTTCGCAGCCTCCCCTATCCGCGCGCCGAGCGCCTGGTATCGGTCGGCTTCAGCGGACCCATCGACACCAATGAATTCAATGTCGGTAACGCTTACCTGGACTGGCGCGACCACCAGCGCGTGTTTACCGCCATGACTTCGATGTATCCTGGCGGACAGTGCGATCTCGGCGAGGCGCCGGCCCTGCGCGCCCCCTGCGTCCAGGTGGAAGCGAACTTCCTCGACACGCTGGGTGTGGTCCCCGCCGCCGGCCGCGATTTCCATACCGAGGACGACCGGCCCGGCGCTCCCAAAGTGGCCCTGCTCTCCTACGCCATGTGGCAGTCGCGCTTCGGCGGCGATCCCGGCGCCGTCGGCAAAACCATCCGTCTGGATGATGCCCCGGTCCGCGTGATCGGTTTTCTGCCGCGTACATTCGAGATGCCGCAACTGGGCGAAGCCGACGTATTGCTGGCCGAGCAACTGGACGAAGGCGTCGCGCGCGCGCCAAGATCAACCGTCTTCCTGCGCACCTTCGCCCGTCTGAAAGATGGCGCCACCGCGGAGACCGCGCGTCAACAACTGCTGCCGCTGTTTGCTGACAGCGTGCAAAGTTACGTGCCGCCGCAACTCAGGCGCGAAGTCGGGCTGGTGGTGCGCAGCCTGCGCGACCGCCAGATTCATGATGTGAAGCTGGCGTCCTGGCTGTTGTTCGGCGCCGTGCTGGCTCTGGTGGCGCTGGCCTGCGCCAACGTGGCCAACCTCATGCTGGCGCGCGCCGCCGCGCGCAAGAAAGAACTGGCGATGCGTGCCGCGCTCGGCGCTGGCCGCGGCCGCCTGGCGCGACAAATGTTCACTGAAAGCCTGCTGCTCAGCCTGGCTGGCGGCGCGGCGGGGTGCGTTTTCGCCTGGGGCTTGTTGCGCGCGGTGGTAGCGATGGCGCCCCAAGCATTGCCGCGCCTTCCCCAGGCGCGCTTGGATGCGCGGGTTCTGTTGTTCGCAATCGCGGTCTCGCTGGCGGCTGCGCTGGCGACCGGCCTGTTGCCGGCCTGGGAGCGTTTGGGCGCGGCCGCGCTCGCCGGATGGCATTCAACCGAAAGTGGGCGCTCATGGGCAAGACCCGTGCTGGTGGCCACTCAGGTGGCAATTTCTCTCGTTCTGTTGACCGGCGCGTCGCTGCTGGTGCGCAGCCTGTGGAAGCTGGAAGGTGAATCGCTCGGATTTCAGCCGCAAAGGGTGGTCACCGCGTCGTTCACGCTCAACCGGCATCGCTACGGTTCGGCGGAGAAACAGGATGCGTTGTACGCCGAGGTGGAGCGGCAGCTCGCCGCGATTCCCGGCGTCAGCCGATTTGCCCTGAGCGATACCATTCCGCCATCGGGCGGAGTACGCGGAAGGCCATTTTCCAACATGCGGATTGCGGGCCACCCGCCGCTTCCCGAGCAAGGCGGCATGGTGGCGTTTCGTTTCATCACACCCGGCTACTTCCGTGCACTCGGCATCCCCATTCTCGCCGGACGCGATTTCGACGAGAAGGAGCGCTCCGGAACCGAGACGCCGGTGATCCTCAGCCAGTCACTGGCGCACCGCATGTTTCCGGCCGAGAACCCGGTGGGTCAGCGGATCGACCTCGACGTAAGCGGCCATTGGCAGCCCGTTGTGGGCGTCGTGGGTGATGTGAAGAATTCGGGGCTCACCGATGCGCCGCAGCCCGAATACTACCTGCTCCGCATGCACAATTCGTGGGCGCCGGGCCTGAGCGCCGTGGCGCTGCTCGAAACGCCGCTTAATGCGGGGATAGTGGAACGCTGGGTGCGCCGACAGATGGCTGCCATCGATCCGGCGCTGCCCGTCACCATCGAAACCATCGAGACCAAGGTGGACCGCTTGAGCGAGCGCGCGCGTTTCCTGGCGGCGCTGATCGGGTTGTTTGCCGTCTTCGGGCTGCTTCTGGCCGCGATCGGGCTGTATGGCGTGCTGTCATTCCTGGTGGCGCAGCGCACGCGCGAAATCGGCGTGCGCATCGCTCTCGGCGCTTCGCCGGGCCAGATCGCGCGCTTGGCGGTACACCAGGCCGGCGTCTGGACCCTGGCTGGAATGGCGGCTGGCTGGGCGGTATCCGCGGCACTGGGGCGAATCGCGCGCGGCGCATTGTTCCAGGTTTCGTCGTTCGACCCGCTCTCGCTGGCAACCGCGGCTCTGGTCCTGGCGATGGCCGCCGCTATCGCCGCCTGGCGTCCCGCGCGCCGCGCCGCCCGTGTGGACCCGGCAGTTTCGTTGCGGGAAGAGTAAGCGGAACTGCCGGCGTCACCCGCCAACTCTTGGGCGCGAAAAGTCTCGGGGCTAGCTGCTCGCGAGCGTCTGCGCGAACACCTCGGTGTCCACGTTTCCGCCGGACAGAATCACCGCCACTCGCCGGCCCTGCATTCGGTCGCGTTCCTGGAGCAGTGCCGCAAGCGCAGCCGCGCCGGCGCCTTCGGCGACGTTGTGCGTGTCGGAGAACAGGTGCCGCATGGAAGCCCGGATCTCGTCTTCCTCCACGGTGACGATGCGGCTGACGCCGCCCAGAATGATCTCGATTGCCCGAGGGTCCGGCACCCGGCAAGCCATGCCGTCGGCAATGGTCTGCCCGACATCGGCGGCGATCGGGCGGCCGGCGGCGAATGACTGGGCGTAGGCACTGGCCCGGGCGGCCACCACGCCGATGACTTCGGTTCGCAACCCCAGCGCATTGCGCGCGGCTACGATCCCGCAAATCCCGGAACCCATGCCAATCGGGGCATACACGGCATCTAGCCCAGCGACGGCGTCGAAGAGTTCGAGCGCGTAGCTCGCCACACCGGCAATTAGCGTGCTGTCGAAGGAGCGGACCAGGTGCAGTTTCTCGGCCTCCGCCAGTTTGGCCGAGTACTCGTAGGCCTCCTGAAAGTCCCCGCCGCGTTCGACCAGTTCCGCGCCAAGCGCGCGCATCGCCGCGTTCTTCTCGCGACTGTTACCGCGCGGAACCACGATGACCGAACGCAATCCAATGCGGCTCGCGGCGAACGCCACACTCTGGCCGTGATTTCCACGAGTCGCCGCGATCACGCCGGTCACGTTGGGTTCGCGCCGGCGTAGCGAATCCATGTAGACCAGACCGCCGCGTACCTTGAACGCTCCCACGGGAGAGTGATTCTCGTGCTTCACCCATGTCTCCGCTCCGACGCGGGCGCAGAGCAGGGGCCACCGGATCTGAGGAGTCGGTGGCATGGCGCGATAGACAAGCTCCGCGGCGGCCCGGATCGAAGCGAGGGAAGGCAGGGTCATAAGATCAACGCTTCTCACGATTGTAAAAGAAAACCAGCCCCAAATCGAAATAAGATTATGCTTCAGGGCGCCGCGAGCAACTCTGAGCCACTGGAAATTCAGAGGGCAGGCGCTGCCGGTATCACGGATGCGGAATCCCGGCGAAAACCCGCCAGGAGAGAGAATAAGGTTTCGAAACGAAAGGTCCGACATGAAGGTAATCGCTTTCAACGGCAGTGCGAGAAGAGGCGGCAATACTGCGATCCTGCTCCGCTACGTGCTCGGCGAAGTGGAAAAGGAAGGCATTGAAACCGAATTGGTGGAACTGAGTGGATCGAAGATCCATGGGTGCCTGGCCTGCCGCAAATGCTCGGCCCGAAAAGACGGGCGGTGCGCGCAGAGCAAAGACGAGGGGAACGCCTATATCGAAAAAATGGCGGCGGCGGACGGTATTCTACTCGGTTCGCCAACCTATGTGGCCGACGTCTCGCCGGAGATCAAGGCGCTGATCGACCGCGCCTGTATGGTTGGTGGCGCCAATGGCGGCATGTTCCGCCGTAAGGTGGGAGCGGCGGTGATCGCGGTGCGCAGGGCGGGGGCGATGCACGCGTTCGATGCCCTGAACCACTTTTTCCTGATCAGCGAGATGATCATACCGGGATCGTCCTACTGGAACATCGGGATCGGGCGGGAACCCGGCGAGGTGGAAAAAGACGAGGAAGGCATCCGCACCATGAAAGTGCTGGGACGCAACATGGCGTGGCTGCTAAGAAAATTAGGGCCTGCCGAGAAGTAGCCTTCCGACTCCCATGTAGCTCGCAAAGAACCGGCGGCAAAGACCGCCGGCGTTACAAAACAAGCAGCGCTCCTGGCCGCAACGCCGGCGGTCTTTGCCGCCGGTTCTTTTTCTATGACATTCGAATCTGCGGTATACCTTAAGACTTGGTAGATATTCATAGCCACATCTTTTGGGGGGTGGACGACGGGGCGGATACCCGGGAGACCACGCTCGCGATGCTTCGGCTGGCGAGCGAAAGCGGCACCACCGACATCGTCGGCACGCCCCATGCGAACGCGGAGTCGGTGCCCGACCCGGAGGCGATCGATCGCCAGATGGAGGATCTCAATGGCGAGGTAGATGGCAAGCCGCGAATTCATCGCGGCTGCGAACTGCATGTCAGCTTTGACGCCATCCAGGACGCCCTCGCCAATCCGCGAAAGTACACCGTGAACGGCAAGAATTTCCTCCTGCTGGAGTTCGCCGGCCAGATCCCGCCGCACGCGGAGGACCTTCTCGCACGACTGGCGGACGCGGGAATGGATCCGATCATCGCACATGCCGAGCGGAACCCTGTGTTGGCCCACAAGCTCGACCAGTTGGAGAAGTGGTGCGAGCGCGGCGTCCTGGTGCAGATCACGGCGAAGTCGCTGGAGGGAGGATTCGGCGCGATGGCTACGGACGCAGCGTGGCGGATGCTCTCCCGCGGTCTGGTGCATTTCGTCGCCAGCGACGCGCACGATCCGCAGTTCCGGCCGCCGCGTCTCGACCTGGCGCGCGAACTGGTCCTGCGCAAGATGGGAGAGGACGCGGCGGACCTGCTGTTCACCGACAATCCGCGAAACGTGGTGGAGGGCCGGAATGCGGCCCTGGTGCGCGCGCCCGCGCCGCAGCCGCAACCCTGGTGGCGTTCGTTCCTGGGTCGCTAGCGACGACCCGGAACGCTATCGGAGCCGCGACCATAGGGAGCGGTCGTCGCAGCGATTGCGTGGATTCACCTCAGTGTTTGCCGACCATCGCCTGCACGTCTTTGCGCAAGGCAGCCTGGCTGCCCGGACGGCTGTAGAACATGTGGCCGCCCGGATACTCACGCACCGCGACCCGCGCCGGATCGCCCATCACCGGCATCTGGTCCACCGTCAGCACCGAGCCCATGAACGGGCACGAAAGATCGTTCCAGCCGTGCGCAATGATGACGCGCAGTTTCGGGTCGGCCGCCACCGCCTGTCGCAGATCGGGCACCGCGCCGAGGCGCAGGGAGCGGCTGTCGCGATCCCACTGCGAACCCACCTCCCGGCTCAGCGTGTTGTACCGCGCGTCCGTCTTCCAGCCGACCACGCGCGTCACGAACTCCACCATCGCCGTAGTGGTCGGCGCGATGATGCTCTCCAGCATGGGATCGTTGGTGCGCTGCTCCGGAGCGAAGGGAAACGGATCATAGCCGGTGACATTCGAGTCGTAGATGCTTCCGATCTTACCGCTCTCGCGGAAGACCTCGCGCAGATAGGCGCCGATTTCCAGCCGTCCGCCGGCCCGCCGCACAAACTCCTCTTCCAGGCCGGTCATCGCGGTCACGCGTTTCACGATCCGCGGCGTCGCTTCCGGATCGGAGCGGCCTTTCAACAGGTCGGTCGCATACTCGCCGCGAGTGTACGCAATTACCGGCGCCATGGCCTCCGGCGTCAGCTTGTGCTCGCGCTCCAGATGCGCCGCCGTGATCGACGGCAGCGTCAGCATCCACGGGACGGGAGAGATGTCTCGGTTGTCGTCGAGCGCCGGGTTCAGGTACGGCGAAACCAGGACCACCCCGTTCATCGCCACGCCGAGCTGCGTTTGCAGGTAGTGTGTGATCCGCGGGCCGCGATAGCCGCCGTAGCTCTCTCCGACGAAGTACTTTCGCGAGCTCAAACGCCCGTTGCCGACCAGCCAGTCGTAAATGATGCGCGAGAGGTAGTGAATGTCGTTGTCGGTCGAGTAAAACTGAATCTTGGCGTCGAGCACCGGAATCAGCGACCGACTGAAGCCGGTGCCGATCGGATCGATGAACACCAGGTCCGTGAAATCCAGCCAAGTGGCCGGATTATCGGTCAACTGGGCCGGATCCGATGGGCTGTCTCCCTCCATGCCGAACTCGAGGTGCTTCGGGCCGATGGCGCCGAGATTCAGAAACACGGAAGCCGCACCCGGACCGCCGTTCAAGGCGAAGGTGACCGGCCGGTCCTGGCCCTCCACGGTGTACGCGGTATAGACCACCTCCCCAGTCTTCTTGCCGTTGTCGTAGACCGGCAGCGTGCCCACGGTGACCGTGTAGTGGAGCGGCTTGCCATCCAGTTGCATGCTCTGCGCCACATGCGCGTCCGTGGGCAACGGAGCCTCTTTGTCGCCGGCCTTCTCTTTATCCTTCTCTTTGTCCTTATCTTTGTCTTTCGCATCGGCGGGCGCCGCTGGCGGCGCCGGCTTCGCTTCCTGGGCCCCCGCAACGGAAGCGCCAAGGGCCAGGACCATGGCGAGTACGCCCGCACCGGCAATGTCACGAACTGTGTGGAGTGAAATAGAACTCATGTGGCTACAATAACCTAAACCGACTGTTTCGTGGCTGGGTCGCCAATTGCATAGTTCGCCGGCAGGTGACCCTTCTCAACCCTCCCGTTAGAACACGCGGCGTTTGAGGCGTTCCAGAGTGAATTTGGCTGTTTCGGCGACCGCCATCACGGCCATCACACCGGCTTGCACGGGGTCGGTGACGACCAGGTCCGCCGCATCGGGGACACTGCCGGCCATGTTCAGGCTGATCACCAGCAGACCCTGCTCCCGAACCTCGCGGACCGCCGTTTCAATTTCGCCGCCCATCAATGATCCGGCCAGCACCAGCGCCTTGGCGCGCGGCAAGCGGGCCACGGCGCGGACGGCGTCGGCCAGTTTTTGTTCGCCTACCAGCGGAATGGTGTCCACCGAAATGTGTTCGCCACGAATGTTGTGACGGTCCGCTTCCGAGACGGCCCCTATGGCTACCTGGCCCACCTGCGCGCCGCCGCCCATGATGATGATGCGCTTGCCATATACGGTCTCGAGAGTATTGACGATCTCAACGTCGCGCACGATGGGAAGGGCCCGCAGCCCCTCGATCAGCGGATCGACATCTCCCGGCAGAATAACCTCGAAGTACGTGCGGGCCTCTTCGGGCCGGTTCGCCAGAATTTCAACGGAAGTGATATCGCCCCGGTGCTCCGCAATTACGCCGGTCAGTTTGTGCAGCACCCCGGTGGTGCCGACTGCGTGAACCAGGAGCCCGATGGTCCGCTTCTTCATAAGTTCATAGTGTAACTGGCGGGCGAGCGCCCGAGTTGCTCGATCAGTTCGCTGGTCTGGCGGAGGGTCGTCTCTGTATCGATCTCTTGTGCGTATTTCTGCGAGCGTTGCCGCACCTGGCTGGAGCTCATTATTTCGGTCAGCATGCGAGCCACAGTGGCCGGTTTGTAGCGTTCCGGATAGAGGCCCCGTCCCAAGCCCAGTCGTTCGACGCGTAGAGCGTTGTCTGGCTGGTCGTGGGCATGGGGGACAACGAGGTGAGGAACCCCGGCTTTGACCGCTTGGGCCAGCGTCCCGATCCCGCCGTAGTAGACCAGCGCGGCGCACCGCGGGAGAATCCGGCTGAACGGCAAATAGGAGAAGCCTTGCACGGAAGGGGGCAGATCTTTCGGAAGCTGCCCGGGAAAGTTAGTGACCAACATACCGCGGAGTCCGGCCATGCGGCACGCCTTCACAGATTCCCGAAAGAACCTTTCCTGCCCTGCCGCTGCCGATCCAGGCGTAAACATCACTGGTGGGGGGCCGGCATCCAGGAACTCTTCTGCGGTTGCCACTGTCTCGCGTTCCCCGCCTCCGTCGTGGAGCGGGAATCCGGTCAGGTGCGTGTGCGGGGGCCAGTCCGGTTGAGGAGGGGCAAACCATTCGGGAAACAAGCCGACCACAAGCTGAGTGGAATGTAGGTAACTGCCAAAGACATTGTCCACCGGTTGCAGACCGAGTCGTGCGCGGAATCCATTGAGTTCGGGCAGCAGGTGGCGGTTTATGACGAAGGTATCAATGAGCCGGAACAGAGATTTCTTGACGAAACGCGGAACGCGGGGACCCATCGTGAAACGGCCTTGCCGGCCGGAATCGATCAAACTGCGAAACATCGCCGGCTGAAGATGGATGGTCGCCAGGCAGACGCCGAGTTTTTCCTGAGCCACCCGTGCGCCGAGACAAGTGCCTGCCGCCGCCACCACCACGTGGGAGCCGGCATGGCCGGCGATGATGTCGTAGAGCCGGGGAAGGGCCGGGATCAAGACCCGTTCAGCGATACATTGAAAGCCGTTGACCGGGTGCCAGAGGCGCGGATCGGCGATCGCCGCTTGCGCCTCGGCGGCTGTGCCCAGCGAAATGAATTCCAGCCCGGCTGAACGCACAGTATCCGCAAACACTTCGTTGGTAATGACCGTCGCGCGATGACCTCGCCGCTGGAGCGTCATTCCCAGTGCGATCATCGGATGCACGTCGCCTGCGCTGCCGACGGTAGGCAAGAGAACATGTAATCCACTCCCTGTTACTCGCTGTTCCCCGGAGTCCATGACGTGTCACTGTGCGGGCAAGGCTCTTAGCGGAAAAGATCGCTGATTCCGCGCTCCCTCAGATAGGCTTGATCTTTGGCGCGGCTCTCCAATACGATGGCCGGCGTCTCTCCCCGGCCGACGAGGTCCATGTAAGGCTTCGCATATCTCCAGTCGGCCGGCCACTGTTTCGTGGACAGTCCCCGGTCGGGAATCACCAGTGCGGTTTTCCGCGGAACTATCTCCGGCGGGGAGCGCCTTAATTCCGATGCAAGCGCTGCGAACTTCCGTCCCAAAGGCTTTGGCTGGTTCCGGATGTCAAGCAGTCCCAACTCGTATTCACCTTTGTCGAAGCCTTTGATGGCTGGATCGATGTCGTGCGTACACCACCAGGTAATACCCCACGCTTTGCCCGTCGCCGCAACGTTTCGGACGCTGTGGTCCATGTATTCCGGCATGTAACTCTCGGGCATGTCCTGTACCGACACGCCAGTCTCTTCCACCCACACGCGGCGGTGAAGGTCGGTCTGATAGGCATAGGCAAGTTCGACCATGTACTCGGCCAGATGCAAGGAGGCAAGATCGGAGTATTTGTAGCGATCGAGCACGCCGGTGAAGACAATGTACGAATGCACGACGCTCGCGTGGCCGATAGTTGCCAGGTTGGGCCGGCTGAAGCCGCAGTCATTGAACCAGTGCGAATGATCAACTCCGTTGACGTGAAACTTGCCGGGAGCGATCTCGTCGCAGTACCGAAGCATCTCGACAGCCCACGCGTCCCCGTCCTTTTGCGAAACGGGGTTGTTGTTGGTTCTTTGCAACACACCGAGCTCATTCCCAATGTCGAAACCGAGAAACCGCCTGTGCCCGCCCACGGTTTCGGCAATCCTGCGAAACAGCAGCTTTTCCGCCTCGATGATCTCGGGGGACACGAACATGTTCCGGTTCTTGTCACTGACTGCATTTGCCAGCGGCGCGACCCAGGATGGCAGGAATGCGAATCCGCTCATCCATCCATTCAAGACCGTGACCTCGACATCCAGCCCCGCCTTCCCGGCTGCCTCCAGCAGCGAATCGAGGTTGGCCAGAGCCTGGTCGCTCACGCTGTTGATTCCAGGCTGAAAGATCGGCCATAGACACTGAATTCGGACGTGGTCCAGGCCCAGCCCGGCAACCGCGTCCAGGTCCTCCGCGATGGCCTGTTGATCCCAATCCTGCCAGCAGTACCACCAGCGCTTGCGTGGCACATAGTTCGCCCCGAAGCGAAAACCGCCCGCTCCGCTCGATGGAGGAATCGGGTCACTGAGCAACGGCGCGCGCGACGCCATCGCGGCGACCGATCCCAACATAGCTGTCTTGACGAAATTGCGGCGTGAGTCCAAAGTTCACTGCCTCGATAGGTACGGTCCACGCACGGCGTCTTCGATTCGGCTTCGGGGATAGTATAACGCCCTGATGCTTTCTCGCGGCGCGCCGCGAATTGAGTCATCTAAAATGTCACCAGGAGCGACTCGGTTGGGCCAAATGAAAATGTAACCCGGAAGGGCGCGAAACGTGACACCCATGAAAGGTGGACATGAACGCGCGAAAGCAGTATTT
>Ga0181517_10001388_pt1 | contig 27056 bp, 22 predicted proteins | sample PEATcosm2014_Bin_31_FD_119748 | JGI IMG/M metagenome (GOLD analysis project Ga0181517, IMG submission 119748) | Peatland microbial communities from MTU Mesocosm Facility, Houghton, MI, USA - PEATcosm2014_Bin01_30_metaG | ecosystem: Environmental > Terrestrial > Soil > Wetlands > Peat | place... | reverse complement strand
GCCGCCCTGAGCTCGGCGTCCCCACAGACCAGCAAAGTGTCCGTCCCCTGTCCTACCAGGTCACTTAGCCACCGGCCCGAGCTGGACCGGCCGCCCGTGCCGACGATGCCGGCTCTCCAGGCTTCGTCGAGACGGGCATCCTCGAGACGGGCATCCTCGAGACCGGCACCCTCGAGACCGGCACCCTCGAGACCGGCACCCTCGAGACCGGCATCCTCCGGCTCGGGCGCCGGCAGGAGGACCCGGCGGCGCGGGTCGAGCGGGAGGCCGGCGCGGCGCTCCGCCGGGTCGAACGAGCCGAAGGGGTTGATGGCCACGACACCGCGGGCCCGGAGGACCAGGGCGCCCTCGAGCGCCTGGTACCCGCCCGAGCACAGGCCGACCAGGACCACATTGGACGGGTCGTCCGGCGACAGCCACCGGGCGGCGTCGGCCACGTCGTCGAAGGCCTCCGGTTTGAAACACTCCCACCGGCCTGGGGCGCCCTGGCGGTGCGGGCTGTCCCCCAGGCCGCTCAGGTCCAGCCTCAGCGACCGGATGCCAGCACCGGCCCACTGCCGCGCCAACTCGACCCACAGACGGTTCGGGCCGACATGGTGCTGGTTGGCCACGTTGAGGAACAGGGCGGCCGGCGCAGCGGGGGCCGGGACGTCGTGGTTATAGGTGAGGATCCCGAACAAGCCCGCAGGGGGCACGCTGACGGGCTCTTCGACGGTCCGGGAGCCCCGCCAGCCCTGCTCGACCTGCCGAGGCCCGCCCTCCTCGGGGACCTGTACGGCGACCTTGTCGTCCCCGGCACCGGCGCCGAGCCAGCCCACGATCCCGGTGATGGCCTCGTACGGCAGTTCCTGCACGGGCGGGTACAGGTCCATGAACTCGGCCTGGCCAACCGCCTCTTCGTGCGCGAACTCCTCGCTCGCCAACGCCGAGTCAAGGAGCGAGCGGTGGACGGGCCGGTCCGCCCGGGTGAGCACCAGCACCCGTCGGGCCAGTGGGAGCGCGCACTTGGCGATGCTGACCGCCTCGATGTCGTCGGCGGTAGCGGCGCCGTACAGGGTGCCCGGGATCTCCACCGACCCGTCGGGCGACTCCGCCGGGCTGCCCAGCGTGATGGTGCTGATGGCCCTCTGCTCCCTCAAGAAAGAGCGGCCGGAGGCACAGGGGTCCCACAGCACGACCTGGTCCACGTGGCCATCGCTCACGGCCGCCTGAGCTGCCAGGGTGGCGCCGAAACGCATCCCCACCAGGCCGACGTGGTCCACTCCGGTCTGGCGCACAAACGTCAAAGCCGACCGGATGGTCGCCAGCCACGCTGCGGTCCGGCCGGGGTCGTCATTGCCGCCGGCGGAGTCGCCGGTGCCGTCGTAATCGAACCGCAGGGCACAAAAACCGCTGGCGGCGAGGCGCTCCGCCAACAACCTCAGGGCGTAGTGAGTGTGGAACAGGTTGAACGCGAGAGGAGGGCAAATGACGACGCCCCCACCAGCCAGACCGTCAGAAGGGCTGTGGAACCACCCGAATGCGGGGCGCCCCTCGTCGCCGAACCAAACGGGACGGGAGCTGGTCACTGGGCCTCGGGTCACTGGGCCTCGGGTCACTGGGCCTCGGGGCGGTGAGCGTCACACCCTCGACGGCTCGAGGCGACGCCGCTCGCACCCGCACCAACGCACAGCGTTACGACTGTCGGCACGCGCGCAAGCATTCGAAGGCTCTCACAGACCTTAAACCCTCCTCTCCTTATACTCTAGTGGGCGTGACGATGACACGACCTGTTCGTCCTGGGCCGCCGGTAGAGCTCCAGCAAGAGGCTGAGAAGGCTACCGGCAGGGAACCATCGACAAGGAGGTCCTGGTGACGGGGCGCAACACAGAAGAACAGATCGCCGAGTTCATCGAGAGCGAGCTCCTCGAGGGCGCCACATCTGGGTCTGACCCGTTGGCGGCCGGGTTGCTGGACTCGCTCTCCGTCGAGGTCCTGATCGCCTGGCTCGAGGACGAGTTCGAGATCTCCCTGAACCACAGGGATGTCGTAGCCGAGAACTTCGCCAGTGTTGGCGCCCTTTCCGCGGTCGTGGACGCCAAACGCTTAGAGACTTCAGGCCCCTCCGCCAGAACAAAATGACAACGATTGGCCAGTCCACACTTTGTGGGTTGCTGGGCGAGGTGGCGGCGCGAGGGGAAGGGGGCTACTTCTTCCATCTGGGTGAGGAGCCGGTCACCCTGTCGGTGGCAGAGCTCTACGCCCGGGCCCTGAGAAGGGCCGCTCAGCTCCAACAGGCGGGGGTGGGGATAGGAAACATGGTGGGCCTCCTCGGGCCCAACTGCCCGGAGTGGGCGGAATGGGCGTGGGGCACCTGGCTGGCCGGAGCCGCCTTGGTCCCTCTCCCGGCCCCGCTGCGGGTCCGCGACATTTCCGCCTTTTCTTCCCAGGTGGCTTCCTTGGCCACCGCGACCGGTTGTTCGGTCATCGTCGGCGAGGACCGCTACCTCGACCTCCTCGACGCCAGCACTCCCAGGCTCGACTGGGCCACCGAGGCCCCGCCGGCCCCCGACCAGAGGCCTGCGGAGGTTTCGCCCTCCGACCTGGCCATGGTGCTGTGCACGTCGGGGAGCACGGCGGCGCCCAAAGGCGTGCGGATGACCCAGGCCCGGGCCGTCGAATGGTCCAGGGCCAATGCCGCCAACGCTGCCGCCGCTCCCGCCGGCACCGTACCGGCGATGGTCTCTTGGCTGCCCTTTTTTCACATCGCAGGGCTGGGCGCCCTGTTCGAGATCTCTACGCCGATCGATTGGCACGTCCTGCCCATGGCCCGTTTCGTCCGAGACCCGGCGGAGTGGCCCCGACTGGTCGGCAAGACGCGCTCCACTTACACCGTGGGACCGTCCTCGGCCTGGGCGGCGGCTCTGCGGGCCCTGGCCAAAAGACCGGACGGGGTCGACCTTTCCGGCCTCGGGGGGGCCGCCCTGAATGCCGAGATGGTCGACCCCGACGTGGCCGAAAGGATCGCCGAGGTGTGCGTCCCCCTCGGCCTGTCGCCGACGGCCATCTGCGTGCACTACGCCTCTTCCGAGGCGGGTATGGTGACCGAGACCAAGCCCGGTAAAGAGCTGCGAGTGGACGTCGTGGACCTGGACGAGCTGGCGAGCTCGTTACGGGCGGTGGCGCCCAGGCCGGGCCATCCGGCCAAGCGGGTCGTTTCCTGCGGTGCTCCCTATCCCGGCGTGGAGATCAGGATCGGTTCCCCGGACGAGCCGCTGCCCGAACGCCACCAGGGAGAGGTATGGGTGCGCAGCGCGGGGGTCACGGACGGTTACGTCAACACAGCGAGGGACGGCCGGTTCCTCGGCGATTGGTTCAGCATGGACGACCTCGGCTACATGGCCGACGGCGAGCTGTTCGTGACGGGCCGGTCGAGCGAGGTCATCATCCGCCTGGGCCTCAAGTACCACCCCGAGGACATCGAGCAGGCGGTGCAGAGCGCCGCCGGTGTGCCACCCGGCAGGTGCGTCGCCTTCAGTCCCGTGGGCGGCCGGCAGGAGGACCTGGTCGTAGTGGTGGAGGTGGGCGACGAGCAGGAGGACCTCACCGGCATTGTCAGCGCCGCCATCGTCAACGCCGTCGGGCTGGCCCCCTCCCAAGTCCTGCTCGTACCCACGGGCTCGCTGCCGACGACCCCAAACGGCAAGCTCCAGCGCGGCCGCGCCCGCGAGATGCACCAGCGGGGCGAGTTCCCGACGGGCCCAGCCGACGCCGCCACGCACGGGACCGGGAGCTGAACCGCTCCTAACCGGCCTGCGAGGCGCCGGCGTCATGCGGACGGTAAACGCCCCTAAAGCCACCCGACTACCGTTGGGAACCTGACTTGACAGTCCTTGAGAGTGACTTGACAGTGGCCGACGAGCAATGCTAACGATAACACAGGGTAGGAAAGGGGGCAGTTCAGGGCTGGCAAGAGTGGTGGACAACGCGTGCGCCACGTGGCGGACGAGCTGAAGAGGGCGCCTGGGGCACCCTGGCACCGAGCCTGCACCGTGCACATCGGCCTCCTTCAATGGGCACCGCTCCGGACGGCCACACCGGCAGCCCGAGCCAGCCGGCAGAACAATGCTTGGTCCAAATTCAGGCAGTTTCTGAACGAAAAGGAGTCATAAGTGAGATTTTTTACCAAGAAAACGTCGGCTTTGGTGGCGACGGCTTCGATAATGGCGATGGTCGGGACGGCGACGTTCACCGGCCCGGCCGGTGCGGCGGCAACCCCGCAAGCCAGTTCGACTACCCTGCCGCTATCAAATGACAAGCCGGGCTGGACGATCGGTATCAACGCCATCGGTAAAGTCCTGGCCAGCCTGGACGGCGGGACCGGGTGGCAGGCCCAGCCGTACTCGAGCACCACGGCCTTCCAGGGCGTGGTGCGGGCCGCCGCCACCACCTCCCAGGCCCCGCCCGTGTTCACATGGTGGTCGGGCCAGCAGCTGGTCCCGCTGGTGAAGGCCGGGGCACTGGCGAACATGACGTCGCTGGTCAAAGTGTGGGAAGCCAAGTACGGGCTGAACCCCGACGTCGAAAACGCCTACGAGGTCAACGGTCAGTACTACGGCGCACCCCTTTACACCTCTGATTGGGTCATGTACTACAACAAGAAGGACTTCGCCAAGTACGGCTTGGGGGGCGCGCCCATGACCTGGGCACAGCTGATGAGCGACGCCGCTACCCTCAAGGCGCACGGGATCGCTCCCTTCGATTACTACGTCGACGACTGGGCCGGCTTCATCTGGTTCGAGCAGTTCCTGCTGTCCGAGAACCCCACCGCTTACCACCAGCTCGTCCTCGGCCAGATCTCCTACACCAGCGCCCCGGTGGTAAAAGCCATGGAGGCCTGGAAACAGGTGGCTGACCTCGGGTACTTCGGCACCGCGCAAGACATCGACACCGCGCTGAGCACGCCGATATCGTTCGCCAAAGGTACGACGGCCATGCTCCTCATCGGCTCGTGGCAAGAGGGCACCCTGATCAAGGCCGGCATGGTGCCGGGCAAGGACTTCGGCGCCTTCATCGTGCCTCCCATCAACCCGGCCGTGGGCTGGCAAGCCATCTTCGAGACCGGCCCCGTGGTCGTGTCCGCTCACAACGCCAATGAGCAGGCCGCCCTCAACTCGGTGAACACCTTTATGGAGCCCTCTGTCCAGGTGAAATGGGACACCCTTGAGTCCTTCGTGAGCGCCGAGACCTCGGTCAAGACCACCGACGTCACCGCCATCTCCGTAAACAATGAGATCGCGGCCGAGCACGTCCACCTGTGGAACCGCTACTGGGAAGCCACACCTCCTCAAATCGCCGTCCCGGTGGCCTCCGACCTGTCCAAGTTCATCCTCAACCCCGACCTGCCCCTCATGCCGTTCCTAACGACGTTGCAGGACGTGGCCACGTCCTACTGGTCGACAGCCAAATAGGGCCGCCTGGAACGGACAAGTAAGACCTCCGAAAGCAATGTTGTGCGCCTGCCCCTAGGCCACGGATGGCCGGCCTGATGACGACGCTCCCTGTTCCTGGCGTCGTCACCACGGGACCGGACCACGCCTCGGTCAATGACGACGCCGCCCGTCCCGGGCGGCGTCGTTGGCGCCGGCCCACCTCCTACCTGTTCGTGGTCCCCGCTCTGGTCATGGTGATGGGGATGTTCTGGTACTCGATCGTGGTCACGGTCTGGCTCAGCTTCACCAACTCCAACGGCCTGTCGTCCTCCCAGTTCATCGGGTTGGCCAATTACCGGGCTCTTTGGCATGACCCCTCCCTGTCGACCAATGTCTACAACACCGTGATCTGGGCAGTAGCCATGATCGTGCTGCCTGTGGGCCTCGGGCTGACCGCCGCCGTGATGCTCAGGAAGCGGCGGGGCCGGACCATCTTCCAGACAGTCTTCTACCTCCCCTACGCCATCGGTTTCGTGACCACAGGGATCATCTGGAGCTTCCTTTTCGGCACCAGCGGCATCTCGGTCCTGTTCGGGGCGCTGGGTATCCATTCCCTGGCCAACGTCCAGTGGCTGAACGACGTACCCCTCAATACCTATTCCATGATCATCGCCTCAACCTGGCAGATCGTGGGAGTGGACATGCTGCTGTTCTTCGTGGGCCTCGACACCATCGACCCGCAGATCACGGAGGCGGCCAGCCTGGACGGGGCGGCGGGGTGGAGATTGTTCCGGCACATCACCCTGCCGATGCTGACACCCATGACGCGGGTCATCGTGGCTATAAGCATCGTCAACGCCCTGCAGGCTTTCAACCTGATCTGGGTCATGACCCAGGGCGGCCCGTACGGGTCTTCCTCCACTTTCGCGGTCTGGACCTACCAGCAGTCCTTCCAGTACTTCAAGATGGGCTACGGGGCCGCCATCGCGGTCGTGCTGACCATCTTCGTGCTGCTGGCGTCGATCGGCTACCTCCGCCGCAGCCTACGGGAGGTGAGGGCATGAAGCCTGCCACAATAAAGCAGGTCGTGATCTACGGCATATTGATAATCGCCGCACTGTTGTGGGTGTTGCCCATCTGGTGGTCGGTCATCAACGCCTCGAAGTCCGCTTCAGACTTCTTCGCCCACCCCTTCTACGCCATCCCCCGGGAGTTCAACCTCCTGTCGAACATCCGCTCGGCGTGGGACAGCGCCGGCCTGGGGACCGGGTTCATCAACAGCATCATTTACGGAGTGGTGGGCGCAGCCGCGTCGATCGCCATCGCCTCGCTGGCCGCCTACGGGATCGTCGTGCTGCGTATCCGGGGCGGTTTCACCATTTTTATGATCATCTACTCGGGGACGGTTTTCCCCCTCCAGATGTACATAATCCCGCTGTTCCGGATGTACAACTCGATCCACATCTACAACACCCGGTGGGGGTTGTTGCTTTTCTACACCGCCATCTCGGTGCCGTTCTGCACGCTCGTCTTGCGGGGCTTTTACAGCACCGTACCGAACGAGTACCGAGAATCGGCGATGGTGGAGGGTGCCAGTGAGGTCCGGATCCTCCGCTCCATCTATGTCCCGTTGTCCGTATCGGCGGCACTGGTGCTGTTCCTGTTCCAGTTCACGTGGATCTGGAACGACCTGCTGTTCGGCATAGTGCTGAGCTCGTCACCGTCAGTCCACCCCGTGATGGCCAGCCTGAGCAGCCTGATGGGCCTGTACGGCGGGTCCAGCCTGCCGGTGGAGCTGTCCGGCACCTTGATCGCGGCGTCGCCGATGTTGGTCCTGTTCTTTACCCTGAGGCGCTTTTTCACCCAGGGCCTCTCTCTAGTCGTACGCCGGTGATGCTCGACCAAGGGCACCAAGGAGGGCAACGGTGACCGAAGGACTTCTCAATAGCCCTTTTCACGACAAATCAAACGGCGATCGTCGACGTGACCTCGACGAGTTCCGTTCCCAGCTGGCCGATGCAGTGTTCGTCGACGTGGGCAACGTCGGCGGTAAGGCGCTGCAAGCCGCCAACCTACCGCTGTTCAAACGCTCGGCGCAGGGCCTGGAGCAAGTGGTACGGCTCCGCTTGGTGGGAACGGCCGCTCAAGGCCCACGCGATGCTGCGCCGGCGGAAGCCCTGTCGGTCTCGTTCGAGGGCGCCCCGGGAGGGGGAGGCCCCGTACGCTTCGAACGCCAGGGCCTCGCCCAGGTGCTCGTCCCCGAGGTGCGCTCCCCCCAGCAGTGTGGGTTCACCGTCCGGGCCGATAACGGCGAGGTCGTCTGCCGGGGGGAACTGACGTTGCGCCCTCAGCGCAAATGGTCTGTTTCCTTGGTCCACCACACGCACCTGGACGTGGGCTACACAGACCGTCAAGAAGTGGTGACAGCCAATCACCTTCAGTACCTCGATTCGGTGCTCGAGCTGGTCGAGCGCACCAGCGGATGGGATGACGACGCTCGTTTTCGTTGGAACGTAGAGGTCAACTGGCCGCTCGAGCGGTGGTTCGCCTCTCGGGGCACCCGTGACCGGCGGCGCATGATCGACGCCGTGAACGCGGGGCATGTCGGTATTAGCGCCATGAGCCTCAACATGCACACCGAGGCGTGCGCCATCGAAGAGCTGTACGAGATGGTCCGTTACGCCGTCGAGCTACGGGCCGAGCACGGCCTGGCCGTCACCACGGCCATGCAGACCGACGTCCCGGGGGGCGTTAGCGGGCTGGTTGAAGTGCTGGCCGACATGGGAGTGAAGTTCCTCTCGGTCGCTCACAATTACGCCGGTCGTTCGGTCCCCTACCTCATCGGAGGCGAGAAACTGGGCCGGCCTTTCTACTGGAAGGCCCCCAGCGGAAAGCGCCTGCTGGTGTGGCACACCGACACACTGCACGGCAACGCCTATATGGAAGGGAACATCTTGGGCCTGGCCGAGTCTTTCGCCGTGGCCCAGGACAGTCTCCCCTGCTACCTGGCCGCCCTGGCCGAACGGTCCTATCCCTTCGACTCGGGGACCTGGTTGCCCGAGGCGGAAAAGGTGGTGCGCGACCCTTACCCCCATGACATCTTGCACTTGCGGGTGCAGGGCAAGTACGGCGACAACGCCCCCCCCAACCTGGCCGTTTCGGAGATAGCCCGGGACTGGGACGCCGCCTGGGCCTATCCCCGCCTGCGGGTCGACCGTAACGAGGAATTTTACGACCGGGCGCTGGAACGACTGGGCGGCTCTATCCCGGAATGGCAGGGGGACTGGGCCGACTGGTGGGCGGACGGTCTCGGCTCGGGGGCCCGCATGATCGGCTGGGCCCGCCAGGCCCAGGGGTCGGTGCGTGTGGGCCGGGCTCTCAACGCGGTCGCCGACTTGATCTCCGGAAAACCACCGGCGCCGGTCGCCGGGACCAGCCAGGCCTATGAGGAGATCGGCTTGTTCGACGAGCACACCTGGGGGGCGCGTCATCCCTGGAAAGACGACGAGGAGGGTTGGGGTTCGGGCGACCTGCAATGGCAGCGAAAGGCCTCCTTTGCCCGCAATGCCCGGGAGGCGGCGGCGTCGCTCGTGGAGCTCGGCGCCCGCCGCGCCGCCGAGCTCGTGGGCGGCCACCGGGGCCTCGCCCACGTGGTCGTGTTCAACGCCGGCGGCCGGGCCCGCACCGATGTGGTCAAGGTCTTCCTCCCCTTCAGCACCGTGCCGGGGGACGTGGAAGTCGGGGTGCAGGACGACCGCGACGGGGCCAAGATCGCCACCCTGGCCCTGCCCCAGGAGCATGTCGCCCACCGGCCCGCCGGGCGTTTCCTTCAATTCCTGGCGCGGGACGTGCCCAGCCTCGGCTATGCCCGCTTCAACGTGGTGGAGGGGGCTCCCGCACCGGTCGAGGTGAGCCGTCCTGGTGACGCCGTGGTGGAAAACGAGTTCTACCGCGTCACCTACGCCGCCATGGACGCCTCCATCGCTTCGCTACTGGAACTGGCGACGGGTCGGGACCTGGTCAACACCCGGGCGCGCCTTGGCTTCAACGCCTACGTGTTCGATCGTTACGGGACCGCCCCCAAGGTGGACCACTTGTCGGGGCGGGTCTTCAGCCGCGCCCTCGACCTGATCGCTGACCGGGTCACCGGCGAGGCCGCCGTCATCGTCCGCCACGAGGTCAGTGACCTCGGGCAGAGCATGACCCTCGACGTCAGGGCCCCGGGCTGTTCCCGGCTCCTCACCACTATCACAGCCTGGCGCGGGGTGCCGCGCGTCGAGATCCACAACCGGATGTGGAAGGACCGTACGGTGGACAAGCAGAGCGTGTTCTTCTCCTTCCCCTTCGCCGCCAGCGCTCCCGATCTGGTGTACGAACTGCCGGGGTTGGGCACAAGCGCCAGCTCCCCCACCGTGCCAGGTTGCCCGCAGCACATGAGGGCGGTCCGCCACTGGGTGGCCCTGGCTGAAGAGACGGGGACGACCGCCTGGGCGACGGTGGACGCCCCCCTGGTCCAGTTCGGCGACATCCATTCGCCCTACTCGCCCTTCCCGGGGACCCTCAGCTTGGACGAGCCCGAGCCCGGGACCATTTACTCCTGGGCCCTCAACAACATCTGGGACACCAATTTCCCGACCGAGCAGGGCGGCGAGATGAGCTTTCGTTACGCCGTCACCTCGTCCGGCACCTCGTCCGGCACCTCGTCCGCCACCTCGTCCGGCACCTCGTCTGGGAACGGCAACGCCGTCTCACTCGGGACGCAGTTGGGAGATTCGGTCAGCACCCCGCTCGTCGCTACCATCGTCCCGTCGACCACCGGCGGGGGCCTGGCCGCCTCGGGGAGCTTGTGCCTGATCGAGCGAGGCGAGGTCAGGCTGGTCCAGGCCACGCCGTCCCGGGACGGGCGAGAACTCCTGCTCTGGCTCAACAACATGGCCGAGGAGGAGGTGGCGACCACCGTCCGCTTCCCCGACCTGGTGGTGACCACAGCGTCCTCGACCACCGTGTTCGAGGACGGCCGAACCGACCTGGTGGTCCAGGACAACTCGACCGTCGTCCGCCTCAAGGCCGGCGAGACCAGAGCACTCGCCGTCGGGGGTGACCTGAGCTTCGCCCCCACCCTCCAGACCTAACACGCTCGACGAGCCCAACACCGAAGAGCCGGGCAACACCGAGGACCAAGGAGCAAATATGAATTCGCGGGACCGCGTAATGTCCGCAATAAATCACCGCGAGACGGACCGGGTACCAGTCGACCTCGGTGGTCACCGTTCCTCCGGCATCTCTGCCATCGCCTACCCGCGCCTGCGGGCCTATCTCGGCCTGGCCCCCAAGCCAGTGAGGGTGTACGACATCCAGCAGCAGCTGGCCGTACTAGACGAGGATGTGCTCGACCGCTTCGGCGTGGACACCATAGAACTGGGCCGTGCCTTTGCCCTGGACGACGCGGACTGGACGGACTGGGCCCTCCCTGACGGGACCCCCTGCCAGGTGCCGGTATGGGCGGCCCCGGAGCGGACCGAGCGGGGATGGGTCGTACGTTCGGCTACCGGCCGGGCCATCGCCCAGATGCCGGACGGCGCCCTGTACTTCGAATCGACCTACTTTCCTTTCGCCGAGGGCGAGGCAGACCACGAACGGCTGGAGGAGGCGATTACCGAGTGCATGTGGAACATCGCCGCCCCGCCCGGCCCGCTGGTGGAAGGCCCGGGCGGCGACGACCGGATGATCGCAGGCGCCCGCCGCCTGCGGGAAAGCACCGACCGGGCGATAATCGGCCTCTTCGGCGGCAACCTCATGGAAAACGGGCAGTTCCTGTACCGGAACGACAACTTCCTGGCCCTCTTGGCCGCCGAACCGGAGCGGGCCCACGACCTTCTCGAGCGCCTGACCGAGCGGCACCTGAGAAACCTGGAAAAGTACCTCGGCCTGGTCGGTCCTTATATCGACATCATCCTTTTCGGCGACGACCTCGGTATGCAGAACGGCCCCCAGATCTCGCCCCGCATGTACCGCGAGTTCTTCAAACCCCGCCACGGGCGCATGTGGCAACGGGCCAAGGAGTTGGCCGACGTCAAGGTGATGCTCCATTGCTGCGGCGGTGTACGACCGTTGTTGGCCGACCTCATCGACGCCGGCCTGGATTGCATCAACCCGGTCCAGATCAGCTGCAAAGGGATGGACGCGACGGAACTGAAGCGCGATTTCGGCCGGGACATAACCTTTTGGGGCGGTGGTTGCGACACGCAGTGGCTGCTGGCTCACGGGACCCCCGATGCCATCCGCGAGCACGTCCGTCACCAGGTGGACATAATGAGCCCCGGGGGCGGCTTCGTCTTCCAACAGGTGCACAACGTCTTGGCCGACGTCCCTGCCGAAAACATCGTGGCCATGCTCGACGCGGCCGGTGGGCTCGTCGCCCGGGCGTAGCTGGCCGGGCAAAACCCAACTAAATTTAGGTTATCGGTGGGACTATCAGCTTATCGTGGCTTCGTCTTCGGACAGCCCTATCGCCTCTTTGGGTGAGAGGCCGTCGTGCACGACGTGCTTGTATGCCGATACTGCGGTACGGGCGTCGACATTCGGTCCCCAGACGTTCCGTCCGACCGTCAGGCCCGACGCACCGCAGGACAACACAACCCTGACTTGCTCGAGAGCCTCCATGAAGGTCTCGGTCCGCGGGCCGCCAGCCACGACGACGGGGACTGGGCAGGACTCAACGATCTCCCGGAACGCAGTTGGATCCCCTGGATAGATGACCTTAATCACGTCTGCGCCGCATTCGATGCCGCACCTAACAGCCCAGGCGATGCTCTCCACGTCCGAAACGATAACCGGCTCGCCTTCGTAGGACCGCGCGTATATGTGAGCTATAACGGGCATACCGTAGCGCTCAGCTTCGGTGACCGTGTTCGACAGGAGCCGGAGGTACTCACCTTCACGAGGGCCCCGCACACCGATTGCCATCGCTACGGCGTCCGCGCCCAGGCGAACAACTCCGGGGACACTCCCCAGCACCTCAAGAACACGGTCATCCGGTGTGAAACAGCCCATCTGGATAATGAGTGCAACCTTCCCTGCGTGGGGGGCCCAGCAGTTTTTGGCAGTTCCTTCTGTCATGGTCACCGCGTCCGGGCCCGCTCGGACGACCGCCGCCAGCGTCTTCGGAAGGTCCCGGAGGCCGTCGGTCATAGTTCTTGGGTACCCCACGAAATGATCGACCGCAACGGAAAATAGACGCTGCGAAGGGTGGCTGAATACTCGCGCCAAACGTATGTTTGTACCGAGGCTCATAAGGCTTTTCCTCCATCGTTCGTCAAGTTGAGGCCCGCAACCGAGGTAGCCCCCTCGGACAGCCGCCCCACGACGCTCTGGACATCACAATCATCTCATGGACATGCCGCGCCCGGGAGGTGCAGCCGGTCCTCCAACGCACAGCTAGAACATACCAGCTATTTCATATACTGTAACGTCGTGGCTACGGTCGCAAATACTTTGGGTAGTGCCTCGCGTAGTACTAGTGCTAGTGCTAGTGCTAGGCGGCACTGTTCAGGTAGCGCCCGCGGGCCGGTGCGGCGATGAGCGAGGCTAGTGGTGAGGCTCGTGTGCTCTGCGTGGGTGCGGTCGTGCTGGACCATGTGGTGGAAGTACCCACACTGCCTACCGGAGAAGGTAAGGACGTTGCTCGGGGCTCGAGGTGGGGTGGTGGCGGGAATGCTGCCACTGCCGCAGTCGCAGTCGCACAGTTGGGCGGCCACGCTGTTTGGACAGGCCTTGTGGGTGATGACCCGGCAGGCAGGACCGTCCTGGAGATGCTCCGGGACTGCGGCGTAGAGGTTGGCGAGGGATCGGTGCTAGATGGAGGGTCGACATCGGTCTCGTGCGTCCTCGTGGACGTAGAAGGGCATCGTTGGCTTGGGTATTACCGGGGGAAGAACCTGGATGAAGGCGCTGGCTCCTGGCGATTGCCATCCCTTGGTCGAGCAGGCGCGGTACTGGCTGATCAAGTGCACCCAAGCTGCACTGCCAGCGTTTTTCGGATTGCGAGCGAGAATGGGGTCCCCAGGGTACTGGACTTCGAGGACGCCGGAACGGAGGCCATAACTAACCTTGCCTGGCTTGCCGATCACGTGATCTTCTCGGCGGCCGGGCTGGGCGGTTTTACGGGGGTGGCTGAGCCAGACGCCGGGCTTTCTATCGCCCGGGACAAATTGGGCCAACTGGCGCTTGGGGTGACACTAGGGCCACAGGGGAGTGTGTGGCTCACCGACGAGGGCATCTGGAGAATGACGGCGCCGACCATCAGGGCGAGAGATACCACCGGGTGCGGGGACGTCTTCCATGGTGCGTATGCTTTTTCTTTGGCGCGAGGGCTTGGTGTTCAAGGCGCGGCACGGTTTGCGACGGCGGCGGCGGCGATCAAGGCGCAAAAAGGAGCAGGGTGGCTCGGGATGCCGAACAGAGACGAGACCGACGCGCTGATTGGACGGGGATGGTGAGGGCGTAGCTGCACAGGGAGGTTGCCGGCAATGATGACGACGCAACACAGCCGATTGCTTGAGGTGCTAGTGCAATGACAGGGGTAGGTGCTGCTTCGCTTGACCCGATTGTGCTCGGGGCAAATTACCCGGCACACGCCTATCCGGGCGGCGGGATGTCCGCACGTCTGCGAGGGGCCGACCCCGGGGCGGCGCCCGAGCCCGAGGACTGGGTCGCCTCAGTAACGACCCGGTGGCAAGAGGCGTCGAGCGGCCTCAGCCGGCTTCCCGACGGACGGCTGCTGCGAGATGCCATCGCGCGTGACCCGGAGGCCTATCTCGGGCCCGAGCACGTCGCCGCCTACGGCAGCGACCCAGGACTGCTCGTGAAGCTTCTTGACGCCGCCGAGCGATTAATTGTGCATTGCCATCCCAACCGAGAGTTTGCCCGAGCTCACCTTGGTTGCGCGCACGGCAAGACTGAGGCCTGGCTGGTCGTTGACGCAGAGCCGCGTGCGCAGGTGTACCTGGCCTTCCACCGCTCGGTAGAGAGGCACGAACTGGGCACCTGGGTAGCCGAGCGGCGACTGAGCGAGATGCTTTCGGCTCTTCACGTCGTCCCCGTGCAGACCGGTTCGGTCCTTCTCGTGCCCGCGGGCGTACCCCACGCGATCGGCCCGGGAATTCTTGTCATAGAGCTCCAGGAACCCTCTGACTTCACCATCGCCCTCGAGCGCCGAGCCTCGAACGGGGGGGACTTAGGGCTTGGGTTCGACCTTGCGCTTAGTTGCGTGGACCGGGAGGCCTGGAGCGTGGACCGGCTCGGACAGCTCAGGGGCCGACCGCTAGGTGCCGAAGGCTCTCTTCTGCCTGCGGCCGCGGGCCCCTTTTTTCGGGCTGATCGAGTGCTCGCACGTTCGGGCGGGAAGATCGGCGTGGGCTACGCGGTACTCGTGGTGGTTGCCGGTTCGGGCAATCTTGAGGGGCGCTTCCCCGCTAGGCGGGTGCCTGTCGAGCGCGGCACCACTGTGCTGATGCCCTATGCAGCCGGGCCGGCTCGAGCGAGCGGCGACCTCGAAATTGTGGTCTGCCGACCGCCTGCCCCCGATGCACCCCGTTTATCCAGACCTGAGCTGTGAGGGGACGAAGTCTTCTATTTTCACTGGCGTACCGGGCGGATCTAGTTGCGCGCCGCCTATACCCGCTCCCGTGACGTCATCAACGTTCAGCCCTCCTTGAGTCGCGGCTGAGCCCAGGCAAGTCTAAGAAGTGGTACTGGCCGCCCGGGGGCCCGTACTCCGCCACCCAGGTAGGCACGATCACCCGGCGGGCGGGCAGTTTGGCGCCGTCGGCATTGACCCGCTCGAGCAGTAGGCGGGCCGCCTGGCGGCCCAGGTCGACGGCGTCGTAGGAAACCACGATGAGGGGCAGGCCGAGCATGTCCGCCAGCTCGAAAGCGTCGAAACCGGCCAGGGCTATGGGCGGTCCGGCGTCGCTGGCCGCTCTCAGCGCCCCGATCATGTTGCGGTTGTTGGCCGCGAACAGAGCCGTGGGCGGCTTGGCCAAGGAGAGCAGGGAACGTACCGTACGCTCAGCCGCCACCACATCGCTCTGCTGGTAGCGGACATAACGCTTATTGAGGCGCAGCTGTGCGTCGGCCATGGCCGCCGCGAAGCCCCGGAAGCGCTCGGCGCCGGACCAAACCGTCGGCGGCAACCCGACAAAAGCGATGTTGGTATGCCCGCGGGCGATCAGCCGTCCGGTCGCGTCCTTGGTCCCGGCAAAGTCGTCCACCAGGACGCAGTCGGCGGATATCCCCGACGGCGGCCGGGCCACGAACACCACCGGCGTGCCGTGCATCGGCCCGGGGCCGAGGTGGCGGTGGTCATCGCCCTCTGGGGCAATGACGACACCCTCGACGCGCCGGCTCAACAGGTCGGCCACAAGGCGCACTTCCCGGTTGTGGTCGCCGGCGGCGTGGACCAGCATGACGGTCAAGCCATATTGCTCGACGACCTCCCCGATCCCTAGGGCCAGCTGCGAATAGAACGGGTTAGCCAGGTTGCCGATCACCAGGCCGACAGCTCCGGCTCCCCTACCGATGCGGAGGTTGCGGGCGGTGTCGTTCCTCACGTACCGGAGCTCGCTGAGGGCAGCCCGCACCCGTTGCTTGGTCTCGTCGGTTATGCGCGGGTCATCGTGCAGGGTCCGGGACACGGTCATGGTGCTGACGCCCGCCAGCGCGGCCACATCGCGCATCGTAGGTACGGCCCGCTTGGCCCGGAGCGGTGTTGCCGTCATGGGGCCCCAGGCGGCGTTGGCGAGCTAACCGTCCGCGCCGACATGGTCCGGGCTGCGCCCAACCGGCCGCCGGCGCAGGCCCCGGCGCCGAGAAGGGCGGCATGCTCGGGGTGGGCGGCCACCACTACCCTCAGTCCCTTGCCCCCGTCCGCCATGGTACCCCCGATCCCGCCGACGAGCGCCGGTCCTATGAGATCCCATGACCCGGTCATGGAGCCGCCGACCACCAGCGCCTCGGCCCCGAACTCTTCGAGCCACGGCGACAGCGCCTTTCCCAGGGCTTCGAACGCCGACTGCAGCACGCCGGCGGCAACCGCGTCCCCGCCCCGGGCGAGGCCGGCGACCTGGGCCGCACCTTGTGGGCTGGCACCGCTGATGCGCTCGTAGCCACGCTCGATCGCCCGGGTGGAAACGACGTCTTCCAGGGGCTGCCCGTCGATCCGGAGCAGGTCGACCCTCCCTTCAGGGGGCACGCCCGGGCCGTCCTGGCGGACCACGCCACCGGAGAGGAACGCCGACCCGACGCCAGTGCCCAGGGTGATGGCGGCACACGGGTCGTGCCCGGCGGCCGCCCCGAACAGCCACTCCCCCAACAAAAAGGCATCTGCATCATTGAGGAACCTTACCGACCCCGGCGGTCCCGGCAACCCGGTCCGCAGTGCCTGGCCGACATCAGTGCCGTAGAGCGATTCGAACTTGCCCACGCCGGCGAAAAGGGCAACCCCTCTGTCGTAGTCGAACGGCCCGGGGACGGCTACGCCCCAGGACGCCCCAGCCGGCGCGGCGAGCGCCCGGCCGCAGCCCAAGATGCTCTCCAACAGTTCCCCCGCCGGAGCCAAGGGCCGCAGGGTACGCCGCCGCACGGTGCTGCCGATAACGGCGCCGGCGCCCAGGTCGACGAGCGCGGCCGTCACGTGCGTGCCACCGACGTCCATGACGGGCACCAGGGCCGCACCGGCGTCCCCGCCGCCCGTCACCGCACCAACGCCTTGACGATCTTCACCGACCTGGGGCCGAGAGGCCGTAGCCGGTAAGGGCCGACGGAGGCCGGGATTACGAGGGTTTCGGCGTAAACCAGGGAATGGGCATCCCCGTAAGCCGGTTCGACCAGCACGCCGTCGCCCTCGACCACGTTCAGCACATGGAACGACGAAGTGGTCGCGTCCTGCGCCGTCGTACCCGCATTGATCTCCAGCCGGCGGACTTCGAAAAACATCTCGGCCAGCTCCCCCAGCACGACCTCGTCCCATCCCTGGCCGTGGCGCAGCGCTCGGGGGCGGGGCATCAGGTCGCGCTGCACCGCCGCGCCTCTCCGGTCAGCATCCAGGTTCCTGAACGCGTGCTCTACGTGCACGGGCCGTAGCTCACCGTCGCCGTTGCGGCGCAGCCAATCATAAAAACGCAACGAGTAGAGGTAGGGCGTGGCGCTGATCTCCAGCACCACGTTGCCCTCGCCGCTGCCGTGGGGCGTCCCGCCGGGAATGAGGAAAAGCTGGTGCGGCGTGGCCGCGAACTTGGGCACGTATTGCTCGATGTCCATCGGCGAGCCGTCGTGATAAGCCTCATCCGCCTCCCGGTGGAACTTGTCGACGTCGGCGTCCTCGCGTAAGCCCAGGAAAACGTTGGCTTTTTCCCCTCCAACCATCACGTAGTACGACTCGTGCTGGGTATAGGGCCAGCCGAACACCTCGCGCATATAGCGCTCCCGGGGGTGGCAGTGGACGGAGAGGTTGCCGCCACCCAGGGTGTCGAGGTAATCGAAACGGACCGGGAAAGAGGTACCGAACACGTCGTGCACGCCGTGCCCCAGCATCTCGCTCGGGTGCGCCGCCACGATCAGTTGGAAAGGTACTTCCACCTTGGGGCCGCCGGGCGTGCCTACGAGCACGCCGGCCTCGGGGGCTATCAGCTCGTAGCCCAGGGCACTGTTGACCTGGTCGCGATTATGACCGAGGATTTCCTGCCCCCAGTGACCGCCCCAGGTGGTGGTGTTGAAGGTAGGACGGGAACGGAAAGGACGACCAGCCAGGTCGGCCAGCGTGGCCCTCAAGGTGGCGCCGTCAAGAAAGGCCGGCCCGGATGGCTGCTGCATGTCCAACCACAGGTCTATATCGGCCGCGACCTCGTCGCGGTGCCGGTCGAGTAGCGGCCAGTCTATGAAAAACAGCCGTTTCGCGGTCCCGGCCCCGGTCCCTCCAGGTTGCCCGAGATTGAGCCCGCCGGTCAGAATTGCCGCCTCGGCGTAGCGCTTTGGCAAATCGGCGTACCACAGGACGTCGTGGCGGACCAGAGCGGCGCCAGGGCCGCAGACCACCAGGAGCTCGCCCTCAGGCACTTCAACGTGACCCTCCGTCCGGAAAAGATCAGCCAGGCGTCCCGAGGCCAGGTAATCGAAGTCGGGGTCATCGCGCAGCTCGTACGACGAGGTTGCTTCTTGCACCCTTTCCCAGGCCAGCAGCCAGCGCGTCGTGGTGAGGAACCGGGCCTGGCGGCCCCGACGCGACAAAGCACCGCCCAGCCCGGCGCAAAGCTCGTCCCAGCGAGCGACCACCGGGCCGTCGATCGCCACCACGGCCACATGGTCGCCGGCCCGAGCCGCCACCTCGTCCCAGCCATAACCGACGGCGCCCCCACTAGGGGGGTAACAGGGGTCGGGGACATAAGCACGGGGCTTCAGATCGAGCATTTACTCACCATCCCGATGCGGCAGTTCCACAGGGCATCCTGCGTGTTATCGTTAGCATGGATGGCCGGGTGGCGTCAAACCACGCCCCTCAACCGCTGTGGCCGCCGTCGGGCTCGTAACGGTCAGTCGCCGTCGTAACGCTGTTCGAGCCAGGGATCGCCGCGGTTGTGGTAACCGTTGCGTTCCCAGAAGCCGGGTTGGTCGTGGTCCAGGAGGCGAAGCCCCGCCACCCACTTGGCGCTTTTCCAGAAGTACAGGTGCGGGACCAGGAGCCGGGCCGGTCCCCCGTGATCGTTGGGCAGGGGCTGGCCTCCGTACTCCCAGGCCACCCAAGCCTTGCCTCCGCTGAGGTCGTCCAGCTGGAAGTTAGTGGTGTAGGCAATGGGCGGGATGGTGCTGGACTGGGCGGTATAGCAAAAAGCCAGGGCGTGAGTTGCTGCGGGTAAGGGCACCGCCGCGGCCAGCAAGGTGTCGACCGAGACACCCTTGAAGGTCACACCGAGCTTGGACCAGGTCGTGACGCAGTGGATGTCGCCCTCGTAGCTCGATGGGGGCAAGGCTTGGATCTCGTCCCAGGTCCAAGTGGTCGGACGTTCGACCGAGCCCTCGACAGAAAATGTCCATGACGCGGTAGAGATCTTCGGCGTCACCTCGGCCGTTAGCACTGGCCATAACGGGCCGGTGTCGTACTGGCCCGGAGGGAGACGGGGATCGCGGGGCTCTTGGCGCCGATTGTGGAACCCCCTTGTGAACCCCACGCTTCCTCCTTGTCCTTCAGCTCGGCCGGCGGCCCGACCGCCAGGGTAGGTTCATACGACCACCGTCCCACACGTGGTGGCGTCGTAACCAGCGATGGCCCCGAGCTGAGCGCGTAGCTCGCTTCCGGCCATGACGTCTAGCAGGGCGCGGACCTCAGGCGTGCCAAGCTGGGAGCCGGGGATCCACAACTCGCAGGTCTCCTCCTGCCAGGGGACAAAGCCCAGGCCGTAAGCGAGCGCCGCCGGCTCGCTGGCCACACCGACATCGGCCAGGCCGGCCGCGATAGCCGAGGTCACCAATAGGTGCGCCGTGCAGGAGCTCTCGTAACCGGCCACGGTCTTGCCCTCCACACCGAGTTGGACAAGAGCATCATCGAGCAGCCGCCGAGCCTCGGAGCCTGGTTCGCGGTTGGCTACCCGTAGGCCGAGCTCCAAGGCGTCCGCCAGCCCCTGCACCCGGCCGGCATAACGAGGCGACACGACCAGTCCCTCCCGCCACGCGGCGAAGCCGACGACCTCGTGCGCGGCCGAACGTCCGCGCTTTTGGTCGCTGCGGCGATGGACCGCCGTCACGTGACTGAGACCAGCGTCGACGAGCTCGACGCCAGTGGAGTTGGAGCAGTTCCACCACGCCAGGCTGACCGGCGGGCGGTTCCGCTGCAAGGGCCCGGTCAAAAGGGCCAAAGCCGGGTCACACCCGGCGATCACAAGAACGGGCGCGGGAGCCACGAAACGTCGCGCCGCCACGGGCGAGCCCGCCGCCGAGCCCTCCGCGGTGTCCGCCTCGGCCAGGGCAGGGCGGAACCCGGGGACCAAGACGTGGTCGCCCTCGAGGGGGAACGCCACCTGCTCGCCGTCGATGTCCGCGAGCAGAAGCCGGGCGCTCTTTTGCGCGCCAAAGGCGAGCCGAGCTTCTGCCGGGGCGAAGTTGGGAGCCTTGCCGAACAGTTCCTCGACACTCGAGCCCAGGGCGGCCGCCACGACGAGAGCGACGTCGAGCGATGGCAACCAACGCCCGGCTTCGATCCCCGAGATCGTCTGGCGGGTGACACCCGCTCGGTCGGCGAGGGCAGCCTGGGACAGACCTCGACCAAGCCGGGCGAGGCGGAAGCGGTCGTCTATCCGGCTAGTCGAGCTGACCCGGACGTCCATCTGTTCAGGATGCCACGATCGCCGGAGGCCGTGCGGACGCGGCCGGTCCCATCACGGCGCACCCGGCTCCCGCTGATAACTGGTGGGGATGGCCCTCAGTGCCCCCCGGGCGCGCAGCAGCAGGTAAGCTGCGACCGGCGCCGTGGTTGAGAGGAAACGTTTTGATGTCTCACAAACTCTCATTTGGCCGCCTTCTGGGTTTTTTGCTCGCACTTTCCTTCATCACCGGTTTCGCGGTCTACGTGCTGTCGGGGGCCACCACCGACAAAGGGACGACCGGCGCCATCGCATCCGAGAGCGCGATAATTATGCGGGCGGAGAAGGCGAGCTGCTCCAAGTACGGCAAGTACGCGTCGATCTCAACGCTGGAGGATGAGGGGCTGCTCGCGCACAAGCCAATCTACAATTCCGTTGTGTACATACCCGGGACGGGGTGCGGGACAATCGTCATTGGCTCCCCTGCCTACCAATCGCCGGCGGGCTGAAGCGGGGCCCCGGGCGGGCCAGACCGAGCGCGGGAACGCCCGCCGACCACAGCCCCAGGCCGCTCGGTCATGGGCGTTGCCCTTCGCCCACCCGGGCTCCCAGCCCAGCCCGCACCGGCCGGGAACGTTCCGAACTGCATTAATGCCCGCAGGGCTGTCTTGACCAGAGCAAGACTGCCTTGACCAAAGCAAGGATGGTACCTAAGCTCAGGGCGATCTGACGTCTCTTTGTACGCGTCTGGCCGCACACCGAAAGGGGACACTCGGTTGTCCAAGAAGCTCTCATTGCCCGGGCTCGTATGTGCATCGTGGCTGGTGGTTGCCGTCCTGCCTGGTGCAGTAGGCGTTGGTGCCGGTCCGGCATCGGCCCAGTCAACCGGCACAACGTTCCTGGCCGCGTCGAACACCGAACCGGCGTTCGACTTCATGACCCAGAACTTCGTTCAGACGGCGAACGGCGGCAACAGCATCACATTCAGTTTCGGAGGGTCGGGCCACCTCGCCGGAGTGATCGACGGCGGCGTGGACCAGGCAGCGGACGGCACCGGCAACTCGCCGGCCGGTGACGCATTGTTCGCATCGGCTGATGAGGCCAACGTCGACAACACGATCCCTTACGGCTCTCCCGCGGCATCGAACCCGGGGGCGGTGGCGAAGAACACCGTAGGCAAGTGCATCGATTCGCATTCGGCCGCGTACTCCGCCGCAAATGGTGGTAACAACAACGGCACGGCTTGTCCCGGTATCGGGGCCACCCGCGCCCAGTACACCACTGGGCGCCTGGTGATCGTCTCCTGCAGGAGCGGTGGGAAGACGTTGGCGCCGGCACAAGGTGCTCCCACCTGTGCGAAGCCTGTTAGCGGCTATTTCACCAAGACTGGTACAAAAGAGGCGCCATTCACCATGGCCCAGGTTTGGAGCGACCTGCTCGCCCATACAAAAAAGTCCTACGGGGGCACGGCCGCTCATAACACCGGTGGGTACCTTGCCATTGCCGACCCGAAAAACGGCTGGACCTTCGCAGACACTGGCTGCGGGCCGTCGGCGGTGGCGCCGAACGCGCCCTACGGGCTCGCTGGTATGGAGGCTCTCTACGTAGCGGCCACTCAGTACTACCACGCCAACGCCGACAAGGCCCTCGGTGCGACGGCCTCGGACCAGGCCTGTGCAGAGATCGACCGCATGACAGGCAAGGGCTCCAGCTTGGACAACTACAACACCACGAGCCCCTCGTCGGGAGGCCAGAACGGGAACGGGAACTACTCCGATCCCTCGCTGCCGGTCATTTTCGGCGATAACGTGACCTACACCCAGGACAGCGTCGTCGCCGGCACCTCGCAGATCGCGCTCCTGCCGAAGTCGTTCGAGGTCTCTCCTGCAGGTAACGACACCGACTTTTGGGCAGAGGTGCCCGCGTGCGGCGTGGCGAACATCTCCGACGCCACCGTACCGAACGGCTGGAGGACCAACATCGCCAGCGCCGAGCCCTGCACGGACCAGAACTACGTTGCCGGTATGCACGACAATGTGGCGGCCAGCATCAGCTCGGGGGACTTCGGGAAAAATGGCGCAAATAGCCCGACGACCCTTGTGGGCGAGCACGGGTACTACCAACCGATCAGGCAGTGGGTGGTCGTGGAGAACGACGACCAAGGTCAGAGCGCAGCAACGGACCTCACCAGCCCCGACGGTAAAGCCGCCCTTGCCTTCGTCCAGTACTTGATTTCCTCCAAGGGACAGGCTGTGTTGGCCGCCTTCGGATATGACCCCATCAGCTAGCTGACACATAATCTTCGCTAGTGGAGCGGGAGCCCGAAGCCGCGCCGGCCCTCGACAAGAGGAAAAAGGCCGCCGTCATCTCAGTCGTCGTGCTGGTGGGCTTTGGGCTCGGGTTCGGTGCCGCCCATCTCGTGGCCCGTTACATCGCGTACTGGGATATCGTTTCTGGGCCGTTTTTCCTTTCGCTGCGCGTCGCATCCGCGGCAATTGTGATCGCCGGGGTCACGGGCGTCGCCTCAGGGTACGTGCTTGCGAAGGGCCACTTCCCGGGACGGGACGTGCTCGAAACGATCGGGAGCCTCCCCATCATCCTCCCGCCTACGGTTGTCGGCTACTACCTGCTCGAAGTGCTCTCCCCGGGCACCCAGGTCGGAGGGTTCTTGACCCGTGTGACCGGCCACGTGTTCGTCTACAACGCCTCGGGGTGCATAATTGCCGCGGCGGTGGCCGCGTACCCGTTTTGCTTGCGGGCGGCGCGCTCGGCCATAGCAGGGGTCGACCCCGCGCTCGAGCAGGCGGCGCGGACGATGGGCCTGCCCAATTGGCGAGTCGCCTCACAGGTCACACTTCCGCTTGCTCGACGCGGGATCGCCGCTGGGCTCACGATCGGGTGCGCACGTGCCCTCGGCGAGTACGGGGCCACGCTCATGATCGGTGGGGACATCAACGGCAGGACTCGCACGCTGTCGCTCGCCATCCTCGACTCCTTCACCACACCCGAGCGGGACACGATGTTGCTGATCCTCGTCTTGATGGCCGTCATCGCTATGACCGGCGTGGGCCTGCTCGGTCGGAGCCGGGCATGACGGCCGCGCTTGAGCTTGCGGTCGCTCGTCAGATCGGCGAGTTCAACCTCGACGTTGCGCTCACCGTGGAGTCAGGGATGTCGGTACTGTTCGGCCCATCAGGAGCCGGGAAGTCGTTGACCCTCGCGCTGATCGCAGGCCTCATCCGTCCCGATAGCGGAACCATCACCATCAACGGTCATGTCGTAACGGACTGTGCCCGCCGTACCTATGTCAGCACCCAAAAGCGTCGCATCGGCATGGTCTTCCAGGACGGTCTACTGCTGCCCCACCGCTCGGTCATCGACAACGTGGCCCTCGCCGTCCGTCAGACCAGGGGGCGCCGGGCACGACGCGCCGTCGCCCGCTCTTGGCTCGAACGGGTCGGAGCAGAAGGGTTGGCCGACCGCCGACCGGGTTCTCTCTCGGGTGGCCAGCGCCAACGAGTGGCGCTGGCCCGCGGGCTTGCCGGCGACCCGGCACTGGTCTTGCTCGACGAGCCGCTCTCAGCCCTCGACGCCGAGGTGCGCCGTGAGCTGAGGAAACTGATCCGAGGGGTGATCATTTCGTCGAGTGTCCCAGCGGTGCTAGTGACCCACGATGCCGAGGAAGCCGAGGAGCTCGGTGACGTCATTATCGGCTACAACCGCGGGCGGGTGACCGGGGCCCGCGTCGTCGACCGTCCCGTATGCCCGGGGCCTGCGTCGGGGGCACCGGAGAGCACCGGACGAGCGTGACTGGACTGGTCCCACACTCGTGGCTGAACGCACTCGGCATACCGCCCTGGGTCTGGGGCCCACTGTCCGTCTCCCTGCATGCCGCCATCGAGGCGACGCTCGTCGTGGCCGTGGTCGGGTGCGCGCTCGGGTTCCTTCTCGCCAAAGGCAGCTTTCCTGGGCGAGGCGCCATCGAGACCGCGTTCAGCCTGCCCATGGCGCTCCCTCCCACCGTCGTCGGGTGGTACCTCCTCACGCAATTGGGAGGTCCCGGGCCCGTCCGCAGCGCGGAGGTGAGCCTCTTCGGCCACCCGCTCACCTTCACGTTCACCGGGATCGTCGTGGCACAGATCGTCGAGTCGTTCCCCTACTGCCTGCGCTTTTCACGAGCCGCGATCTCCGGTGTCGACGCGCGCTTCGAGCAGGCCGCTCGCGCTATGGGGCTGCCTCAATGGCGGATCGCGCTGCTCGTGACATTGCCGCTGGCGCGGCGTGGCGTCGTCGCCGGTGCCGTGATGGCATTCGGCCGGGCCTTGGGCGACTTCGGAGCGACCATGATCGTCGCGGGATCGGTGCCCATGGCAACAACTATGCCGATCGCGCTTTACAACGCTGTCTTCTTCGGTTCGCACGGACAAGCGATGGTGCTGGCGCTCGTCCAACTCGCCGTAGCATTTGGCCTACTCTTCGGCGTCAGCCGCCTCGGCAAGGTCAGGCCATGGTGAAAGGGGGCAACTAGCCGGCACCGCTCTTTACGGAGCAATCCCCCAACGGGCCTGGCCAAGTGACATCCGAAAACTGCGGCCCAGGCGCGGTGGAGCAGCGTCGGCTCGGCACGCGCACGGTACCAGGAGCTGGTCGCCCAGTGCCGCTCCCCATAGCTTTGCCCGCTCGGTCTCGCCGTTCACTATGGGCCCTAGCGCGCTCTCGACCAAGAAACCGCGGGGTACCGCTTCAACCCGGTACCCACGAGCGCGAAGACAGCGCGCGATCAGGGGGGCAGCGCCGTCGGCTGGAAAGTAACGTAAGCGGGTGTCGAAGACGGCGGCGCGCTCGGTTGTGGCGACATCGGAGAGGCCGGCCAGCCACTCGCGCACGCCCGTCGCTGCCACCTGGGCCCACTCTTCAGAGTCCTTGCTACCCCTCAAAGACGAGTTGGCTCGGGAGCCGACACGCATCTCACGGGTCCGGCGAGAGGTCATTCGGCGCAAGTGAGTTGGGCCTCCGACAACGAGGAAGTCGAGGCCCACGAGGTCTTCGGGCCTGGCCTCAGTCACCGGTGTGACAACCACATCGAGTGCCGCGCCCGACTGGGCGAGCCCGTCGGCAACCGCCTCAGCGATCATCTTCGTGTTCCCGAACATGCTCTCGTAAACGACGGCAGCCTTCATCCCAACACCTCCAAGCCAGCCTGGCCCGTATGACCTGCCGCTGACCAGGGCCTTTGGTCCTGACCAGGCTAAGAACTTTCGGTCGTGCTCGAAATGGTCATCTAGTTCCATGTAGTTTGATGAACAGGGGGCTTCTTACGACCCGACGACAGACGGAGACGACATGGCCGCCGCTTGGCACGTTCCGGGCCTGCCCTTCAGCCTCTCGCCGTCTTCCGAGGCGGCGTGGAAGATCTCCGAGACGCCCGCCACGGTGACAGCCTCGGCGCTCCCCCACAGCGACATCTTCATAGACCCAGGAGCGGGCACTCAGCTCAACGCCGAGTCGATGCTCAACGCGGCGACCCTGCTCGGCATCCCCCCTGACGGTGACTTCCAGTTCAGCGCCCGCGTCACCGTGGACTTCGCCTCGACCTACGACGCCGGCGTGCTCTTGGTTTGGGTCGACGACCGCCATTGGGGCAAGCTTTGCTTTGAGTTTTCCCCCGCTGGCGAGCCGATGGTCGTCTCGGTGGTCACACGCGGCGTTTCCGACGACGCCAACGCGTTCGTCGTCGACGGCCGGACGGTGTGGCTGCGGGTCTCCCGGGTGAACCACGCCTTCGCCTACCACGCCTCCCTCGACGGCAAGGACTGGCGGATGGTCCGGTTCTTCAGCATCGGCGGGACGACTGAGCCCGCAGCGATCGGCTTCGAGGCACAGTCGCCGACCGGTGACGGCTGCGTCGTCGCCTTCGACGACGTCCGCTTCAGGCGCGAGCGCTTAGGCGACCTGCGCGACGGCTCGTGAGCAAGCCCGACACCCGTGACCCGCCGGCCGAGCGCAGTGGCCGGGGGCTATTAGCCTCGCGGGGGTGACCGCGAAAACCCGGGCCGTCGAACTCGGCGGCTGGGATGGCCCCTGGGACGCCGAAGATCCCGACGCCAACTTCAAGGCCGACGTCGCCCTCTACTCCCACGTCGACCCGATGGCGACCATCGGCCGGCTCGCCCTCGCCATGAAGATCCCCGAGGGTGCGGTTGTCCACTACGTCCTGGCGAAGTGGGCATCGGCCGGCAGCGGTGGGCTCCTTGAGCTCGGGCCGTCAATGGTCCAGCGTCTCTGGGCCGCGGTC
>Ga0181517_10001384_pt1 | contig 27095 bp, 25 predicted proteins | sample PEATcosm2014_Bin_31_FD_119748 | JGI IMG/M metagenome (GOLD analysis project Ga0181517, IMG submission 119748) | Peatland microbial communities from MTU Mesocosm Facility, Houghton, MI, USA - PEATcosm2014_Bin01_30_metaG | ecosystem: Environmental > Terrestrial > Soil > Wetlands > Peat | place... | reverse complement strand
GATATCGAGACGGATTACTCCGGGCTTCAGAGCCAGATCAACGCGGACAACCAAACCATCTCGAACGATCAGGCCAGCATTACCCTCATGGAAACCAATCTGCAAAGCGAGCTGACCCAGGCGGACGCCGCCATCGCCACCTTGCAGTCTCAGAAAACCTATTACGCCGACCTGTTCCAGGCGGAGTATCCGAGCACGAGCTCCTGATGATGCCATCGCGTTTCGAACAGCTCGAAAAGGAAATCTGCGCCGCCGCCGCTGGCCGACGGTATCGGGAAGTTGCGCGGCTGGTCCCGGAATACGGGGAAGCCGTGCGGGCGTATGTGCGCTCTTTGCCGAAAGGCGATCCGCGGGCTGCCGTGGCCGTGCGCCAACTGGACGATCTCTTTAGCTGGACGCTGGCGATGCTGCACGCGGCACGATTCGCCTGCGCCGCCGAACTCCGGCGGGTCGCCACGGCGACTCGCTATGCCCGCTCGTACGCCGGGCGCGAGCGGAATTTCTCCCTGCGCCTGGAAGCCTGATCCCCACCTCCGAATCGCTGCGTCAATCCGCCGACACGTCATCCGTTTGACTCCGGTATTCCCACAAATTCTGTTGCAATTGCTTACCGCCGAAGTGGAATCCTAATTGCCTTGACGCTGTTACCGTGATCGACCGACTCACCGACAGCGTGGAGCAGTACAGGAGTGCGGTTAGCTCGCGGCGGAAACAGGTGGCGTCCGGCCGGCTGGCGCGCGTTGCCGATAGCTACATTTCCGTACCGACGTATCGAACAACAGGACGTTAAACACAATGATTTCTATACAGACAAACTATGCGTCGCTGGTCGGCGAGCAAAACCTGAGCCTCAACAACGCATTCCAAACGAAGACGATCGAGTCGTTGACCTCCGGATATCGCATCAATAGTTCCGGAGACGACCCGGCCGGTCTGGCAGTGGCCAACCAGTACGCCAGCGACATCGCGCAGTTGACGCAAGGCGTCATCAATGGCAACTCCGGCGTGAGTATGCTGCAGATCATGGATGGCGGCCTTTCCAACATCGGCACCATGCTGGACCGCATGCAGACGCTGGCGACCGAATCGGCTTCCAATACCTTCACGGGGAACCGCGGCACCTTGGACGCCGAATTTCAGACCCTCAAGAGCGAAATCGACCGCGAGGCCGGCAGCATCGGTTTAGGCGGCACAGACACCACAAACGCCGCCAATTTGGCGGTATATATCGGTGGCGGGGATAGCCAGACCGACTCCCAAGTCACTGTCGGTCTGGCCGGTCAGACGGTCGATTCGGCCTCATTAGGCCTTGCCGGCATCAGCGTCAGTGGCGCCACCAACTCGCTCACGGTTGGCGCGATCGACCTGAATAGCAGCGCTCTGCTACTCCAGGGCGGGAGTCAGACTTTCAACTTTACCAACCTCCCCGGCGGTGCGTCGGCCGCGGTGACGGTCTCCGGTGGCTCGACCGGTGTCACGACCAGTCAGGCTCTTGCCAGCCTGGATTCGCAGCTTTCGCCTTTCGGCATTACCGCCAGTCTGGACAGCAACGGTTTCCTGGAATTTCAGTCCAACAACACCTTCACCGCAGCCGCCGCTGCCGGCACGGGCGGCAGTGCGCTCACGGCAGTCGCCGTCGCCGCCCCCAGCACCCCCGATGTCAACACCACCGGTACGGCCAACGCCCTCGCTGCCGTCACGGCTATCGACAAGGCCATTCAAACCCTCGGCAACGTCCAGGGTGCCGTGGGTGCCGGTGAAAACGACCTGAACTACGCCATTGGTCTGGCCACTTCCCAGATCACCAACTTCTCCTCGGCGGAATCCCAGATCCGCGATGCCGATATCGCCACCGAAGCGGCCAATCTCACCAAAGCTCAGGTTCTGCAGCAGGCCTCTGTTGCCGCCATGGCCCAGGCCAACGCCGCGCCTCAAACGGTTCTGAAACTGTTGCAGTCGTAATAGTCCGCTGCCGCAATGAAAACGGTGGGCGGTCCTTTCAGGGGGCGATCGATTCCTCTCTTGCACAACTTGTGGCTTCCAACGCAAGTGTGATTGCATGGCCCGTTTTTGACGGATCGAATACCTGTTCGCGTTCTTTCTAACAGGTTCTCACCAGGGGCGCATCTCGCACCTTTGCCTGTGCGGCAGATCGGAACGACGTCAGCACTCCGACTAACCAGCCAACTGCCCTAACTCGGATCGGGTCCGACTTCCAGTCCCGCCTTGCCGGCTTCGGTTCACCCAAGCGTTAGTTCCTTTTCGTCTTTCCTCACAGTCGACCGCACGGGGCGCCGCCGGACTCCGGCGCACCGCCACGGCCACTTGCTATGCCCGTCCATACCCCGGCCGCGCGCGGAACGTCTCCGTGCATCTGGACGCCCCGCCCGCCAGCGCGCCGTGTCAACCCGCTGACACGTCACTCGCTTGACGGGCGATTTTCCGGCCATCTGCTGCATTTGCTTAGCGTTCGAATGGAATCCCAGTTGCCTTGTCGGTGATGCCGTGATCGATCGCCTCACCGATAGCCTCGAGCAGTACATGAACGTGGTCAGCTTGCGGCAGAAGCTGGTGACGTCCAACATCGCCAATGCCGACACGCCCGGCTACAAGACTCAAGACGTGAACTTTCAGGATAGCTTCATGGCGGCCCTCGAAGGCGGCTCTCCGCGCACCACGGCCGTCACCGGCCTGGCCACTAAGAACGACGGCAACAATGTGGATCTGGACCGCGAGGCCCGCCTGTTGGCCGAGAATGCCATGCGTTTCAGCGTCGCCTCCAACCTGATGCGATCGCACCTCAACACCATTAAAGAGGCCATACAGGGAGGTAAGAGCTAATGAGCCTTTTCTCGGCACTCTCGGTTAGTGCATCCGGCATGGCCGCCCAGCGCACCCGCGCGGCGTTGCTAGTGGAGAACATCGCCAACTCGGAGACCACGCGCACGCCCGAAGGCGGCCCTTACCGCCGCAAGGACGCGATCTTCTCGAGCGACCAGACCGGTTCCGCGTTCGCTTCGGAGCTGGATTCGCAACTGGACACCCAGCAGCTCACCGGCGTCAAGGTGGTGGGCATCAGCGTGGATAACACCCCGCCAGAAAAGCGCTATTCGCCGGGACACCCCGACGCCGATGCCGATGGCTACGTTTCCGTGCCCAAGGTCAACCCCGCCGAAGACATGGTGGACCTGGTGGGCGCCAACCGCAGTTATCAGGCCAACGTCGCGGCTATGTCCGCCGTCAAGGATATGATTCAGAAATCCATCGACCTGCTGCGATAGGAGACCTCTGTGAGTTCACCCATCTCTGCCATCAACCCCATCGCGATGCCTCAGTTGACCTCGGCTGCCGGAGCCGCCGGGGCCGCCGGCCAGCCGGGCGAGTTTCAAAGCGTTCTTTCGAGCGCCATCGATTCCATTCAGTCGCTGCAGAACGATGCGGCCAGCTCGGTCCAGAAGTTCCTCAGCGGCGAGAATGAAGAAATCCATACCACCGTCCTCGCCACGCAGAAGGCCGAGTTGGCTTTCGAGCTGGGAATGCAGATCCGCAACAAGGTGGTGGACGCCTACCAGGAAGTCATGAAGATGCAGATGTAGCCAGCCGGGACCGCCATGAACCAGATCTCCGCCCTCATAGCCGGGTTCTCCATCAAGCAGCGCCTTTCGATTGTCGCCGCCGCGCTCGCCGTGGTGGCCGGCATAGTTGCCTTCGTCCACTGGAAGCACGAAGACGACTTTCGCCCGCTGTATACTTCCATGGCTCCCGAAGATGCCGCCGGCGTGGTGCAGAAGCTGCGGGAGACGGGCGTCGAATACCGCTTATCGGATAACGGCGGCTCCGTCATGGTTCCTTCGGCCAAGCTCGGCGAGTCGCGCCTGGCGCTGGCCGCCGCGGGCCTGCCCAAGACGGGGCGCATCGGCTTCGAGCTTTTCGATAAGAGCAACCTCGGCGCCACCGAGTTTGTCGAACATATTAATTACAAGCGCGCCCTCGAAGGCGAGCTCGAGCGCTCCGTGATGAGCTTGGGCGAGGTCGAGCAGGCGCGCGTGCATCTGACCCTACCCAAGGAATCCGTCTTTCTCGACCGGCAGGAGCCGGCCAAGGCCAGCGTAATGGTGAAACTGCGGCCGGGAGCGCAGATCTCGTCGCAGAATGTCCTGGCCGTCACGAACCTGGTGGCCAGCGCCGTCGAAGGGCTGACGCCCGACGGCGTCTCCCTGGTGGACATGGATGGTAATCTTCTGAGCCGTCCCAAGACCGCCGGCGCGGGAGATGGATCGGAAATCACCAGCGAATCGCTCGAGGTGCGCCAGCAGCTCGAAAAGAACCTGGTGGCCAAAATCAACGAAACGCTGGAGCCCCTACTCGGCGCCAAGAGCTTTCGAGCCGGTGTCTCGGTGGATTGCGATCTCACCAGTGGCGAGCAGCAGGAGGAAACCCTGGACCCCGCGCACTCCGTGATGCTCAGCTCGCAGAAAACAGAGGATGTGACCGAGCGCGCCACCACTTCCGGAATTCCGGGGACCGCCTCGAATCTGCCCCAGCAGGCATCTTCCTCCGCTAAAGGCACGGGAGGCGTCTCCCGGCGCACGGAGAACGTCACCTATCAGACCAGCCGTATCGTTCGCCATACCAAGATCCCCCAAGGCGTCATCCGGCGCATGTCGCTGGCGGTGCTGGTGGATCAAACGGTGCAATGGGACGGCCAGGGAAGCGCGCGGCGCCGCGTGCTGGTGCCCCCCGCGCCCGAGACCCTGAAGACTATTCGCGACCTGGTAGCCGGCGTCACGGGCTTCAATGCGGAACGCGGCGATCAGCTCATCGTCGAGACGCTGCCCTTTGAAACCAGTCTCCATGCCGAACCGCCTCAGCTCATGAAGCCGATTAGCGCTCCGGCAAGCAAGTCTCCCGCGTGGCTGGAATTCGCCACCAAATATCGCGATTTAGGGGCCCCGGTCACCATGGGATTGGGCGTGCTGCTGGTCCTGATTCGCGGCCTCTTCCGGTTTGCGCGGCGCGCTCCCGCGAAAGGCAAGGAAGTCCGTCTCCCGGCCGAACTGGAAGGGCCGGCCGCTCGCACGGACCTCAGCCCGGCGGCCGCCGAAATTGCCGCCGCCGCGATGAACGCCCCTGGCACCGTCGGAGCGATCGGCGCTCCAGCCGCCACCGCCGAAGAGAACGGCGAACTCGCCGAGCGCGTCCGCTTACTCGCCAAACGGGAGCCGGATCTGACGGCCAACGTGCTTCGTATGTGGCTCCAGGAGAGCAAAACCTAACATGGCGGGCAACTCAACCGTAGCGATGATAACCCAGGACCCTGCATCCATCTCGGGCGCCACCAAGGCGGCCATGTTTCTCCTGGGAGTCGGCGACCAGATTTCCGCCGAGCTGCTCCGCAAGCTCGACAGCGAAGAGATCCGCCGCGTCACCTCTGAAATCTCGGCCCTGAGCGCCGTGGCGCCGCAAAACATGGTGAACGTCTTCCACGAATTCGAAAGCCTCACCGGCTCCAGCCGCTTCTTCGCCAAGGGCGGCTCCGGATTTGCGCGCCGCCTCGTCGAGCAGGCCCTCGGGCCGGAATCCGCTCAAAAGCTGCTGGACTCCCCGGATCTTCCCGCGCCGCCGGTGACGGAAGAGACCAATCCCGAACTGCGCCTGCTGCAAAATTCGGACCCGCGCCAGGTGGCCGTGTTCCTGCGCAACGAGAATCCGCAGACCATCGCCCTGGTGCTCTCGAATATGACTCCCGAAGCCGGCGGCGCGCTCCTCCAATCGCTCCCCGCCGAGGTTCAGCCGCAAGTGGCCCTGCGCATGGCCAGCCTGGACCGCGTTTCGCCGGAAGTATTCCGCAAGATCACCGAAGCCATCGGCTCCAAGCTGAAAGCCATTCGCCAGGTCAGCCGCTCGGATGGAATCCGCTCGCTGGCCGATCTGCTGAACCACGTCGATCCCACCCTGGCCGACGGCATTCTCACGCAGGTCGAGACCGAGAACCTGGAAGCGGCCACCTCCGTCCGCAACCTGATGTTCACCTTCGAGGACATTCTGACCATCGACAAACAGGGCGTGAAGGCCTGCCTGGATCACCTCGACCGCAAGGTTCTGAAGCTCGCGCTGAAGGGCGCGGCCGTCAAGATCCGGGAACATTTCACGCAGTGCATGTCGCAGAGCGCCACTGAAATGCTGACCGAAGATATGGAAGCGCTCGGCCCCGTGCGCATTCGCGACGTCCAGGCGGCCCAGCAGCAGGTGGTCGCCGTGGTGCGGCAGTTGCAGCAAAGCGGCGACATCGCGTCGGGCGGCGCCGCCGGCGGCGACGAATATGTTGTCTAAGCTTCTCACGGATGCCGGAATCGCGTCCGAATCCATCGCCTGGCGCCGCTCCGGGGCATCCGCGCCTTGCGCGCCTAAACCGGACGCTCCGGCGAAGGTGAGCGCCGAGATTGCGCAGCTCCGCTCGAAAATCGCCGAGCTGGAAGCGGCGGCGGAAGGCCGGCTGCGGCAGGCCTACGAATCCGGTATGCACGCCGGTGAAGACGCCGCCCGCCAGTCGCTCGAAGCCGGCGTGCGCGAGACCGTCGAGCAGCTCGCCGCCGCCATCGCGGACGCGGCCTCCACGCGCGCGGAAACCATCCGCCGCGCCGAAGCCGATACCGTGCGGCTGGCCATTGAAATCGCCCGCCGGGTGCTTCACCGCGAAGTTTCGGTGGACCCCTCGGCTCTCGAAGGCCTCATCAAAGCGGCTCTCGATAAGCTGCAAAACCAGGAGGTTTACCGCGTGCGCGTTCATCCGGACCAGGAGCGGCTGGTGCGCGCCTGTCTCGACCAGACCGGGCGCGGCCAGGCTGTCGAAGTGGTCGTCGATCCGGTGCAACCTCGGGGCGGAGTGGTTTTCGAAATCGGCCGCGGCGCCCTGGACGCTTCACTGGACACGCAGCTCGCCGAGATCGAGCGCGGTCTCGTCGATCAACTCGAGGCGCGTGTATGACGGCCCCGCAGTCGATCGATCTGAATTCTTACATCGCCGGCGTCCGCAACTTCGAGCTGCTGCCGTGGACCGGCGAAGTCGTCGAGCTGGTGGGCCTGCTGATCGCCTCGCGCGGCCCGGCCGTCGCGGTGGGAGATTTCTGCGAAGTCATGACCTCGATCGGTCGCCGCGTGCGCACTCAGGTCATCGGTTTTCGCGATGGCCAGGTGCTCTCCATGCCTCTCGAAGAGATCGATGGCATCCAGTTGCACGACCGCATCGTGGCGCGCCGCGAGGACGCCCAGGTGGCTGTCGGCCCCGATCTGGTGGGCCGCGTCCTCGATGGCTTCGGAAAACCGCTCGACCGCGGCGCCCCGATCCGTCCGGCCGCGGCTTATCGTTTGTATCAGGCGCCCGGCAGCCCGCTCGATCGCGAGCACATCGTCAATCGCATCTCCACCGGAATTCGCGCCATCGATACCTTGACGCCCGTCGGCACCGGACAGCGCATGGGCATCTTCGGCGGCAGCGGCGTCGGAAAGAGCACCCTGCTGGGCGCCATGGCGCGCCATAACTCCGCCGATATAACCGTCATCGCGCTCATCGGCGAGCGCAATCGCGAAGTGCGCGGCTTCCTGGAGCATGAACTCGGACCCGAGGGCCGCAATCGCTCCGTGGTGGTCTGTTCCACCTCGGACCGGCCCGCGCCTCTGCGCGTGCGCGCCTGCTTTGTGGCTCTGGCCGTCGCCGAATACTTCCGCGACCAGGGCGCCAACGTGCTGCTGATCATGGATTCGGTCACCCGCCTCGCCATGGCCCAGCGGGAAATCGGACTGGCCGCCGGTGAGCCGCCCAGCCAGAAGGGCTACACACCCTCGGTCTTCAACCTGCTCCCGCGAATCCTCGAACGCGCCGGCAATTTTCAGAAGGGTTCGATCACCGGCTTCTTCACCGTGCTGGTGGAAGGCGACGATTTCAACGAGCCGGTCTGCGACGCCGTCCGCGCCATTCTCGACGGGCACATTATTCTCTCGCGCCGCATGGCCGCCGCCGGCCACTATCCGGCTATCGACGTGCTGAACTCGGTCAGCCGCCTGGGCCCGCAGCTCTCTTCGCCGCACCACCTGGCCGCGGCCCGCAAGCTCAGGGAAGCGCTGGCCATCTACGAGCAATCGAAGGACCTGATCGACCTCGGTGCCTACACTCCCGGTGCCAATCCGGGCCTCGATGCCGCGGTTCGTGTGCAGCCCGAAATCGCCGCGTTCCTGAAGCAGGATGTCCACGTAAACGCGCCTTTCGCGGACGCCATCGCCAGCGCCCAGGCCATCGCCGGGAAGCTGTAACCCCGATGCAGCGCTTTCAATTCCGGCTCGAACGCGTGCTTGAGTGGTACCGCAAGAGGCTTCGCCTGGAGGAGGGTCGCCTGGCGGCCTGTCTCGACCTGGTGCGTGACGCCGAACGAAAAATCGCCCGCCTGCAAGCCGAGCGTTCCGCCATCGAAACGAGCCTGCTCGAGCGCGCCACCATTCCCGCCGCCGATTTTCTGAATCTCTCGCGCTACCGTCTGCGTGCGCGCCGCGAAGAAGTGGAGCTGACCGAGGAGCGCCAGCGCCTCCTATGCGCGGCGGACCAGCAGCGCGCCAAAGTGCAGCGCGCGCAACAGCGGGTGAAGCTCTTCGAAAAGCTGCGCGAGCGCCGCGTGGCCGAGTACACGGCCGAAGAATCGCGCGAGCTGGAAAGCCTGGCCGCGGATGCCTACCTTTCGCGCTGGTCGCAGGAGCGCGCGAACTGAGTCGCGCCGCTGCACGAACCTGGTGCCGCGGCCGCGCAATCGGTGCTAAGCCGTCCACCGCTCCGCCCTGATCCGAGCCGCGACCGTGAGGGAGTGGTCTTCCTTTGAAACTGAACCGCGGTCGCAGACGCCTGCTGCCCGAACTGGACCGCGCCGCTCGGTGAACTGAGCCTGCCCTTGCCGCGCGTCGCGCCCCCGCTGTGATCTTCCACAGTCTCGAACTATATACTGGTACGAGAATGGGGTTACGATCGGCAGCGGTTTTGATGCTGGTGAGTTGTCTCCTTCAGGCGCAAAGCAAGATTCCCGATTCCGCCGCGGCGCAGTTGAATCCGGCCGCCGCCGCGCCGGAAGCGCCCGCTCTGGTGACCTGTCCGGCGGGCGCCCCGCTGGGCGGCATGGATCTGCTGGTGCAAGCCGGCGACCGGCGTCTTCCTTTCCGCACCATCAATCGTCTGAGCGAGAACGACAAGTTACTCTACGCTCCCGTCTTGCGCGGCAAAGAGAAGCGGCCCGGCGAGGTCGCGCTCGTGCTGGTCCCCGAGAGGCGCAAGCCCGGGCAGGAGGATATCCTCGTTACCGAGCCGAAACCGGCGGACAGGCGGGAAGAATGGACCATGACGCAGACCATTTCTCTGGCGGCGCTCGTCTACGGTCCGGCCGGATTGAACCGGAAAAAGGTGGCCAAGTTCCTCTCGCAGGACGAGGTTCTGATCGCGCAGTTGGCCGATTACGCGGATAAGACCGCGCAGGCCCAGCAGTTGGTGGCCACGCTCTCCGATGCCGCGAGTTCTCCGGCCAGTGTCAACGCGGCGTTGAGCGGCTTCGCTTCGCAATACGGATTCGCCGTGCAGGTCGACCGGAACGCGCCCGTTTCCGCGCAGGCCGAGACCGTCTTCGCGGCGATGAACCCGCAATTGGCGGTCTACAATCCGCTGGCCAGCTCCACGGCGCAGCGCATCGGACAGACCGCCAGCCTCGCCGCCATGGCCGGCACGCTCTTCTTCGGAAGCCCTATCGGACTGGCTGCCGGCGGAACGGCCACGTTGCTCGATCTGCGCGCCATCGCTTTTCCCGATACGCAGTTTCGCGCGTCCTTCGCGCAGCCGCTCCCGGCTTCTCCCTCCGGAGTTAATCTCTGCGGCCAGCAAGGCCCCCTGCCCCCGCACACGCGCGTCGCCTACATTTGGGCCAGCCGTGTGCCGAACATTCCCGCGCCGGCCATTCGCATCGGCGATACCAATTTCATTCTCGCCACCGGAAAGACGCCGCTGCCGGTGGATGTGCCCGAAGCGGGATGGAAATACCTGGACCGCATTCGCGAGTGGTCCCTGGTGAATGGGCAGCAGAAAGGGGCGGCCATCCCGGTTGCGAAACTCGCCAATCAGAAGTCGCTGGAACTGGATCTCAGCAAGGCCCAGGTTCCGCCCGGCGAGTATTCGCTGACCGGATTGTGGGACTGGTCCCCCGTAAAGGCCGCCGGCACGGTGCACGTGGTTCCGCTGAGCGATTTCAAAACCGCGCATCTCGACCCGGTCTCGCAGGACCGCCTGCTGGCGGGCTCCGGAAAAGTGCCCGTCACGCTGACCGGCGCCGATTTCGAGTTCACCACCAAGGTCGAGCTGCAGAAGCTCAACGATGAATTCGCCACTCCTGAGGCCGTGCGGTTTCTGCTGCCGAAGGGCCTGCGCGCCGGCCCGCAAGACCGCATGGACGTGCTCATCGCCACCCAGGAACTGCTTCCCGGCTCTTACGAGCTGCTGATTTCGCAGCCCGACGACAAGAAGCACCCCGTCGAATTCCAGGTGCTTCCCAACCCGCCCAGAATCGATAACCTGCCGATCATCGTGAACCAGGGCAGCGCCCCCCAGCACTTCATGCTGAAGGGCGAGCGTCTGGGTCTCATCACGAAACTGGAAGCGCCCGGCGCCGTGCTCAACCTCAGCCCGGCGGCTCCGAATCAGACCGAGCGCAGCCTCACGGTAGAGCTGAAATCGGCTCCGCAACCCGGCACGGCGCTCACCGTGAAGACGTACCTGCAGGACCGCAGTGCGCCGGGCACGCTCCCCGGTGCCCTGGAGATCACCGGCCCTCTGCCGGTCATCGTCAGTTCCAAGCTGTCTCTGCCCACCGGCATGGCCATCGGCCTTCGCTCCGACGAGTTTCCCGCCGGGTATACCCTGAATGCCATGCTGGATGTGAAAAATCTCGAACGAAGAGGCATTCTGCGGCTGGCGTGCGCCGATGGCGCCGGCGACCCAGCGCCCCTCCGCATCGGGGAGCAGACCGCTCGCTGGAACCTCCAGCAGCTCTCGCCCGACCAGTTGTTTTTGGCTTTCGACACCAGCGCTCTGCCGGCCGGATGCTCGCTGCAGGCCACCATTGACAACGGGCGGGCCGGCAGTTCGCAGCCCTTCGCGCTGGCCCACATCCTGCGCATCCCGCAGGTCGATTCCTTCACCGTGGATGCCAATCAGCTTCCGAACGGAACGCGCCGATACCAGCTCACCGGCCGGAATCTCGAAATGGTTCAGAAGCTCGGGTGGGATGACAGCAACGGAGTGGATGTCTCCAGTCTTCCAGTGCCGCTCTCCGGGCCGGGGCTAAGACAATCGATCGACATCGATCTTGCCGATCCGGCCAATCCGGATGCCACCCTCTCGATCTGGCTGCGGGGGGATAGGCAAGGCCGCGCAACCACCATCAAGGCTCCCGCCCTGCCGCCCCCGGTCGCATCGCCGCCGGACTCAGCTCCCGCGTCCGCCGTGCCGCCGAAATGAAGGTGGGGCACGCTTTAGCCTGCCCAAAAACTTCTACCGCACCAGCCCTTGCAGCACCTGCTCCAGCGTTGTAGACAGCGATTGCAGTGTGAAGGGCTTCTCGATGAAGGGGGCGCCCGTGGGCAATTCCGCGCGGCCGGCATTACCGGACATGAATACCACCGAAATGGAGGGCGAGATTCGCTTGATTTGCCTTGCCAGTTCGGGCCCGCGAATCTCGGGCATCGCCACATCGGAAAGCATCACGTCGATCGTCGATCCGGCCTTCTTTACGATGTCCAGGGCTTGCTTGGCATCCCCCGCCGGCAGCGCGGTATAGCCATACGCACCGAGGGCACGGCAGACGAACTGCAAAACCGACGGTTCGTCATCGACTACAAGAACAGTTGGCGAGGACATAATACACCCCTACGCCGTGGGACCTCGTACGCCGAAAGTACCGCCACCTCCCGGCGGTGGGGGACAACGGGAACGTGTGCCAGAGGTGATCCCGAATACCAAATGAATATAGCATGGATGCCCCTCTAAGGGCGATAATAGAATTTCAGGTCCTAAACTGACATAGTTAGTTTGAAACAGGAGGTTCTGTGAATCGGGATTCTTCGCGTCGCAATTTTCTGGCGGCCGGCTTGGCTTTGCCGGCGGCCGGTCTCGCCTCTGCCACCGGTGTGCCCTCGCCCTCGCCGGTTCCAACGCCGCAGGCTGCCCCGGGCAAGCTGACCTATCGCACCCTCGGTAAGACCGGGCTGAAACCAACCATCGTCGGATACGGCTGCATGATTACCTCCGATCCGACCGTGATTACCCGCGCGGTCGACATGGGCATCACTTATTTCGATACTTCGCGGCATTACCAGGGCGGCCAGAACGAGCGCATGGTGGGAGCGGCCCTGGGGGCCAAGCGCAAGGACATTATTCTCTCCAGCAAAGTGGACGCCAAGGACAAGGCCGGCGCTCTGGCCGAGCTCGATACCAGCCTCAAGGAGTTGGGCACCGATCACCTGGATATGTGGCACCTCCACGGGAAGGATACCCCGGAGGACATTTCCGACGAGCTCATCGATGCCGAGCGCACCGCCAAGCAGCAGGGCAAGATCCGCTTCACGGCCGTCAGCACCCACCAGTTGCCCAAGGTGGTGGACCGCATTATCGCGGCCAAGTTCGATTCGGTCACGGCCGCCTACAACTTCAGCATGGATCCCGATTGGGGCCCCGCTATCGAGAAACTGAACCAGGCCGGCATCGGCGTGGTGGCCATGAAGGTGATGGCCGGTGGCGTGCGCGGCCGCGATTCCAAACCGCAGATGAAGCGGCCCGGCGCCCTGGTCTCGGCGCTGAAATGGGTGCTCAAGAACCCCGGCGTCTCGACCACCATCCCCAGCATGACCGATATCGATCAGCTCGAGCAGAACTTCGCCGTGATGGGGACCAAATTCGAAGCCGCCGACGAGAAGCTGCTGGCCGAACGCCTGGAAGAGATCCGCACCTACCATTGCCGCATGTGCGGCCAGTGCGATGGCCAGTGCGCGCAGGGTCTGCCGGTCGCCAACATGCTGCGCTTCGGCATGTATGCCGATCGGTACGGCCAGTTCGCCCTGGGCCGCGAGCATTTCCTGACGCTTTCCGCCGCGCACCAGAGCGTGCGTTGCGCCGACTGCACAAGCTGCACCGTCCACTGCCCCAACGGCGTGCACGTGACCGAAGGGCTGATCCGCGCACAGGAAATCTTCGGCTAACTGAGCAACCTCAATAGGCCAGGACCGCCGCCCCTGCCGAGCTGCACGATCGGGCTGGAGGTCCTGGCCCTATCGGCTCATCATCCCTCTCTCACCTTCCTCACCCGCCATCCCCGCCCCGTTATATACTGACGCCAAATGGCAGATTGGAAGCATTCCTCGCTCGGCCGCACCGGCCAGACCATCGCCCGCCTGGGAATTTCCGCCTCCTACGGCGCGGATGCCCGCTCCGTCGAAATGGCCTTCGATCGCGGCGTGAATTATTTCTATTGGGGCACCATCCGCCGGCCGAGCTTCGGCGAGGGACTGCGCAACCTGGCTTCCCGGCGCGATCGCTTCACCCTGGTACTGCAATCTTATTCCCGCCTGGCCTGGCTGCTGGCCCACCGTCTGGAAAGCGGCCTGCGCAAACTGCGCATGGATTACGCCGACGTGCTCCTGCTGGGAATGTGGAATAAGCCGGTCTCGCCCGCCATCCTGGAACGCGCGCATCGGCTCCGCGAGCGCGGCCTGGTGCGGCGCCTGGCGGTTTCCACGCACAATCGCGTGATGGGCGCGGCCTTCGCGTCGGGCGGCGATTTCGATATCGTGCACGTGCGCTACAACGCCGTGCACCCCGGCGCCGAGCGCGATTTCTTTCCCGCTCTGCCTCCGCCCGGCCGGCGTTCTGGAGTGGTGGCCTTTACCGCGACCTCCTGGCGGCAATTGCTGAGCGGCTCCAAACTGCCGCCCGGCGAACGCGTGCCCACGGCCGCCGATTGCTATCGCTTCGTGCTGAGCCAACCCGCCGTGGATGTCTGTATGACCGGTCCGGCCAGCGCCGCGCAATTCCAGGAGGCCCTCGACGCCTGGGACCGCGGACCCATGCAGCCGGACGAGCTTGCCTGGATGCGCCGCGTCGGAGAGGCCCTCTACCTCAAACGCAGCCGCTTCGATCCTCGCGGATGACCGCGGGCGAAAACTCGAACTTATAGCCGAAGCCCCTGGAATTATCGATGTAGCGCACCCAATCGGGCTGGAAGCGGTACAGACTGGCGCGCGTGATTGCCGCCTCGAAGAGCCTGCCCAAATGGAAGCGTTCCGTGTAGATGCCGGCGATGGCGCGGCGCGCGGCGCGCCCCTTTACGAGGATCGCCGTTCCGCGCATCTGCACCCCGCGGATTTTGCGCCATTCGTTCGTCTGCCGGAAAATCGAGACCGCCGCCGCGCCATCCCGCTCCAGGTTCCGGCTGTGCTCGCTCGAGGCCGAAGAGAACCAGTACAGCCGCAGATCCTCCTGGAGCAGGTAGAAGAGCGCGGCTGCCCGCGGCGATCCGTCCGCCGCCGTGGTCGCCAGCGCCAGCGTGCTCTCGGAGCGCAGGAAGCGCTCCACCAGTTCCCGTTCGCTCATCTTGATTCGCAGGGTAGCATCGCGACAGGCTATCGAGCGGGCCAGCGGAGCCGAGGCCGCTTGTGTACCATGGAGTGAAACGGAGACCTGAATGCACTTTCATTCCCGCCGCGGTTTTCTGACGCAAACTCTGGGCGCGAGCTGGATGGCCGCGTCGCTTATGGAAAAGTCCGTCCTGCGGGCCGCGCAAGCGCGCGCCGACGCGCAGTCCGCTCCCCAGCCGATTCTGTTCGACCTTCAGAGGATGGCTGACGGCGTCTATGCCGCGCTGGCCCGCCCGCAAGCCATGATCAACTCCAACGCGGTGGTTTTCGAGAACGCCACCGACGTCCTGATCGTGGATACGCATGCCAGGCCATCGGCCGTCGCGGCGCTCACCGCGCAGATTCGCAAGCAGGTCACGCCCAAACCGATCCGCTATGTAGTCAATACCCATTTCCACGGCGACCACGTGCAGGGCAACCCCATGTACCGGAAGCTGGCGCCTCAAGTCGACTTCCTCTCCAGCACCACGACGCGCGATCTGATGGTCCAACTCGCCGCGCCGCGCCTGAAGGCATCCGTGGAACAGGCCGCGGCCTCTCTGGATCGTTACCGGGCCAGCCTCGCGGAAGCCAAGACCGCCCACGACAAGAACTACTACCAGGAGATGATCTCCCAGACCACGGCTTACATTGCCGAGATGAAGGACTCCGTTCCGGAGATCCCTAACATCACCTTCGACCGCGACCTGGTGATCCACGACAAGTCCCACGAGATCCACCTGGCTTTCCGCGGCCGCGCCCACACGGCCGGCGACGTGGTGGTTTTCTGCCCGCAGACGAAGACCATGGCCAGCGGCGATCTGCTCGAGGGCCTCATGCCCAACATCGCCGATGGCTACCCCCGCGAATGGCCGCGCACCTTGCGCGCCCTCCTCGATTTTCCCTTCGATCTGGCGGCCGGCGGTCATGGCGACGTCCAGCACGGCCGCGATCGCCTCCATCAGATGGCCGCCTACATCGAGGAGCTGACCGGGCTGGTCGATGCCGGCAAGCGCCAGGGCCGCGACATCGCGCAGCTCCAGGCCTCCATCGACCCCGGCAGTCTCAAATCTCTGGGCGGGCCGTATCGCGACTTCCTGTTTTCCCAGATGCAACGCTATTCGGCTGCGTCCGCCGTCACTCCGCCCGCCCAAAGCCTGATTAGCGGCCTCAAGGGGAACATCCGCGATATTTACAATACGTTGGATCACGCCTGACGGGCGCTTTCATACAACTCCCGTATCAGTGAGGAAGGCGCTTTGGCAGCCTATCTGCACTCCTCACCTTGCGCCCGCCAAAAAGGGCGCCATGTTTATTCACAAAAGGGAGTAAGTATGAACTGGGATCGGATGCAAGGTAAGTGGAAGCAGATGAAAGGCTCGCTCCGTCAGCAATGGGGTAAGTTGACGGATGACGACCTCGAAACCATCGCCGGCAACCGCGATAAGTTGGTCGGCTTGCTGCAGGAGCGGTACGGCATCGCCAGGGAAGAGGCTCAGAAGAGAGCCGATCAATGGGCTACCACTCTCAAGGAATCCGACATCCCCGCAGAAAGGACCTTTACCGGCAGGCCCTGACGCAATCTACCCTGTGGCGGCTCGATGAATCGGGCCGCCACGCATCCTACCCTTCATATAACCCGCCGGCCCTGAATAAGCTGTATGAGAAGAACCACAACTGCAAGAATCAACAGGATGTGAATGTATCCGTACAGGGTGTAAGAAGTAACCATCCCCAGTAACCACATAACCAGTAACACTACGAAAATCGTCCACAACATTTGCTCCTCCTTCCGGCACGAATGCGCCGGGCGATTCTAAATACGGCCCATGAGCAGCAGGATCACCAGAATCAAAACCACCAGCCCCACGCCGCCGCTTGGATAATAACCCCACCCGCGGCTGTAAGGCCATGCCGGAACCGCCGCAAACAGCAAGACGATCAGCAAGATCAACAGAAGCAACATAGTTCATATCCCCCGCCGGGGTCTTAGCAACCCGGAGGCCAATGTCCGGTAATCCCCGCGGAACGACGATTGCTGAGAGGCTTCCCATGCCAGAAAAAAAGACCGTCGAGCGTGCCCGCGAAGACCAGCGTGAGGGCAAGGCTCCATCCACCCAAGCCGGCGAATTCGTGCGCGAGGAATTCGAGCACGTCCACGAAGGCAAGCATGACGTCGCCAATCCGAAACAGGCCATCGCGATCGGATTATCGAAAGCCCGGCGCGCCGGCGTGAAGCTCGCGCCGCCGAAAGAGGGCCGCGCTTCCGAAGCGACCCGCGCCAAAGCCAAGCGCGATTCGCTCAAGGGGAAGGCCGTAGCGAAGCGCTCCAAACCGGCTAGCCGGGCAGCCGCGAAGCCCGCCAAGACCCGCACTTCCGGCGGCGCCGCATAGGCCCGCCTGAAGCGCTCATTCCAATAACCCGCGGCTCGTGTGCGTCGGCCGATTTCGACCGCACGTTGCCGCGAGCCGCTCTAACCATATAAACTGGCCATGCCGGTCTCTCTACATGGCCACCAGCACCGATTCGCGTGCACTCGACTCCCCGCGCGGCGGCAGTTCCTTCTTCGGACACCCGCGCGGCCTCGCCACTCTGTTCTGCACCGAGATCGGCGAGCGCTTCAGTTACTATGGGATGCGCGCGCTGCTCATCCTGTTCATGACCGCCGGCGTGGAGCGCGGAGGCCTCGGTTTTCCGGTCGCGAAAGCCGGCGCCATCTACGGCCTCTACACCGCCATGGTCTATCTCCTCAGCCTCCCCGGCGGATGGGTTGCCGATCGCATTACTGGGCAGCGTCGGGCCGTGCTCTACGGCGGCATCCTGATCGCCTGCGGTCAGTTCTGCCTCATGGGCCCCAGCATTGCCACGTTTTATCTGGGCCTCGTAGTGCTGGTGCTCGGCACCGGCCTGCTCAAGCCCAACGTCAGCACCATCGTCGGCCAGCTCTATGGACCCGGCGACCACCGCCGCGACGCCGGCTTCTCCATTTTTTACATGGGGATCAACCTCGGCGCTCTGATCGCGCCCCTGCTTTGCGGCTGGGTCGGCGAGCGCATCGGATGGCGTCTCGGCTTCGGTCTGGCCGGGGTCGGCATGACCGGCGGATTGATCCAGTACGTGCTGGGCAGCCGCCACCTCGGCTCGGCGGGCCTGCGTCCAACCTCCGCCGGCAGCCCGGAGCGCGACTGCCGCCAGAAGCGCCGCGCCGCGCTCGCCGGCATCGCGGTCCTGTGCCTGTTCGCGCTGCTCGGCGCGCTGTCCGCCGCCGGCCGCATCGAGATTACGCCCCAGATCGTCTCCAACGCCCTGGGCGTGGTGCTGGTGGTGCTCACGGTGGCCATTTTTTCCTGGCTGCTGCTGGGCCGCGGCTGGACCCCCGTTGAGCGCAAACGTTCGGCCGCCATCCTGGTTCTCTTCCTGGCCGCCGCGGTCTTCTGGTCCGCCTTCGAGCAGGCTGGCTCGTCGCTCAACCTCTTCGCCCAGCGGAATACCGACCGGCACGCTTTCGGCTACGTATTTCCGGCGAGCTGGTTCCAGTTCGTGCAGCCGTTCTTCATCGTTACCCTGGCGCCCGCCTTCGCCTGGCTATGGGTGAAACTGGGTCCGCGGGAGCCGTCCAGCCCCGCCAAATTTACGCTGGCGCTGATCTGCGGCGGCCTGGGATTCGCGGTCCTGATTCCACCCGCGGCGCGCGGCGTTCCGGCCGCGGCAGGCTGGCTCGTGGTCACGTACCTGTTCCACACCATCGGCGAGCTGCTCCTCAGCCCCGTGGGCCTGAGCGCCATGACCAAACTGGCGCCCGCGCGCATCGCCGGTATGATGATGGGCCTCTGGTTCGTCTCCATAGGAATCGGCGATTACCTGGGCGGGCGCGTGGCCTCCCTCTATGAGACGGTGTCTCTGCCTACGCTGTTCGGAATCGTCGCGGCCGTGGCCTTCGCCGCCGCCCTGGTGCTGGCCGCGGTCGTTCGGCCCACCGTGCGCCTCATGTCCGGCGTCAAGTAGCCGGCTTGCAGGTCACGCGAGGACACTCTTCACCACCGCCAGAAGCTGATCGGGGCTGACCGGCTTCACCAGGGTCGCATTGGCCGTCAGCATCTCCGATAGCTTCAGCAGGCTGCGCCCGAAGGCGCCCGAAACAAGCACGATCTTCACCCGCGGATAGCTCTTGCGAATCGCCTGGATGGTCGCCACGCCGGCCCGGTTTGGCATGACCAGATCGGTGATGACAACATCCACCGTCTGCCGCCCCAGCAGTTCCAGTGCCCGGTCCCCGTCGGACGCACTCGAAACATCGTAGCCCGCGCCTCTCAGAACGCTGGAGAAGAGCGCGCGGATGCCCGCGTCGTCGTCCACCACCAGAATCCGCCCTCCCGATCTCGGCTGCCCCAGCACGGCCCGCACTTTGCCCGCCAGAGATTTTGGGGTGAACGGCTTGGGGATGTACTCCACGCCGGGATCGAGTACGCCCTCATGGGCGATCACGTTGTCGGCGTAGCCGGACATGTACAGCACGCGCAGATCCGAGCGCAGCGGACGCAGACGGTCGGCCAGCTCTTTTCCGTTGAGGCCGGGCATCACTACGTCGGTGAGCATCAGGTGTATGGTCCCGGGATACCGCTCGGCGATCGGGATCGCCTCGCTTCCGTTCGCGGCTTCCAGGACCCGGTACCCGTGAGCCTTGAGTACCGCCACGGCCAGGTTCCGGACCTCATCCTGATCCTCCACCACGAGCACGGTTTCGGTGCCTCGCAGCCCATCGGGGATCTCCGCGGGTTGCGCGGCCGTCGCGGCGCGATCGGCTATCCAGGGCAGGCCGATAGTGAACCGGGCTCCTTGGCCCGGCGCGCTGGCTACGTCGATCCACCCGCCGCACTGCTGCACGATGCCGTAGACCGTCGCCAGCCCGAGTCCCGTTCCCACGCCTTCGGCTTTGGTGGTGAAGAACGGCTCGAAGGCGCGCTTGCGCGTTTCTTCGTCCATTCCGGCGCCGGTATCGGTTACTGTTAGCAGGGCGTACTCCCCGGGAGCCGCCTCCGCCGGCAGATTCGCGAAATCCCGGCCGGCCCGCGCGGTTTCGATGGTCAGCCGCCCGCCTCCCGGCATGGCGTCCCGGGCGTTCACCACCAGGTTCATCACCACCTGGTGAAGTTGCACGCTGTCGGCGAACACACACCCCACGTCCGGAGCCAGACGGATGGCCATTTCGATATCCTCGCCGATCAGCCGGCTGAGCATATTGCGGCTCGCCGAGATCAGTTGGTTCAGGTCCAATGCCTTCGGCTCGGTGACCTGCTTGCGACTGAAAGCCAGCAGTTGGCGCGTCAGGTCTGCCGCCCGCCCGCCCGCTTTCCGAATCTCGGTCAGGGATGCGTGAAAAGGGTCCTGCGGGTCCAGGCGCCGCAGCATCAGCTCGCTGTAGCCGTTGATCACGGTCAGCAGGTTGTTGAAATCGTGCGCCACCCCACCCGCCAGACGTCCTACCGATTCCATTTTCTGCGCTTGCAATAACTGCATGTGCAGCTTGGCGCGCTGCTCCTCGGCCTTCTTGCGCTCGGTGATGTCGCGCGAGATCCCGAACACGCCTGTGGGCGCGCCGCCGGCATCTCGCAGAACACCCTTGGTGGAAATGAAGGTGCGCGCTTCGCCATCGGCGGTCGTCACCACCTCTTCAAATGTGGTGGTGGTCCCTGCCTCGAGCACTCGACGATCATTCTCCCTCATCGCCTTCAGTTCGGCCTGCGGGAAGAGATCTGTGTCGTTTTTGCCCAGAACCTCGGCGGCGCTCTTGCCGGTAAACTGGCTCGCCGCGCGGTTGAAAATGATGTGGCGCCCCTGCAGGTCCGACGCGTAGATGGCGTCCGGCGTGCCCTCGATAATAGCTTCGAGAAGCGCGCGGCTCTCGCTCAGTTCCCGCTCGGCGCGCTTCCGTTCGCTGATGTCGCGAGCCACCCCCACAACCTCCGCGGGGCGGCCATGCTCATCCGCGACAAAAGTCGCCACGACCTCGGTCGTCACGACGCTGCCGTCTTTTCGTGTATGATCCACTTCGGTGGTCCATACGCGGCCAGACTCGTCTCCCGCCTCAAAAGCCGCCAGGCGCCGCGGCAGCTCGTCCATGACCATCCGGAAGGATTCCGGTGTCAGGGCGCCCTCCACTGGCTGTCCAATGATCTCCTCGGCCGTATACCCGCGCCGCAGGCCGGAGGGACTGACGTAGGTGATGCACATCGACGCCAGATCCACGGTCCAGATCACGTCATCGGCGTTCTCCGAAACCAGCCGGTAGCGCCGCTCGCTTTCGCGCAGCGCCTCGTCCGCCCGCTTGCGCTCGGTGATATCCCGGTTGCTGCCCCTGCGGCCCAGATAGTCCCCATCTTTGCCGTAAACGGGCCGGCAGATGTGTTCGATGACCACCTCCTCGCCCCGCCGCGTACGAATCCGGAACTCCAGCGATCCGGCTTTTCGCTCCACAGCTTCCGCCACGTGCCAGCGGTAGGCTTCCCGGTCGTCGGGGTGGATGATCCTTTCGAGCAATTCCCGATCTTCCAGGAATTCCTTAGAGCTATAGCCGCTGATCCGCTCGCAAGCCGGCGAGTGGTACCGCGGTGCGATGCCCGGCGCGATCCAGAATTCCCAATTGTAGGTGTGGTCTGCCACCAGGCGGTACTGCTCCCGGCTCTCGACCAGCGCTCCCAGGGTCCTGCGTTGTTCCAGGGCGATTGCCAGGCTGCCGGCCGCGCGTTCCAGCAGATCGATAATGCCGGGAGTGAATCGCCCGCGCCGGAAGTCGTTGCATTGCAGCAGCCCCAGGGTGACGCCGCCCGCGCGCAGGGGAATCAGCGCCACCGATTCGTAGCCTTCGCCATTGCAGCGGTTGCGCGTGCGGCTCTGGCGCTCCTGCTCCGTCGTTGTGGCCAGCAGGGCCGTGGTGCTGTTGGTCCAGAAGCTTCCATTGGTGGTGAAGAATGGCTGGCGGCGGTCGATTCGGCCGCACAGGACGTTCCCGCACATGCATTCCAGCACCGCATTTCCTTGCGCGTCGCGCTGCAATTGCCCATCGAGTTCGCGCGCGCACAGCCGGTTCTCGGCTTCCACAAACTCCGCCGGAAACCCGCGCGTCTCGAAGTACGGATAATCCTCTCCATCCCGCAGGCGGATTCCCACGGCATCGCAGCCCGACCACTCGCGAAACATATTGGTCGCCTCGCGGATCAGTCCCTCCAGATCGCTGGGAGCGTTCAGCAGGCGCAGCAGGTTCAACATGGTTTCCCGCTCGGCTTCATGCTGTTTCCGCTCGCTTACATCGACCATGGCGGACAGAATGCAGGCGCGGCCGCCGATGGTAATCGGTTGGCCGGCGTACTCGGCCGCGATCGCCTGCCCGTCTTTGCGGTGCATGGTGATCTCGAGGTTAGCCGTTGGTCCGTCGGCCAGCAGGGCCGCAAGGATCCGCCCGCGCTCTTCGGCCGTTATCACGCCCGTGACGGCTAAGGTCTTCCCGACCAGGTCTTCCCGCTCGAAACCCAGAGCGGAATGAAACCGCTGGTTCACTTCCACAACGGCGCCTTCTTTTAGCGTCGTGATGGCCATCATCACGGGGGCGTTCCGGAAGGTTTTCGAGAACTTCTCCTCCGATTCGCGCAGCGCCTCCTCCGCTTCCTTCCGCGGCGTGATCACATAGAAAACCGCCACCAAGCGTCCGCTCGCCGGACTGTACACCGACACCGAATACCATTCCCCGAGTGCCTGAACGAACGTCTCGAATCTCTCCGGGTTTCCGCCCGACGCCACGCGACCGTAGACTTCAAACAGCCCCGGATCGCTCTCGCGGATGCCCGGGATAACTTCAGTGACCCGTTTCCCCACCACATCCCGCAGTCCGGTCAGCGCTCCGAACGCGGGATTCACATCCAGGTAGATGAAATCCACTGGCCGGCCATCTTCGAAGATCATCTGGCAGTGCGCGCAGCCTTCGATCATGTTCTCGAACAGGCGGCGGAATCTGGCCTCGGTTTCGCGTACGATCGCCGTGCTCCGTTCGCGGGCGGCGTCGGACTCCAGTTTGCCGAGAGCGAAAGAAATATCGAAGGCCGTCTCCTCCAGCAGCTTCACCTCGGCGGCATTGAAGAATCCCTCCTCGGTGGTGTGAACGCAGAGGGCCCCCCGTGTCCGGCCCCCACAAGCGATCGGAAATGCCGCGCAGGAAGCGACGCCCAACTGCCGTGCCAGCTCATGACAATCGGCGGCGGATTGGCCCGCAGACAATGTATTGCAGACGACCACTCGGTTCCCGTCGATGGCGGCTCGGACGACCCCGCATTTGTCCGCCCGGATGTGAAGAAGTTGCGATCCGCGGTCCGCCCGGGCGGCCAGCTTGACTCCGCCCGATACCGGATCGGCCACCCCGATCCACGCACAGCTAAAATGCCCGATTTCCGCCGCGATGCCGCAGATCCTGGCGAACAGCTCTTCACGCGATGCCGCCCGAACCACGGACTGGTTGATCTCGGCCAGCACCGCATTGAGGCGCTTCAACCGCTCGATTTCCCGCTCGCGTTCGACGCGCGCGGTGATGTCGCTGAAGACGCAGGCAAACTGGCCCTCCCGCGGCCGGAAAACCACCACATCGAAATACTTATGCAAATCGGCATGGTAGTTTTCGAAGCGGAACGGCTGGCCTGTCAGGACCACGCGGCCATAGTTTTCGATCCAACAAGACTCCGTGCCGGGCAGCGCCTCGCGGACAGTCTTGCCGGTAATCTCGCCGGCCGCCAGGCCGGTCATTCGCTCGAAGGCTGGGTTGACCGCCAGAAAACGGTAGTCGGCCGGCCGGCCCGCGGCGTCGAAGATCATTTCGTGTAGCGCGCAGGCGTTCAGCGAATGCACGAACAGACCTTCAAACGCCACTTCCGGATTCATCGGGGCGGACGAAGGCTCGCCGAGTGCTCCTTGTGGTTCGAGATCCATGAGACGCTCCTTCCTCCCTCGGGGGAACCCCTGGCCGATAGAGGCGCTGTGGGCGGTTCAGGTTCGGTGAACCAGCATCCGGCCGCCGCCAAACGCAAGGCAGTTTAGCATGGCGCGCGCGTTTGACCAATCTTTCCGAAAGCCGAGGGGAATACGCCGCGCGGTTGTCGCGGCCGTTCGGGAGGAGCATCCTCGGCGCTCAACCGCTGAGCCGGGCAGCGTCGCCGCGCTTAACGATCCCCGCGCTGGCCGCGCACTTGGGCGCGATCCCGCTGGTCAGAATAGCCTTTACCCGGGCTTTGCGCGCCAGGAGCTCTGCGGGCGAGATCTGCAACTCGCGGCAGATTTCCTCCGGTGGCTGCCCGTCCAGGTAGAATCGGACGACCAATTCCCGGTCGGATGGAGTCAACAGGGTATGAAACCGCTGTGCGATCGTCTCGCGGTAATCCCCCAGCCTCAAGCGTTTCATGGATGGCATCACCTTGCGTTTTGCGCGCGAGCGGCGCCTCGGCGCGAAAATCGCCGAGCAGCACCAGCCGGCCATCCGGCAGCCGACAGGTGAACCGCCTCCAATCCCGTCGCGTGTGGTAATACTCCCTCAACAGTTTCTCCACACTAGCGCGAGGCTGCCTCGATTCGTTCTTCTCGCCTTTGCTCATGCGGCGCCCTCGGACCGCTAATAGCAATCGCCGGGCCGCCTCGCCGCGCCTCCACAAATATCTGAACCCTCAGGGGAAACCCTGGGAGCGTCGTTTTTTCTGGAACCGTGAGCCGTCTTGTTTTGAGCCCACCGCCTCTCAGGATCGAGACGGGCTTGCCAGCCTTACTACCCCGTACCGTGGTACTATACCCTGATAGTAAGCCTTAGGTGAGCATTAGGACCCGGTATGAACGTTTTGGTTGTTGACGACGACGAGGCCGTGGCGGGCTTTTGTTGCGCGGTCTTGTCCGAAGCCGGCCATACCGTGATCGAGGCGCACTCCGGAAACGATGCCCTCGCCATTTTGGCTGAACGCGACGTCGATCTGGTGCTCGCCGATGTTCACATGCCTTCTATGAGCGGTCTCGACCTGCTGAAGGCCATCACCGCCGCCGCAAACCACCCCGAGGTTGTCCTGCTTACGGGGTATGGCACGGTCTCCTCCGCTGTCGAAGCCATGCGGTGCGGCGCCTTCGATTACATTCTCAAACCGATTGCGCCGAACGAATTGGGGGCCGTTGTCGAACGGGTCAAGCAGGCCCGCGCGGAGCGGGCCGAAAGCCGGCTGCTGCCCCTCGGGCTGACGCCCGACTGGCAGAAGGAAGGCCTCGTCGGTGCCGCGCCCTGCCTGCTGGACGTTTTCGCGTCCATTCTGCGCATCGCATCCAGGCGCCACCCGGTGCTCATCACCGGGGAAACCGGAACCGGAAAGGAATTGGTGGCGCGGGCCATTCACCGGCGCGGGCGAAACCCGGAAGCGCCGTTCGTCGCCGTGGATTGCGGGGCCTTACCACCTGGCCTGGTGGAAAGCGAGCTGTTCGGTCACGTGCGCGGCGCCTTCACCGGAGCCGCTCTGGGCCGTCCCGGCTTGCTGGCGTCGGCCGGCTGCGGAACCCTGTTCCTGGATGAGGTCGGGGAGCTCTCTTCCGACATCCAGTCCCGCCTGTTTCGCTTGATTCAGGAAGGCGAGTTCCGCCAGCTTGGGAGCGATTCCGTGCGCAAATTCGAGGCACGCGTGATTGCTGCCACGGATCGCAATCTCGAGGACGGCATCGAGCGCGGCACCTTCCGGCCGGAGCTGTACTACCGCCTCAACGTGCACCACATTTACGTGCCGCCGCTGCGCTCCCGCAAGGGCGACATCCCGATCCTGATCCGCCACTTCCTCGCCAAACATGGCGACGGCCGGAACGTCTCGCTCGCCGCCGACGCCATGGCTCTGCTTTCGTCCTATCACTGGCCGGGAAATGTGCGGGAATTGGAAAACTGCATTCTGCACCTGTTGGCGGAATCCGACGCCGCGATCGTCGAGCGACGCGATCTTCCCCGCGCGATTCGGGAAGCCATTCAGAAAGAGCGCCAACGCGAATCCCCCCTGGACGAGAGCGAGCGCGCAACCATCGCCGCCATGCTCGAAACCTGCCGGGGTAACGTTACCGAGGCCAGCCGCCGGCTGCGCGTCTCCAAAGCCACCCTCTACCGGAAGATGGAGCGCTATGGCTTAACGCCGGAACGCCAAAAATAATGCGCGGTCAGCGGGCCCGCCGCGAGGGCGGCTTGGCATCGATCACCGGGATGAGGTCGCGGCGGTCTTCGGTCTCCGAGCGGCGGGCTGTGCGCGCGGCCAGCTCGCTGTTCAGCGTGGCGATGAATTCCTGAATCTGCGCCTGCATCTCGCCCATGCGCTCGCGCATGTTGAGGATGATCTCGACGCCCGCCAGGTTCACGCCCAGGTCGCGGGTCAGGTGCAGGATCACTTCCAGGCGCTCCAGATCTTCGTCGGTGAAGAGGCGCGTGTTGCCTTCGCTGCGAGAGGGCTTCAGCAGGCCTTCCCGCTCGTAGAGGCGCAGCGTCTGGGGGTGGATGGCATACTGCTCCGCCACGGCGGAAATCATGTAAGCGGCTTTCGATCTGGTTTTGCGCATGGTCGTCGCTCCTCGCTCAGACCTTGGTCCACATTTCGGCCCGCGGATCGTCCGGATGCAGTTTGGCCATCTCGCGCAGCAGTTCGCGGGTCCGCTCGTCGCGCGGTTCCGGCGCCTCGATGACCGCTTCCACGATCTGGTCGCCGCGCTGCCCGGTGCGCGAATTCAGCACACCCTTCTCGCGCAGCCGGAAGCGCTGGCCCGTGCGCGTGCCCTGGGGGATTTTCAGTAGCGTGCGGCCATCGATGGTGGGCACCTCGATTTTCGATCCCAAGGCCGCCTCCCATACCGCTACCGGCACCTTGATCTCGATGTTGTCGCTCTCGCGGTGGAAGAACGGGTGCTCTTCCACGCGCGTGGTGATGTAAAGATCGCCGGGAGGCGCGCCCTGGGTTCCCGCGTTCCCCTTGCCCGCCACGCGCAGGCGCGATCCGTTGCGCGCCCCCGGAGGGATGCGCACTTCCACCGTCTCGGTCTGCGTCACACGGCCCTCGCCGCCGCACGTGGGACACACGTTCCGCAGCCGGCCGGTGCCTCCGCAGCGCGGACAGGTCAGGTTGAACTTCATCGCGCCGGCCATCTGGGTGACATTGCCGGTGCCCTTGCACTGCGGGCAGGCAACTTCGTTGGCCCCCGTGGAACCCGACCCGTGGCAGGTGGAACAGACCTCGTAGCGCGAAATGTTGAGACGCGCCTGGGTGCCCCGTATGGCCTGCCAGAAATCGATATCCATCACGTATTCGAGATCGCCGCCCTTCTCGGGCTCCGGATGCGGCGCTTCGCCCTGGCCGCCGAAGAACTGCGAAAAGAT
>Ga0181517_10001380_pt1 | contig 27114 bp, 15 predicted proteins | sample PEATcosm2014_Bin_31_FD_119748 | JGI IMG/M metagenome (GOLD analysis project Ga0181517, IMG submission 119748) | Peatland microbial communities from MTU Mesocosm Facility, Houghton, MI, USA - PEATcosm2014_Bin01_30_metaG | ecosystem: Environmental > Terrestrial > Soil > Wetlands > Peat | place... | reverse complement strand
CGCCGCCAGGAACGCGCAGCCTCAGCATGAAGGAATCCTGCGCGGGCGCAACATAGAAAAGACCATGAAACTTGAAGCGGAAGAGGTCGTCAGCTGCTGGGGCGCGATTCTCATCGGCATGGGCCAGCAGCTTGTCCCAGATATCGAGTGGATTCTGCTCATATTTCCATAGCTCTTCGCGACAGAGATCGGAGACAGGCGTTCCCTTGAAGGTCTCTTCTTCTGCGAGGTTCGTCGCTGCGGCAGCAGACTCGTTGGTCAGCAGGCCGGCGGAGGTGAAGCCGACAAATGGAAGCGCGCCGCGGACTGCCGCCGCAGCAAAGAAGCTTTGCAGATATTCCTTTTGCTTTGCGCTGAATTCCTGTGAATCAAGTTGTGCCAGGGTCGCCATGCCGTCTGTCCTTCCATGAGGTTCAGCCTGAATCAGAGTGGACTGAACAGCTCCGTTTTTGCGGCTGCGCAGAAAACGCACAGCGGCGTCGAGATCCGGTTGAATGCCGCAAGCAATGCGGAATATTCAAGGCTCATCGCGGAGCAGGGTGTCGCAAAGAATGTCACGTGAAAGCCCCGGCACGGCATGGTGCGGGGAAATCGGAAGGCGAGGAGGCAACTCGGTCTCACTCGTAGAGTCAGCTTAGCGCAAGTTGCGCAGGATCACAAGAGGGATTCGTTCAACTATCTGATTTGGCGGGAGCAGAGGCTCACGAGGCGGGCTTTGTTGCCTCGCCAAAGCGGCTTTTGCGGAGATCGTCGTTGAGAATGATGGCCTCGGCGATTTCGCGCATCGATTTGCGGCGCTGCCGGCTCTCGCGCTGCATGGCTTTGTAAGCGCCCTCTTCGTCCAGACCGAAATCACGTTGCAGAACCCCCTTGGCACGCTCGATGTGCTTGCGCGATTCGAGGCGGTCGGAAAGTTCCACATTCTCCGTTTCCAGGCGGGCCCGCTCCAGTTCCGCTCCAACCAGGAAACCGATGGAAGTCAACAACCTCACTTCGTTTTCGGTGTGCTGATAGGGCTTTCGGTGCTGAAGGTTGATGACCCCGACCAGTTTCCCCCTGCAAAGAATGGGAACGGAAAGAAAGGCCTCGAAGGTATCTTCCGGCAGTTCCGGAAAGCGTTTGAAGCGCGGGTCCTTCAATGCATTGGAAGAGATCGTTACCGGCTCGCGATGCCAGCCTACCCAGCCGGTAATGCCTTGCCCAAGCCAGATGCCGAGATGATCGAGTATATCGGCATGCGGGTTCTTGGAGGCGCGCAGAACCAGTTGATTGTCTTCCAGAACGTATACAAAGCAGGAGTCGCAGTTGACAACGGAACAGGCGAAATCGACGATGCGATTGAGGACCGTGTGCAGCGAATCGGAAGCGGCCATGCGGCTGCCGATCTCATGAAGGAAGTCAACGCCGGAGGGCACCAGGTCGGCGGTGGGAGCGGCGGGCTGCACCGTCCGCAGAAACGGGCTGACTGGCAGAGGCGGAGTGCTGGAAACATGCAGTGCCGCACCGGCGCGTTTGTTTTCAAGCAGCGACTGTCCCTGCTGCGCCAACTCGTTGATGAGAAATCCCATCTTCGATTGCGACGGCTCGAAATCTGGATGCAGCCCGTAGGCGGACATCCCTTCGGTAGTGCTGGGACCTATCGAAGCGATCAGCGTGGAGCGGAATCCCTCATGCAGCGCCTCGACGTAACCCATTCTTTCGGCGATGAGAAACAGGTGCATCACCTGTCCTGCGTTCATGAACAGGACAATGTCGACGTGTCCATGCGCCAGGGCCAGAACCGCTTCGCGCAAGGGTTGGATATCTTCAGGCAGAGCCCATTCATAGACCAGAAGCCGCGTGATGGAAACGTTTTTCTCCGCCAGAGCGGTGAGCAGTTCCGGATTCGACGTGCCATACTCCTGTACCGCAATGTTCATGCCCTCCAGAGCCGGCCCGAGCTTCGCCTCCAACGCGGTCATCATAGCGCGCCATGTGAATGGCTCTGGGGAGACGACGGTAATGGGGATCTGGAACTCGCGCAATGCCGTGGATGACTTGGGGCCGCGGGCGGCAATCTTCACGGATCGCAGCGCGTTCAGGAATTTTTCGCGATCCATATGTTCGGAGACAATCTTGACCAGTGAGCGAACTCCCACCCCGGTGGTAAAGACAACCAAATCGTAAGCGCCCCGCAGAAGAGCCTCGGCGAATTCGATCACCGTCTGATTGGACTCAAGAGGAACCTCGCGCATGGCAGGCGCCGTGAGCGGTTCGCCACCATAGGTGCGAACCAAACGGGCGAGTTCATTCGCACGGCGCGATTCGAGGCTAAGAACGCGAAGACCTTCAAAATTGGTCCCGGGCATGGGTCTCTCCGTATATCAAGGACAATAGGAACGATTTACATCTGCACTTAAAGAAGCAACGGCCTGAAGCAGGAGTGCATCCTCGGCGAAATGCCGCGCCAAACTACGACTATGGTAGCACTCCCATTTTTAGGGCAACCCAAGGGTTTTTATGCGCATTGGCCCTCATGGCGCGATCCATCCATTAGCACAAACTGGAATGGATACGAATGGCGACTAACATGCCACCCATGAGGAATCGATCAGGATTCTCATTTTCCGTGCTGCCAACTTTATTGAATGGGCTTCTGAAGCTCTTCTTCGGAATACCGCTTGCGTGCGCACTGAATTGACGCTATGCTGGACGCAATCACTCCACGCGGAACGGCACTTTCAAGAGTGTTTGCTTCGTGCATACTCGGCCCAGTGTGCCGAGTGTTTCCCCAAACCGGAGAGATTTCCAGTTGGCTCCGCGAAGAGCCTGGTCAAATTACCAATCAATTCACAGGAATGACCCGCAGGAGAATTGCGCCCGCACGTGACCGCATACGGTCGCATGCGGCCCAACTCCTCACACCCGTCCTCTTCGCATTCAACGCGCTCACCGCGTATCGATGGAGCCACCCATGAAACTTCCTTTACTCGAACGAGTCAAGGAAGGCGACGACGCCTTCCACCTGACCACTTCTGCAACCTTTGTGGCGCAGGATCTGGTCGAGTTGTGCGGCGCCGGCGCTGCTGTTCCATTACCCCCTCCCCCGGGGCCAGGCGAGCAATACCGTTTTCATTTCGATATGACCAAGTGCATCGGATGCAAGTGTTGCGTGGTGGCTTGCAACGAGCAGAATGGAAATCCGGCCGACATTCTGTTTCGCCGCGTCGGCGAGATTGAAGGCGGCACATATCCCGATACGATTCGCAGCTATCTCTCCGTAGGCTGCAATCACTGCCTGGACCCCACGTGCATGACCGGATGCCCAGTGGATGCGTACTCCAAAGACGGGCCCACAGGAATCGTCCGCCACAGCGCCGACCTCTGCATCGGCTGCCAATACTGCACGTGGAACTGCTCCTACGGAGTTCCGCAGTACAATCCCGAACGCGGCGTGGTAGGCAAGTGCGACATGTGTTACGGTAGGCTGACCCAGGGCGACAGTCCTGCCTGCTCTTCCGCGTGCCCCGAGGGAGCGATCGGCATTGAGGTGGTGCGCGTAGCGGAGTGGCGCGAGCAATACCGCGTCGGCGCAAACTCGCCTGGAATGCCTTCGGCGGACGACAGCGTCTCCACGACCCGGATTACGCTGCCCGCAAGAATGCCGCGCGACATGAGCAAGGTCGATCTGAATCGCTTGCGCACTGAGCATCCGCACTGGCCACTGGTGGTGATGACGGTGCTGACGCAACTCTCCGTGGGCGCATTCACATCGATCTGGTTGATGCAGGTTTTCGGCGCACATCTGCATCCTGTTGCCGCACTGGTCGCACTGCTGATTGCATTGGTCGCTCTGGCAGCCTCGACTCTTCATCTCGGCCGTCCTATTCATGCAGTGCGCGCTCTGAAGATGTGGCGTCGCTCCTGGCTAAGTCGCGAAGTGCTGATGTTTACACTGTTCGCCAATGCTGCCGCAGCCTATTCAGCGGCCCTGGGGCTCACCTTGCCGGAGGCTTTTGAAGTTCTTCCGAACCTTTTCGCTCTCAGGAAACTTACAGCCGGGTTTGATCCCTTTATTGCATACATCAACGCGGCGCTGCCCGCACACACTGTTTCTATCCTGGGAGCAATGACCGTCTTGTTCGGCATCAGCGGTGTAGGCGCAAGCGCTCGTCTTTATCTGGCGCCGGGACGCCCCGCATGGAACTCTCCGTTCACTATTCTAGAGTTTTATCTCACCGCTGCGCTGTTAGGTTCCGCGGGCGCAAACATTCTCACTGGTGCTTCTCCGCTTACGCAAGCGGCAACGATTCTAGCTGGTATTTGTACCATCGCGACCCTGGGTGTCAAGATTCTGTGGCTGGCAAACTCCGCGGCCCACGAGCGGCGCGGCGCATACATCCTTCTTTTTACCGTTCTTTCGAACCTCCTGATATTGCGTATTCTGCTGCTCAGTACAGGACTGTTGTTGGTCCCCTTCGCACAGACCCGATGGATGGCGCTGCCGGTTGCTCTGCTGTTGATTGCCGGCGAATTCCTCAGCCGCTATCTCTTCTTTGTCAGCGTTGTGCCCAGCAACATCGCAACGGAATACCTTTACGCGGAGGCCGCATGAACCTACTGAAGTGGGTACGGCGCAAGAGCGGCCTGGATACATTTGCCGAGAAGTACAGTTACGGACAGGACCCAGTTCTTGGTTACACTTCGTCGCGGAAGCACGCCGACAAATGGGTGAAGAGCACCTGCGGATACTGCTCGGTTGGGTGCGGCATGGAACTTGGCGTCCGCGATGGAAAAGTAGTTAGCGTGCGAGGCAATCCGAATCATCCGGTGAATCTTGGCAAGCTCTGCCCCAAGGGCCTTGCGGAACATTACGTCCTGGATGCAAAGGACCGTGCCAAATACCCTCTGCTGCGCAGGAACGATCAACTCGAACGCGTTGGCTGGGATGAGGCGCTGACGACGATGGTGGACCGCTTCCGGGCCGTGCAGCGTGAATATGGACCGGGATCTGTGGGCGTCATCAGCACCGGGCAGTTGCTTACCGAGGAGTTTTACGCGCTGGGCAAGTTGGTGCAACTGGGCCTGGGCACCAGCAATTACGACGGCAACACCACGCTTTGCATGTCCACGGCCGTAGCTGGATACAAGCGATCCTTTGGCAGCGATGGACCTCCGGGCGCTTATGCGGACATGGAGACCGCCGATGTGATCCTGTTAATCGGCGCCAATGTTGCAGAGAACCATCCCATTCTGTGCACGCGCCTGGAAGCCAACAAGAACAAAACCATGATCGTGGCCGACCCGCGGGTCACCAAGACAGCCATGATGGCCGATGTTTATCTGCCACTCAAGCCACGCTCCGATCTGGCTCTGATCAACGCGATGCTGCGTATCCTTATCGATGAGAACCTGTACAACCGCGAGTATGTCGCGCGCCACACCACGGGATTCGATGAGTTGCGCGCGTCGCTCGCCCCTTACACGGTGGAATATGCCGCGCAGATCACCGGGCTCACTCCCGAATTGATTCACAAGATAGCCTTGCTCTATGGCAATGCAAAGGCCGCCTTCATCGGATGGACGATGGGCGTCAACCACAGCACCAAGGGCACAGAGACCGTCAACGCCATCAACAACCTTGCACTTATCACCGGCAACATAGGCCGCGCCGGAGCTTCGCCCTTTTCCATTACCGGCCAATGCAACGCGATGGGAACGCGCGAGGCGGGCTTCGCTTCGAGCCTTCCGGGCTATCGCAGATTCGAATCGGAAACCGACCGTGAAGATCTGGCCGAGCTGTGGAATATTTCCGTCGAGCGCATTCCCAACAAACGCGGACTGGCCTATCCGGACATCATCGAGGCTGCCGTTGCGGGAAAGATCAAGGCACTCTGGATCATCGGCACCAATCCGCTGGTCTCCTTTCCAAACATCGACGTGTTGAAACATGCGCTGGGCAATCTTGATTTTCTTGTTGTGCAGGATGGATTTCATCCCACGCCAACGACAGGACTTGCCGATCTTCTTTTGCCTGCGGCCATCTGGGGAGAGAAGGAAGGCACCTACACCAACTCCGAACGCCGCGCCAGCAAGGCCAATCGTGCAGTCGATCCGCCGGGCGAAGCACGCAGCGACTTCGATATCTTTCTTGCCGTCGCGGAAAAGCTCGGTATGCGGGATGAACTCTTTCCGGGCTGGAACGGCCCGGAAGGCGCTTTCGATGAATGGCGGCACGTATCGGCTGGAAGACTCTGCGACTACTCCGGCATGACTCACGATGTGATCGAATCGAATGGCGGGATCCAGTGGCCCTTTCCGCAAGGCACCTTAAGCAATCCGGCCGATCCACGCAGGCTTTACACCGACGGCGTGTACCAGACGGAAGACGGCCGCGCCAGGTTGCTGCCGACATCCTGGGCGCCTTTCCCTGAGCAGCCAAACGCGGAATACCCCTTCATCCTCAACACCGGTCGCACGGTGGAGCACTGGCATACGCGCACCAAGACGGGGGGCATCTCGATTCTGAATCGCCTGTCTCCGCGTGCCTGGCTGGAGATGAATCCCGTGGATGCCACGCGGCTTGGCCTGCGCCCGCACGACCGCGTGGACATTCTCTCCGCGCGCGGACGGGTCTGCAAAGTGGAACTGCGCATCACTCAAATCGTTGCGCCGGGACAGGTGTTCCTGCCCTTCCACTTTGCCGAGAGCAATGCCAACCAGATCACTCAAAGCGCATTTGATCCGATCTCCCGCGAGCCGAATTTCAAGCAATGCGCGGTTCGTGTGGAGCGCGCTCCGCTTCATGCCAAACGGACAACTTGATCTTTACCCGCCCACCAACACTTCCCACGGAGGATCGCACATGGACAAGAAATCATTCATTTCCAGCGGCCACTTGCCCACGCTTGTTTCCGCATTTCTCTACTTCGATGTCAGCTTCATGGTGTGGGTCCTCTTCGGGCCGATGACGCCTTTTATTGCCGACCAGATGCATTTGACTGCAACACAAAAGGGTCTGCTCACCGCGATCCCCTTGCTGGGAGGATCGTTCTTTCGCCCGATTCTCGGCTTGCTTGCCGACCGTATCGGCGGCCGCCGCGCCGGGCTCATTGGCCTGACGATGACCCTAGTCCCGCTCATCCTGGGATGGCACTACGCGACTGAATTGTGGCACTTCTATCTCATCGGATTCCTGTTGGGAATCGCCGGCGCAAGTTTTGCTGTCGCTCTCCCGCTGGCCGGTCGCTGGTATCCGGCCGAACACCAGGGGCTGGCCATGGGCATTGCCGGCGCGGGCAATTCCGGAACCCTGCTTGCCACCTTCTTCGGGCCTCGGCTGGCGCAAGCCTATGGATGGCATTTCGTCTTCGGCCTCGCTCTCGTTCCCATTCTGCTAGTGCTCGGCGCCTTCTTCCTGCTGGCAAAAAATAGTCCTTCCCGGTCTGTGCAAAAGCCCTGGGGACAGTACGTCCGGCTTCTCGGCCAGCTCGACACGTGGAGGCTCTGCTTTCTCTATAGCCTCACATTCGGCGGATTTGTAGGCCTGGCCAGCTTCCTCTCTGTCTTCTTTCACGATCAATACCACTTGTCAAAAGTTCAGGCCGGCGACTTCACAACCATCGTGGTTCTCTCCGGCAGCTTCCTGCGCCCTGTCGGAGGTTGGCTCGCGGACAGGATCGGCGGCTACCGCCTCCTGCTCGCGCTCTTTGCCTGCGTCGCTGTTTCCCTTTCAGTCCTCAGCGGCCTGCCTCCCCTTGCCGTTGTAGTTCCCATGCTCTTCCTCGCCATGGGCATGCTGGGCATGGGCAATGGAGCGATCTTCCAGATGGCGCCGCAACGCTTTTCTGCGGATATCGAACTTATCACCGGAATCGTTGGGGCTGCAGGGGGCTTGGGAGGGTTCTTTCTCCCTTCGATTCTCGGCGCACTCAAGGATATCTCCGGCAGCTACGGAACTGGCTTGATGTGCATCGCTGCGCTGATGGCCGCCAGTGTTTTCGTGCTGCTGGAGTTCGGTGTCCACTGGAACTCGACGTGGTCGGAAGAGGCTTTGCGGCGCACGCAAATCTTCAGCTACCGCATCGTTCGCCAACCGAGAATCGCAGAGAATGGACTTGTCTATGAAGGAGATGCGTCCGGGGATTGATGCGGCTCTCCAAAAGCGACCGGCTCGATTGCCATTTGAAACGGACCACTTGGCCTCTTGCCACTTTCTGTGCGAGAGGCCATGGAGGTCGAGCGAAGCCTTCGAGGACATCTCTAATCCGCCAAAGCTTGAGAACCCCAGCACGGATGTTGGACAATCGGAACTTCTGGCTGGCGCCCGGATGCGGAAGGGCAAGTAGCGGCCAAGCACGCCACCGCTTCAAAAATCTTCTGTCCTAAAAACTGTCCTAAGAAAACATGAAGCAGGCGAAACCAGCGAAATATGCGAAATATTCCGGCTATTGTCTTCAGCAACATTCATTTTTCAATAAGTTAGGGAAGAGCGGAGTAGAGCGAGTTCTGCCTGAGGAGCCATATTTCCTGAGAAGCCATATTTAATGTACTGGGGCGGGTTTTTCTTCGACCTCATAAAGCCAAATCTTCACACCGAAACCGCTACCTCTGGCGGTTTTTCTGCGTTTGCGGCCATTTGCACGACTGTGGAGTTTGCCTGCTGCTGGGCGCGCAGCGTCCTGCTGCCATTAACGTTCATCTTCGCAGCAATACTGCTGCAGTCCATTCTTTCTCCGGTGCTCATCGGTCTGCCCATTGAATCCATTGGCTCTTCCGGTTGCACAATCCAATCCTCCGGCTTGCCCCGCTTGATCCCGGTCCGATTTTGCCGAGCCGGCCCCCGCTGCTGGCCGCGGGTTACTTCCCGAATCAGGAATTCCCAAAACAGCTGTTTGACGAGCCTTTTCGAAGTGCCTGATGAAGCCAAGTGCGCAGTCGATATGAGGACTGTCGAGAGGAATCAACCCCGCGGAAATGATGCGGCGTGCTTTCTCCCGCGAACGACCATGAGGCTAAGGTGTCAGCTTTGATGCGGTCGAGAACCAATGCGATTGAGGGTGGAAGCACTCGACGCATGCATCGCGGGCCATTTGCTCTGCTTGCATTGCTTCAACAGGCTTTCCGGTTATCCGCCTGTCATGCCCTCGTGCGGCGTGGTCCTGGAACCGGCTGGCATTTATCCCCGCACCACCTGCTGAACCAAGCGCCGCGCATGCGCGGAAGTTCAGCCCCGTCTCCAAAAAAAACAACGAAAGCACGAATCCATCCGCGTTCACAACATGCCGTCGTAACTCTCCTGGATCGATTTGTTCACCAGAATCCCCCACCAGGGCAGCTTCGACATCAAGGCGAACGCCACTGTTTTTCTCTTCTAAATGAAGCACCGGAACTGCGTCCGCGTTTTCCCTGAAATGGGCAAACTGCCTACGTACAGTGGCCAGAATATGCTGCGGCCATTATCTACGATTGGCACGTTGCAACATGCACGTAAAGTTGCTCTAGCTGTAGATAGTGAAGATCGATCGTTTTGCCTGCAACATGTCGAACCCGACTCTTGGGTCGTTCTGTACTGCGGCGGTTACCCACTCCTGAAATTCCGGAAGCGCAGTCTGCAAAGGAATTTTATCCTGTTGGGCTCACAGCACACTCACGAAGGGTCGGTATAGACCTTGCGGAAAGGCAAAACAATGTTTGACAAGCAATCTACACAGACAACAGCGATGCGTTATGAGGCGATGAAATCGCCCACAAGCATCCTCAAGAGATGGGGAAGCGTAGCGACCCTGCTCTTGCTCGTGTTGGTGGCCGTGACCAACGCCCATGCGGCGACGGCAACAACGACAACCCTCACCTCCCCGGCAGCGTCCGCAACCTATGCCGCGGGCGCAAGTGCGACGCTGACCGCGACCGTCTCGCCCTCGACGGCGACCGGCACCGTCACCTTCAAGAGAGGAACCACCACGCTGGGGACATGCACCCTCAGCGGTGGCACTTGCCACAGCGCCTTCACCACCCTGCCCGTGGGTTCGGACTCACTGACGGCTGCCTACACGGCGACAAGCACCTATGCAGCCAGCACCTCCAGCGCTGTGAACGTCACCGTTACCTCTCCCACCACCACGACGCTGGTCACATCGACGACCAGCGCTACGGTTGGCAGCAGCGTAACGCTGACAGCAAACGTCGCGCCCGCTGCGGCGACCGGTACCGTGACCTTCAAGAGCGGCGCCACCGCGCTGGGAACATGCACCCTGAGCGGCGGCACATGCCACAGCGCCTTCACCACACTGGCGAAGGGTGCCAACGCGCTGACAGCTGTTTATGCGGGAAATGGGATCTATCTGACGAGTACCTCGCCGGACCCCGTTGTCACCATGACCGCTCCCGTCGCAACCACAACCACTCTGAAGGCCGGGTTGACATCCGCACCCGCCACCGCGATCACCACGGCGGCCTATGGCGCCAGCGTGACGCTGACTGCGACTATCTCGCCCTCGGCGGCGGCAGGCACAGTGGCTTTCAGTTATGGATCCACCACCATCACCGGTTGCGGCGCGGTAGCTGCAAGCGCTGGAACAGCAACATGCGCCACCGCGGCGCTGCCGTTGGGCGCCAACTCCCTGACCGCTGTCTTCACTCCGACGAATTCAGCGAGCTATAACCCCAGCACCTCCAGCGCAAGCACCGTCACGGTGTCGCAAGCCACCACCACGGCCACCTTGGCAGTCGGTCTTACATCCGCGCCGACCACGGCGATCACCACGGCGGCTTTTGGCGCCAGCGTGACCCTGACCGCGACCGTAACGCCCTCGAATGCGGCAGGCACCGTGAGCTTCTCCAGCGGAAGCACCGTGCTGGGAGCAGGCGTCGCAGGCGCCACTGCGGGAACCTGGACCCTGGCCACCACCTCGCTGACATTGGGAAGCAACTCCCTGACCGCAACCTTCACCCCAACGACGGCAGCAGATGATACCTCCAGCACTTCTGCCGCGAAGACCGTCACGGTAACCCAGGCCACCACAACGACCACACTGAAAGCCGGCCTGACCTCAGCCCCGGCCACGGCGATCACCACGGCGGCTTATGGCGCCAGCGTGACGCTGACCGCTACCGTAGCGCCCGCGGCAACCGCAGGCACAGTGGCCTTCAAGTATGGAACCAACACGTTGGCATGCAGCCCCGTCACCGTGAGTTCTGGAATAGCGACCTGCGCCACCACGGCGTTGCCGCTGGGAGCCAACTCTCTGACGGCTGTCTTCACACCAACGACGGCAGCAGATTACACCTCCAGCACTTCCGCTGCGTCGACCGTTACTGTATCGCAAGCCACCACCACAACCACGCTGTCAGCCGCGCTGACCTCCGCGCCGAGTGTAGTGGTCACCACAGCGCCTTCGGGCGCAAGCGTAACCCTGACCGCGGCTCTCTCGCCCGCAGCGGCGATAGGCACAGTGACCTTCAAGGTCGGAAGCACCACGCTGGCTTGCAGCCCCGTCACCGTGAGCTCCGGAACAGCTTCCTGCGTCACCACTGCATTGACGACGATAGGAGCCAACTCCTTAACGGCTGTCTTCACCCCGACGACGGCGGCAAACGACACCGCCAGCACCTCCAATACCGTCAGCCTTACGGTGACGAAACCCACGACAACGACGACTCTGGCAGTTGCGGCCGGCCCCTACTACTATGGCAACTCCGTTACGCTGACTGCGACCACCTCACCGTCGGCCGCGACCGGTACCGTAACCTTCTATGATGGCTCTACCTCGGTGGGAACTTGCACCCTGAGCTCCGGCACCTGCGGCGCTGCCACCACTGCAACCGCACTGTCTGTAGGTTCCAACTCCCTGACGGCTGTTTATGTTGGAAATTCGACCTATGCCACCAGCACCTCCAGCGCGACGGTCGCAACCGTCGTTGCAACACCCACGGCGGTCTCGGTGGTTGCCTCCGCAACCGTAATTACCGCCAGCACTCCCTTCAACCTGACCGCGACCGTGACACCTCATGCGGGTACGGCTACGGTGACCGCAGGAAGCGTAACTTTTTACGACAGCTCCACCTTGCTGGGCAAAGCGACTGTCAACAGTTCCGGAGTCGCTACTCTGACCGGCATCAGCACTCTGACAACGCTCGGCAAACACTACCTCATCGCTTCGTATGGCGGCGTTTACAGCGCTTCGGTAGCGGAGTTCACCACCAGCCTCTCCTCTTCGGCGCAAGTAACGGTCGGCACCACGCAGACGATCAGCCACTGGTATAACCAGTCGACCATCTACGGAACGCCGGTTACCTTTGCGGCAACTTCAACCTCGGGCGGAGCGGTCGTCTACTCCGTAATCTCCGGTCCGGGAACAATCAATGGAAGCGTCTTGACACCCTCCGGCGCGGGAGCGATTGTCGTGGGTGCCACCGTGCCCGCGACCGGCAGCTATACCGCGATCACGACTCCGGTACAAGTCACCGTGACGGCTTATCCGGCGTCTTTGGCCATCACCGCTTCCAATCCCACAGCAATCGTCTTTGGCCAGGCAGCACCGGCGGTCACGGCGAGCTATTCGGCTTTTGCGAACGGCGACACCAGTGCATCGTTGGCCGTGCGGCCGACCTGCTTCGTACCCAACTACACCACGGCCAGCGCACCCGGATCGTTCCCCACCGTCTGCTACGGAGCGGTGGACCCCAACTACGACATCACCTACACCAGCGGTTCGCTTACCGTAAACAAGGCACCGGCAGTGGTCTCCGCTTGGCCGACCACCTCTGGCTCTATCGTCTATGGCGCGGCGCTGTCCACATCCGCGCTCACCGGCGGCACTGCCAACACGCCCGGCACCTTTGCCTGGACCACTGCCAGCACGATCCCTCACGTGGGCGGAGCTCCCCAAAGCGTAACCTTCACGCCTACCAGTTCGACGGACTACACCACAGTTGCGGGCACTGCAAGCATTACCGTAACCCAGGCGACACCGACGATCTCCACTCCGCCGACCGCCAGCGCCGTTGGCTATAACTCGGCATTGTCCACATCCAAGCTCAGCGGCGGCTCCACCACCGCGATCGGGGGCGGCGTCTTCAGCTGGACCAGCGGTTCCACTACCCTCACCACCATTGGCGTCAATGCCGGCCAGGGCGTAACTTTCACGCCAACCGATGCGACGGACTACACCACAGCGACAACCACCGTAAGCGTCACGGTGAGCAAGGCGACTGCCACGATCACATGGCCGACCGCCACTGCGATCACCTATGGCCAGGCGCTGAGCAACTCCACTCTAAGCGGCGGTACTTCCACCCCAGGCGGCGCCTTTGCCTGGGCCAATCCCTCCGCCATCCCCGCCGCGGGCAGCTCGGTTTCCGAGAGCGTGACCTTCACGCCGACGGATACCACGCACTACAGCACGACGACGGGCGCTGTTCACCTTGCCGTGAATCCGAAGACGGCGACCGTCAACACCTGGCCGACCGCTACGACGATCACCTATGGCGCGGCGCTGTCCACATCCACTCTGCGCGGCGGTTCTGCCACCACGGCCGGCACCTTCGCATGGACCTCGCCTACCACGATTCCCAATGCGGGCAGCGCTGTTTCCGAAAGCGTGACCTTCACGCCGACGAATGTGACCGAATACAGCGCGGCAACCAGCAACATCAACATCACCGTGAACCAGGCAGCAGCTACGGTCGACACATGGCCGACTGCCACCGGGATCTCCTCTGGCTCGCAGCTGAGCAGCTCCACTCTGAACGGGGGTACTGCCAGTGTGGCCGGTAGCTTTGGCTGGACATCCTCTACCACCGTGCCCGCAGTCGGCACCGCGTCGTACAACGTGACCTTCACGCCTACCGATGCCATCGACTACACCACCGTGAGCACCGGATGGGCAAGCGTCACCGTCAACGCATGCGGCTTGCAGGACACCGCAAATACCGCATTCTCCACGGCCCTGGATATCTACGTTGCCACCGGGTCCTCGAGCACTCTGGTCGATCCCAGCCTCGACGCCGAAGGCAGCAACGTGGGCGCTATCTGCGCTGTCACCGGCTCCCCGAGCGATGGCACGGCAGTAGTCGTGACTTATCCCTACATCACCTCCAACGCGGCAGGCTCCTACGCCGCCGACTCCAACGCCAACGGCACGAACGCCGCTGTGCTGGCATACGGAACCGTAGCTACTGCGGGAACCGGCGCCGCCATCACCATCAACGACGATGGTTCAGGCGACCCCAGCTCCATCAGCACCGCCAACAACTACAACTCCGCCGTCTTCGCCTCCATGGGCGGCACGGTCAGCATCACGGACGCGAGCATCAACACCTACGGAAACAACTCGTACGCATTGGACGCGACCAACGCGGGTACTCTGAACCTCAACACGGTGACGGCCACCACCTACGGCAACAACAGTGCCGTAATCATGTCGGGGGTTGGCGGGGCCAATGCGGTGACGTCCACCGGCGGCAACTACACCTCCAACGGTACCAACGCGGCGGGCGTTTACGCCGCCGGCAACGGCAGCACGATCAGCCTGACAGGCGACAACGTCACGGCTAACAACTGGACGGCAGTCGTGGTTGAGGGCGGCAACTCGGTGGCCATCACCGGCGGCGCCTCGCTCACCGGTGCGCTGGGCAACAACCATGGCATCTTCTTCTACGAAGGCAGTTCGGGAGACGCCACGGCCGGCACCGGCAACTTCACCATGACCAACGGTTCCATCGCTTACAACTGCGATGCGAGCGCCGTAACAGCCTGCGCGACGGGAGTGACCGCCAGCAACCAGAACGCTCTGGCCACGCTCTTCTCCGTCGCCAACACCACGGCCATCGTCACATTAACCGATGTGGCAGTGACCAACGGCACGAACGCATCCAACAACGGCATCCTGCTGACCGCCGCGGCTCTGAACAGTGGCACCACCGGTTCCAACGGCGGCAATGTCACCTTCAACGCCATCGGCGAAACGCTGATCGGTGACGTGATCGTCGACAGCATCAGCACGGCAAGCCTGAACCTGGCGGCGGATTCTTCACAGGTCCCCTCCATGCTGACGGGGTCAATCAACACTGCCAACAGCGGAGCGGCAACGGTAAGCCTGACTCTCGACGCAACCAGCTCATGGGTGGTCGGCAACGGGCCTTCTTACCTGACCTCGCTGACCAACGCTGGCAGCGGCAACATCACCTGCCAGAACTCGGGTCAATGCTCGGTTTATGTAGGTGGAACGCTGCTCCAGGGCATCAACTAAACCACGGGCAGCGTCGATCAGGCGCTGCTCCATCAACAACTGGAAGTTCAGCAACACATTGGGATCGAGGGGCAGTGAATGCTGCCCCTCGATTTTTTTGTTGGTCGACATAGCAGAATCTCTGGGTGGAAATGTCCCTCTCGGGCGTTGCCAGTCCCACTCGCACTTCCCTAATTCCCCCGAGTCTTGCCTGCGCCGCTAAAACTTCTCGACTCTCCTAAATACGGTGGTACTATCAATTGCCATGGAGACGTGCTCCCTGTCATGATCTGTCCGAAATGCGGCAGCCCTGATATTCGTGCTTCTAATTCCTCTCGCTGGAGCGATATCTTCCGGCGGATTCGTGGGAGGAAGCCTCTTCGCTGCCGCAACTGCCGGAAGCGCTTCTTCGCTTTAGGGGCCTCTCTATCCGACGGAGAACGGGGCGTCCTGGCAGGAGCCATCCACCGGCCCACCAAGTTGATGCGGGCAAGAAGGAACCGGCGTCTGGTCCGCTGGCTGATGGTGATTTCAACCTTCATCCTGGCGGGTCTGATTTTCTGGTTCTTCCGGCGTTAGTCTGACTACGAAGAACTCACGTAACTGTTCCTTTGCGTAGCCTGTCTATTGCGATTCAGAAGTTGCTGAAATCAGCAAGCAATGCTCCAGGGCGAAACCAGAGTTTCTGTGTACGGGGCAGTTCCGTACCAAGTCGCCGCTCAATCTATATAATCCAGCCGCCGCCGACGACCTCGTCGCCTTCATAGAAGACAGCCGACTGACCGGGGGTAATTGCGCGCTGCGCCTCGTCGAAGGCAGCCAGCACTTCGCCGTCTGCCGACGGTTCCAAGGTGGCCCATGCAGGTTCGTGGCGATGACGGATCTTGATGCGCACGCGCATCGGCCCGGTCAGGGCGGGAATCGAAATCCAGTTCAGGCTTCCGGCTCGCAGGGTGTGGGAAGCGAGTTCCGCATCCGCCCCGACTGTCACGCGATGACTCACCGGATCGATTTGCAGAACATAGAGCGGAGAGGGCGAACTGACGCCCAGCCCCTTGCGCTGACCGACTGTGAAGTTGAAGATGCCGTCGTGGTGGGCCAGCACCTTTCCGTCTGAGGAAACCAACTCGCCAGCCGTCTCCGGAACGCGCTCTCCCTGCTCATCGAGATACGCGCTGAGAAATTGCTTGTAGTCACCGCCGGGGATGAAGCAGATCTCCTGCGAATCGGGCTTTTCTGCCAGCGCAAGACCGTGCTGCCGGGCAATCTCCCGGACTTCGGGCTTGGTCATGCCGCCCAGCGGAAAGAGCGTCTGCGCCAGTTGCTCCTGGGTGAGTCCAAACAGAAAATAGGTCTGATCCTTGGCCAGATCGGCGGGGCGCTTCAGAATCCACCGGCCGCGCGTCTCGTCGTACTCATTCACGGCATAGTGGCCGGTAGCGATACGATCGGCTCCGATGCTGCGCGCCGTCTTGAGCAACTGGTCGAACTTGAGGTGGTTGTTGCAAAGCGAACAAGGGATCGGAGTACGCCCGGCCAGATACTCGCGAACAAAGGGCCGGACCACATCCTGCTCAAAGCGCTCTTCCTGATTGACGACGTAGTAGGGAATGCCCAGTTGCATGGCCACGCGGCGGGCGTCGTAAACGTCGTCGAGCGAGCAGCAGCGCCCTCCCTTGGGCACTTCGGGCATGCCTTCGCGGCCGGCCAGGCGGTTCTGGTCCCACAGTTGCAACGTCAAACCGACTACCGCTTCGCCGCTATGGGCGAGCAGGGCGGCGACGGTGGAGGAGTCCACTCCGCCCGACATGGCAACGGCAATCGAGTTTGGCTGCTTCATCGTCTTCATTGGATGCGGGAAGAGAACGTTCGGTGCGGCGCATGGCGATCGAGATCTTCAATAGAGAGATCTGTTTCCCAATAGAGACTGGTTTCCCGCCCCATCCGCGAGTCTTTCGACTCCCCGTTCGCTGCGCTCAGTGCCGCTCAGGATGACAGATCTGGAAACCTGGCTCGGCATGACGGCGTTTCACCTGATTGAACTTCAGGCCAGCGTACCGGCGGCAACCGGTGCAATTGCCCGCAGATGTTCCACCGCTTCGGGAAGTACGCCCAGTACAAAATCCACGTCTGCGTCCGTTGCGGTTTTGAGCAGGCTGAGGCGCAGGCTGGCGCGGGCGCGGGACTTGTCCAAACCCATCGCGAGCAGAACATGGCTGGGGAGGGTAGCGCCGGAACGGCAAGCCGATCCGCCCGAAACAGCGATGCCCTTCAGATCCATGGCAATCACCAGCGCCTCGCCCTCCAGATGATCGAACCAGATGTTGGTGGTATTTGCGACGCGCGGAGCGGGGACGCCATCCTGCGCCCCGTTCAGGCCGGTTCCGGGAATCAGCAAAACTCCGGCCTGCAAGCGGTCGCGCAGCGCCGCAAGACGAGCGAAGGTCCCATCTTCCAGGCTGTGCATGGCCAGTTCCACTGCCTTGCCGAGGCCGACGATGCCGGGTACGTTTTCGGTTCCCGCGCGGCGGCGATGCTCGTGGCTGCCGCCGACTATCAACGGCTCCAGTGGCGTTCCGCGGCGCACGAAAAGGGCTCCAACGCCCTTGGGCCCATGCATCTTATGCGCGCTGATAGAGAGCAGGTGGCAGCCGAAGCTGCGCATGTCCATGGGGATCTTTCCCGCTCCCTGCACCGCGTCAATGTGGAAGAAGACACTGGCGTCCGCGGCGATCCTGCCGATCTCTTCAACGGGCTGGCGGACGCCGGTCTCGTTGTTGGCCAGCATGACGCTGATCAGCCGGGTAGTGGGGCGAATGGCTCGCGCGATGTCGGCGGGGTCGATGAGTCCGCTGGGCTGCGGAGCCACGAAGGTGGTTTCGACGCCGAACTTCTCCATGCGCTGCGCCGACTGCAACACGGCCGAATGCTCGATAGCGGTGGTGATGAAATGATCGCCGGGCCGGAGCATGCCGAAAATGGAGGTGTTATCGCCCTCGGTACCGCCGGAGTTGAAGATCACCTCGGCCGGATGGCAGTTGAAGAACTCCGCAACCGTCTCACGCGCCAACTCGATCGCATTCCGTGCTTTTTGACCGTCCAGATGGATCGAAGAGCCATTCCCAAACTGCTCTGTCCAGTAGGGCTGCATTGCCTCGATAACCTCTGGCAGAAGCGGGGTGGTGGCATTGGCATCCATGTAAACCCGGCGCATTGAAGAAGTCTCCCGTGCCTCGATTGTACTTCAGCATGGGTTGCGGGCCGGAACGGAGGGCAGAACCTTAGATCGATTCGGGCGGGAGGCTGGTGAGATTGAAGGTCGAGAACTGCCTGTTCTGCCCGTTGATTTCCGCGCGCAGTTCCTGCCACAACTCGCCGGGAATCTTCAAAAATGCTTCGATGACGCTGGGATCGAATTGCGTGCCGGAACAGCGAAGGATCTCTTCCCGCGCGACGTCGAAACTGCGGGCCTTGCGATAAGGGCGATCGCTGGTGATGGCATCCAGAGCGTCCGAAATGGCGAAGATGCGCGCGCCGATGGGAATTTCGGCTCCATGCAGTCCGCGTGGATAGCCTGCGCCAGCAAACTGCTCGTGATGAGAGAGAACAATATCTGACGCATCGCTGAGAAACGGAATCTTGCAAAGAATGTTGTAGCCGCGGATGCAATGCTCGCGCATCAGGTCCTGCTCGGCTGCGGTCAGTTTGGCCGGCTTGCGAAGGATCTCGTCAGGAATGGCCATCTTGCCGATATCGTGCAGAAACGCGCCGCGCGCGATCACCTTGATCTCCGCCGGTCCAATGCCAATGGCCCGGGCCAGGGCAATGGTGTAGGCAGTCACACGTTTGGAGTGGCCCTCGGTCTCGGAGTCCTTCAGGTCAAGTGCGTCTCCGAGCGCTTCGAGAGTGATGTCGTAGGAATGCTCGAGGTCTTCAATGGCCTGACACAGCATCTCGGTCCGGCCGCGCACCATATTCTCGAGGTTCTTCTGATAGGTAAGGTTAATCCGATGCGACCGGCTGTGTTCCATGGCTCGCTGCACCACGGCGATCAGGTGATCCCGCTCGAAGGGCTTGACCACATAGTCGTATGCGCCCCGGCGCATGGAATCGACAGCAGTGCGAATATCGTGAACTGTGCTTACAACAATGACCGGCAAACCAGGATGTTCAACCGCGACGCGCTCAATCAGGTCAATGCCGCTGCCATCCCGCATGGCAACTTCAGTCAGCACAACATCAATGGAATCGTCTTGCAACGATCGGACCGCATTGTGTCCGCTCGCGGCATAGTGAATCTCATAGCCTTCGCGTCTGAAGATGGCGCCGAGAATCGAGCGAACATGCTCCTCGTTGTCGACGACCAGAATGCGACCCACCGCGCGTGCGCCGGCAGAGGTGCTGATCCGCGAATCCGCTTTGGGCTTTGCAGCCAGACTGAGCACTCCGAGTCCGATTAAATTCAGCGCCAAGCGCGCCCTCCGATCATTTGCGCTACAGCGGTTCCACAATCGCTGTACCCCGGAACCACAGACCTAAAGTGGCTTTTTCCCTCAACGGGGCCCCCGAAGACGGGTCCTCGTCTGCGGGGTGGGAGTAAAGCCACATTACGAAGATCCAAAAACGGCACGTGAATTGTAGAACCGCTCTGGTGATGGCATACGTCCACTCGCATTTGCCGTGGAATCAGGTTTGCGTTGAGTGAGCTACATAAAAATAGGTGACCCAGCTCACGGCCAATATACCCGTACATCCTCAAGATACGGCCTCGACCCGCATTTAGTTCAAATTCCGTGCATAAAAGGGGGTTACGATTCCGGTACGTGGGGAATCCGGGCCGCCAGACCGCCCCGCGTCCCAAATTGGAAAGATCCCCAAAAAGGCGGCAGGCACAGATCGACCTCTGTGCCTGGCCCGAACATGAAAGCCTCTCTAATTGGATGAGCAGGCTGGGATCAGGAGGCCGATTTCCGGCTTGCCCGTTTCGCAGCAGCCCAGCCTTCCTTGGTGATCTGACGGGCACGGCCCACGGCCAGCGCGTCGGCAGGCACATCTTTCGTGATGCAGGACCCGGCGCCGATGTAAGCTCCATCCGCTATGGCGATGGGGGCGACGAGCGTGGAATCGCTGCCCACAAAGACGCCTTTGCCGATGCGGGTGGCAAACTTGTGTGCGCCATCGTAGTTGCAGGTGATGACGCCTGCGCCGATGTTGGTGCCTTCGCCGACTTCCGCATCACCCAGGTAGGTAAGGTGGTTTGCCTTGGCTCCCCTGCCCAGTTTGGCCTTCTTGGTTTCGACGAAGTTGCCGACGTGCGCGTCCGGGCCGATTTCGCTGCCGGGGCGCAGGTGCGCGAAGGGTCCGATCTTTGCGCCCACCTCAACCGAGCTGTCGGTGAGGATGCAGCTCTGACGCAGCAACACGCCATCGCCGAGAGTGCAGTTCTCGATCACCGTATAGGAGCGGATCATGCAATCGGAGCCGATGCGCGTTGCGCCAAGCAACTGCACGAACGGCTCGATCACCGTGTCGGGACCGACCTCAACCTCGGCGTCGATGACGCAGGTTTCCGGACGGAAGATGGTCACGCCCTCGGCCATGAGCCGATTCGCTGTCGCCGCGCGCAGGGTCGCGTCCAGAGCGACCAGTTCGGCGATGGTGTTTGCGCCCAGAACTTCACCCGCATCCGCCGCCTGCACGGCGACAACCTTTTCGCCGCTAGCGCGCAGCAGGCCAGCCGTATCGGTAAGAATCACTTCCCTATTGGCGTTGGCGTCGGTGAGTTTGCCCAGTTGCCGCAGCAGTGCAGCGGTCTGGAATGCATAGATTCCGGAATTGATTTCGCCAATGGATTGCTGCTCCGCGGTGAGCGCCTTCTGCTCGACGATTGCCTCCACCTCAGCAGACCCTGAAGACTTGCGCACGATGCGGCCATAGCCGAAGGGGTTTTCGGGAACGGCGGTAAGGATCGTCATGGCGGCCTGTTCGGCCTGATGGAAGTTCCAGACTTCCTCGATGGTCTCCGGCCGAATCAGCGGTACATCTCCGGAGAGAACCAGGACGTTCTGGTAGCCGGCGATGGCCTCGCGGCAGCACTGCAGGGCATGGCCGGTGCCGCGCTGTTCGGTCTGTTCAACGAACTGCACGCCGGTGGACGCAACAGCGGCGCGGACCATCTCAGCCTGGTGGCCGATCACCACAAAAATGTCAGCGGCAGCCACGAGTTTGGCGGCTGTCCCAATCACATGGCCCAACAGCGGTTTGCCTCCGACGCTATGAAGCACTTTGGGACGGCGCGACTTGAGCCGGGTCCCCTTGCCTGCCGCCATGATGACGACTGCCAGTTTTTCATTCGAATTCAATGCGCTGCTCCTCAATTTCATCGGTAAAACTTCAAGTTTGCCCACGCTTTCCGTGATGAAACCGTGGAAAGAGTCTGCGCCCGTGCAATCGCATGAAGAAGGTGAAATAGGTATTTTGAAAGGGCACGACTTTAGTCGTGCCGCAAAGCAGTCAGGAAACCCTGGGCTTTAGAGCGGTTCCACAATTCATGTGCCCTTTTTAGTCCTGCGAAAGGTGGCTTTTTCTTGAGGAAAAAGCCACTTTAGGTCAGTGCTTCCTGGGTATAGCAATTGTGGAACCGCTTTAGCCCCTGAGGGAAGGTTCGAAATCGCCCAAAAACATCCCTCGGCGGCTCAAGCCGGTGCTTCCAGAAGCTTGCAATCGGCATGGCTGAAGCCGTGCCCTTTCAAAACAGTTGCTCTGCTTGGCTCACAAACTTCATGTGATTGCCGTGATGGGAAACCCTATTTCGGTCCTTACTGCTTTGCCTCGCCGCCGGCTGGCTGCTTGGGCATGGGAATCGTGATGTCGATATTCTGCACCGGGCCAAGTTTCAACTCATCGAGTCCTGGCTTGATCTCGGGACCGTTACCCACCACCAGGACCGCCAGCTTGTCGGGGTGAATGTACTTTTTGGCCACCGCATCCAGATCGGCGATGGTGACTTTCTCCAACGCTGCCTTGTAGGTTTCCAGGTAGTTCGCCGGATAGCCGTAAAACTCCAGCCGCACCCTTTCGCTGAGCACCTTCTCGCGCGTGTCGTAGCGGAAGAGAAAAGAGTTGAGGATGTTGTCTTTGGCCCGCGCCAGTTCTTCCTCGGTGAATGGCCGGGTGGTGAGGCCCGCAATTTCGGCTTCGGCGGCTTTGGCTGCATCCACCGTGGAAACACTCTTGGTCAGCGCGATTACGTGGAAGGTGCCGGGATGATCGTAGGCAAAGGTCAGCCCTCCACCCACCGAATAGGCCAAACCAAGCTCGGTGCGAACCTTCTGGAAGAGACGGCTGGCGAAGCCTCCGCCGAGAATCTCGTTCATGACGGCTACGGCAGGAACGTCGGGGCTGTGGCGATCGATGCCCAGACCCACGATCTCGATGTTGGACTGGTTGACGTCTTCCTTGTCGATGAAGGAGATGCCCGGCTTGGGACCGGGGAAAGTCTCCTTCCGCAGCGGAGCTTTTTGGACCGGAGGCAGCGGTTCGAAGGCAGCGCGAAGCTTGGCTTCCATGACCGCGGGATCGAAGTCGCCGCCGATGGCCACAATCAACTGCCCGCCGATGGTGCGGTCGTGCCAGGCCTTCAAATCGCCCAGAGTGACCGCGCCAATGGTTGCCAGTTCGGCCTGCCGCGCATAGGGGCTCGCGGCGCCATAAACTAGCTTGGCCGCCTCGCGACCCGCGATTTCGCCTTCATCGTCGTTGCGGCGGACAATGCCGGTGGCCAGCTGCTGCTGGGCCAGTTGCAGTTTGTCGGCAGTGAAGTTCGGATGCAGAAAGAGGTCGAGCGCCAGGGCGAAGACCTGGTCAGAATCCCCCTTCAGCGAGTCCCACGAAAGAGCAGTGGAATCCTCATCGCCCGCGGTTTCGATGTGCGCTGCTTTGGCTTCGAGCAGGTCATCGAGCGCATCGCCGTTCAGCTTTGCGGTTCCGCTGGTGCGCCATGCCTGCCCGTAGATGCTGACCAGTCCGATCTTGGCCGGATCTTCGTCGCGCGACCCGCCGGGAATCAGAATCGACCCGTTGACGAAGGGCAGTTCGTGGTCCTCTTGCAGAAAGATCACAATGCCGTTCTTCAGCTGGATGCGGGTGGGCTGATGCGGGTTGAAATCGTGCAGCTTGGGAACCGGAATCTGTTCCCAGGGCTTGGATTGCTGGGCGGTCAGGGAGACAGGAACAGCTGCAGCAAGACAAGCAGCGACGATGCCCGCAAATAAACCGCGCATCACAAATGAATTCACGGAAGACCGTCCCTCCGGGGCTATAGCCCCGTTCCTTTGGTTGGCTTCATCGGCACGACTGAAGTCGTGCCTTTTCGAATAAGGGTTGCGAAAGAGTGGGGAGAGAAGAAAATTCATTGCGCACCTCCCTGGTTCTTCGCCGCGGCGGCGGGGGCTTCGGTTTCGATCCACGCGCTGGTGCGATTGCTGGGCACAAAGATGCTGTTGGCCACGCGGCGGATGTCGGCTTTGCTCACCTTGTCCACGCGGTCCAGTTGCCGGAATAGCTCGCGCCAGTCGCCGAAGCGGGTTTGGTATTGCGCCAGCGAATTGGCCAGGCCCTGGTTGTCGGCCAGTCCGCGCAGCAGGTCGGCGCGGGCGCGGGTCTTGAACATGGCCAGCTCTTCGTCCGTAACGTCGGCGGTCTTGAGCTTATCGATCTCCTTGTGGATGGCGACGCCCATTTCGGCGGGGGTGTGGCCCGGCAGGGGAACGGCGTAAACGGCAAACAGGCCGGGATACTTGTCGCCTGGGTAGGGGCTGAAGCCCTCGGCCTCGGCGGCAATCTGAGCATCGCGCACCAGGCTGCGATAGAGGCGCGAAACGCGGCCATTGGACAGGATGTCGCTGATGGCGTCGTAAACCGCGTTGTCGGGATCGCGGTAGTCCGGGCGGTGGTAGCCCTCCAGGTAGAACGGCTGCGTCTGCTCGCGGATGGCCACCGTCTTCTCGGCAAACTGCTTCGGCTCCACGGTGGTCATCTCTTCTGGCTTGGGCCCGGCGGGGATGCGGCTGAAGTACTTCTCCAGCACCGGCATTGCCTCGGAAGCTTTTACATCGCCCACCACGGAGACCACGATGTTGGTGCCCACGTAGTACTTCTTGTGGAAGTCCATGGCCTCGGTGGCATTGATCTGCTGCACTTCGCTGGGCCAGCCGATGTTGCTGCGGCCATAGTTGTGCGCTACGTAAGCGGTAGCGAGAAACTGCTCGAAGAGGCGTCCGACGGGGTTGGAGTCGGTTCTCATCCGCCGCTCCTCAATCACAACGTCGCGTTCCTTGTAGAACTCGCGCGGGACAACATCGGAAAGACGACCGCTCTCGAGCCACGCCCACAGTTCCAGGCGATTCTCGGGCATCGACCAGAAATAGACCGTTTCGTCGAGCGCGGTGAATGCGTTCAGGCCGGTTGCGCCGTTGCGCTCGGCCACGTCGGTGAACTGGTTGGGAACGACAAATTTGTGCGCCTCGGCCTCAGCGGCCTTGAAGTTCTTTTTGAGCTCCGCGAGCTTTTGCGGATCGCGACCCACCGCCTTCAGGTATTCCGCCTCGTAGGCGTCGTTGGCGGCCTCGACCTTGGCCAGCGCAACCTTCTCCGCGGCGTAGTCGGTGGTACCGATCTGCGTAGTTCCCTTGAAGGCCAGGTGCTCGAACATGTGCGCCAGGCCGCTCTCGCCGGAGGGATCGTTCACGTCCCCAGCGTCGATAAAGGTGGAATAGCTGAAGACCGGAGCCTCGGGCCGCTCGCAAACGATCAGCGTGAGTCCGTTGGGCAGCACCTTGGTGGTGATTTTCTGCTCGAAACTCTTCAGGTCCTGGGCAGCCACGGTGAGAGCGGCCATCGCCGCCATTGCCGCTGCCAGAACAACGAATCGCATTCTGCTTTTCATCCCAACTCCTTATTCGAGAGGCCCGGACAGGCCTTCCGTACCTCTTCAAACTAGTGGGGTTACCCCTCGGGGGTCAACCGGCATCTGTGGTTCGGATTCAGAACCGAAGAGGGGTCCGCTTTGCGCGAACCCCTCTTCAGTGGATCAAATTGAATGCAGTTGTTAAATGAAGCTGTCGACATCGCCGGACGGGCGGTTGCGGGGCGCACGCGGCGAGGGGCCGCGCAAGGACTCAGCTATCGCCTTGACCGACGCCAACAGGCTGGAAACCTGGCGCACCGGGCGGCTGACCACATCGGCGACAAAACCGCCGGCCCGGTCGACGCCATCCAGCAGGCTGGAAAACATGTTGTCCAGGCGAACAGTCTGATGCCGCAGTCTGTCGAGGATCTCGGCCACCGAGGCCTGCATGTCCGTGCTCTGCGTGCGCAGTCCCTCGGCAATCGCGGCCAGATCGTTGACAGTGGCTTCAATTGTGGGAGTCAGGCGGGTAAGGAGTTCCCGGGTGTTATAAATCACGGGCATCACCGAAGACCGCAGATCCTCCAATTGGTTTTGCATGGAAGCGGCAGTTTTGCGCACGGTGAGGAAGATTGCGAGCAGGATGATGGTCTGCAGCAACACAGCCAGCCCCGTAACAACCACGAAGGCAAGCATGATGGTTTGAGAATCCAGATTTTGCATGGAATTGGTCTCGCGCAGTCTTGCTGCGGGCTTGCAGCTGCCATTTATACGCTTCCCAAGCCGTGTAGAAGCGATCTGGGCGGAATTGGCGCGCAATGATTTCTCATAAGCGCCCCACTCCGGAGCGGAGATTCCAGCGGCCTCCCCGGCTCAAACTGGAGACCGCCTGAGAAAAAGGCCGCTTTCCGGCGCGGCCCCATCAGGAAACCCTCAATTTAGTTAATACGACGCCGGTTCCTCTGGCTCTGAGGAGGTGTTGTACGCCTGGCGTCCGGCATCCACAGCCGCGGTAACCCGGGTGGCCTGTTCGGTAACCAGGCTCTTGCCGCGCTCAACAAACTCTTCCCACTGTGCTCTGCCGCGATCGACAGCCTCGCGGCCGCGCTCGACATATTCGGTGACATGCTCTTTGCTTTTGTCGACCAGGGCGCTCACTTCTTCGGCAGCCTGACGAGTCCGGTTGCGCAGATACTCGGTACCCTCGCGCGCGCTGTTCGCCAACTCTTCCCGTGTTTCCTTGCCGCTCCGGGGCGCATAAAGAATCCCAACCAGCGCCCCAACTCCGAGCCCGGCCAGAAACCAACCTAATCCGTATGTCTTGTTATCCTCTGCCATGACGAAGACTCTCCTTTTCGCTCATTTCGAAGAATGCCTGAGCGTACCAAATTCACCATCACTCCGCAAATTAGATGCTCTGCTTGCCGTTTGAATCATATCTCATTCCTGTTCCTGCGCAGGCACTGTTTCCACCGCTTCAGCGGAGCGGGCGCTCTCTGCCGTGCCCTCGTCGATGGCGGTTACTGCATACCGATAGGTGTGCCCCGGACTGACTTGTGCGTCATGAAAGTCGGGCGCCACCAGAGGCTGCTCAGGCGAGATGCGTTGCCATGCTCCGTCGCCCTCGCGGCGGTAAACGAAATACCGGACCTGTCCGAGATCCGCATCGGGCTGCCAGCTCAGGTCGATGGAGACACTTCCTGCGGCGGTAGATCCGCGTTCAGCCACCGAAGCCACCGCAACCAGCCCTTTGGGTACGGACGGCGGATAGATGTTGGCGGCTACGATGCGCACCGGCACGGAAAGCTCCCCTTCGAGTTCCAGTTGCTGCCCGGCTACGGTCACCTTGTCAACGCGCTGGGCCTGGTACTCATAGCTCTGGCCAAAGCGAACATCCTTGTCGAGCGCCTTGCCGGGATCGCCGGCTTCGTTCGTGGCAATCCGCAAGCTGCGCACGCGCGGCTCCTGCGCGGGAGCAAGCGGGCCGGATTGCGCTTG
>Ga0181517_10001378_pt1 | contig 27124 bp, 21 predicted proteins | sample PEATcosm2014_Bin_31_FD_119748 | JGI IMG/M metagenome (GOLD analysis project Ga0181517, IMG submission 119748) | Peatland microbial communities from MTU Mesocosm Facility, Houghton, MI, USA - PEATcosm2014_Bin01_30_metaG | ecosystem: Environmental > Terrestrial > Soil > Wetlands > Peat | place... | reverse complement strand
TCAAGGGAAGCAAAACAAAAGCTCTGCCCGACTCAAGGTGCCGAATTGTCAAACAACAAGAGCACCGGACCATGCTGCGCACGGTGCCCGGACTCGAACCCTCGTCGCCGCATTACGGGTGCGGTATCCTCGCCGCTGGACGACCAGTGCAATCGCTTCAGTGGGACCAGAGGGACTTGAACCCTCACCTGGCGGATTAAGAGTCCGCTGTGCTGCCGCTAGCACCTTGATCCCGTGTTCTCCGTTCCTTACGCGCAGGGAGTGGGCGCGGAGGGAGTCGAACCCTCAGTCTGACCCTTATAAGAGGCCCGCTCTGACCGTTGAGCTACGCGCCGCTACTGGCGAGTGGGGCCGAAAGGACTTGAACCTTCACCAGCCGGATTAAAAGTCCGGCGTGCTGCCGTTACACCACGACCCCAGAATCCAGGCCGGGCGTATGCGTTTCAATCGGGTGTCGTTCATGCTCTTGCTCCTTGTTCCAGTGGTAGCCCTGAGAGTCGAACTCAGCGCCACTCGGTTATCAGCCGGGTTTGGGCAACCGGCCCTCGACTACCATTTGCCAACGTCGTCATCCACAAGGTCGGGACGGCGGGACTCGAACCCGCGCTCTCGTGCTCCCACGACCATGCTGCGCACGGTGCCCGGCGGGCTGCCGCTGCCCTACATCCCGTCATCCAGTCAGAACGGGCGGATTTGAACCGCCGATCTCCTGGTCCCCGACCAGGCGCGATGCCAGGCTTCGCTACGTTCTGATTGTCAGTAGCTCGTGCGGGAGTCGAATCCGCCTCTCCTGGTTTTCGGCCAGGCGCTATACCGTCTCAGCTACCGACCCAATCGAAAAAAGCCTGATGTCTTTGTGACACCAGGCTTTTGGTATTCTTCGGGAAAGGTACGGCCTGATGTCACGTGCGCAATGGATAGAACGGGAGCATATTCGCCGATTGATCGGCGGATGTACCCGTCCCACATCGCAGTTCGTAACTCAGCCGTATTGAAGTCATGGCCTTTTCTCGCAATGGGCAGCTCGACGAGAGCTGTCTATTTGTATTCTATCGTTTAGACGCCGCTGAAGCTGAAATGGTTCACAGAAAAATTCTGGAAACCTGCGGCCCTATCTATAAGACGCTGAAAACGGCCAGATTATTCCCGGACCGCGAAGATTTTTCCTGAGAAGGCCATTCTGGTCGGGCGTCTGGCATGACAAGGGTCACTGTGAACCCGCGTCCCAGTCGCTTTGTCTTTAGCTCCGAGGTCCGTTGGCCCTGCCTCGGACTGATTGGGAAGCGTTTAGCTGCACCTCGTGGACGCCGGCTGTCCCTGGCAAGGACGGGTCTGCCGTCACGAGGATCGCAGTTCTTCTGTTTCGTGTCTCCTATTTTCTTCAACCTCGTGAAAGGAGGATGTAATGGCCAAGGAGACTTATGTTCGTGACAAGGTGAACGTGAATGTGGGAACAATCGGTCATATCGACCACGGCAAGACCACGCTGACAGCCGCAATCCTGCGGGTGCAGTCGCGTCAGGGGCTGGCCGAGTACAAGACCTATGCCCAGATTGCCAAGGGTGGAATCGTCCGCGACAAGTCGAAGACCGTGACGATCACGGCTTCGCACGTCGAGTACGAGACCGAGCACCGCCATTATGCGCACATCGACTGCCCCGGCCACGCCGACTACATCAAGAACATGATTACCGGCGCGGCGCAGATGGATGCGGCGGTGTTGCTGGTGTCGGCTGCCGATGGGCCGATGCCGCAGACCCGCGAGCACGTCCTGCTCGCCAGGCAGGTCGGCGTACCCAAGGTCGTTGTGTTCCTCAATAAATGCGACCTCGTTGAGGATGTCGAGCTGATCGAGTTGGTTGAGATGGAGCTGCGCGAACTGCTCACGCGCTACGGGTTCCCCGGCGAGGAGATTCCCTTCGTGCGCGGTTCGGCCATGCAGGCCCACGACAACCCCGGCGATGCCCTGGCCAACCGCTGCATCCATGAGTTGCTGGCGACGTTGGACAGCTATGTGCCGGACCCGGTCCGTGCCTTGGATCGACCATTCCTGATGCCTGTCGAGAAGGTGTTCTCGGTCGAGGGCCGGGGGACGGTCGTCACCGGCAAGATCGAGCAGGGCGTGGTGCGGCCCAGCGACGAGGTGGAGATCGTCGGTTTGGCGGATCGACCGCGCAAGGTGGTCTGCACGAGCGTCGAATCGTTCTGCCGCATCCTCGAAGTCGGCCAGGCGGGCGACGATGTCGGCTGCCTGCTGCGCGGCGTGCGTTTTGACGAGGTCCAGCGCGGCCAGGTGCTGGCCTTGCCGGGCTCGATCACGCCGCGTACCGAGTTCGAGGCCGAGGTGTACGTGTTGGGCAAGGAAGAAGGCGGGCGGCACACGCCGTTTTTCAGCGGCTACAGCCCGCAGTTCTTCTTCCGCCTGGCCGACGTCACCGGAGTCACCCGGCCGTTGGGCGACATCGACATGTGCATGCCCGGCGAAGGCGTAAAGCTGGCCGTGACCTTGCATCGACCGGTGGCGTTTGACACCGGGGCCCGGTTTGCCATCCGCGAAGGCGGCAAGACCGTGGGTTCCGGCGTTGTTTCGCGCGTCGTCGCGTAGCTCGCGGCTGATCAACAGCAGGCCGGGAGTCGTCTCAGTGAGGCGGCTCTCGGCCATTCTCGATCCGAGAATCCGTAGGATCTCAAGATGATGCTCGACGTGCGGATGTCATTGGTGTGTTTTCACAGCCGGAGACTTCAGCGGTCGCCGTTGGGCCTCAATCGGTCGCTTCTGGGACGAGGGCTGGCAGGCGCCAGCCTGATCGAATGGATCATGGAGGTTGCCCCAAAAATCGCGATCGAAGTCCAAATCCTTTTGCAACAGGCTGCGTATTTCCGGCGAGACCGTCGCCGGAATCGGCTGGCGGGGCTGCACGTCAAGCTGCCCCAACTTTGGCACAGGAGCAACGATGATCTTCGACGCCTCAGCCGTGGTGAACCGTACGTTTCCCACCGGCCACGGCTGCGAGAATTTCTGATCGGCGACGGCGAGGTTGGCCGCGACGGCAAACCCTTCCTTGGGCGTCCCGGAGACTGCCACGGCCCGGCCGACTCCGACAAACGTGTTGTGGTAGATGAACACCTGCCGGAGCGACTTTCCGGCATGGGGCACCACGGCGATTCCCGTGCCTGGAGCATCCGCAAACACGTTGTCATGGACCGAGACCCGCCCGGTCGCCTGGAATAGGCTCTCGCGAGGGTTGTGAAACAGCACGTTGCCGTAGACCTGGTAATGGTCATGGGAACCGGGGCCATCGTTGGGAAAACCGTCCACAAGCAGATTGGGCCGGTTGCCATCGGGGCTTGGCCGGTCGCCCTTGATGAAGACGTTGTAGCGGATAATCGTGGTACTCGGCCCGCGTGGCAAAGCGTCGATGTTAGGCCGCGGATTCTGGTGCTTGATCTGCATGCAGTAGCCCACGGGGTCGCGGATCAGGTTGTACTCGATCGTGCCGCGCACGAATGGCTGGTTGCCATCGGAATTGCCCAAATAGATCCCCGTGCCGGCGCCGATGATCGTATTGCCACGAATGATCCAGTCGGAGCAGGGAGATTTCGTGGAAATGCCCACGATCTGCTGATCGGCACCGTGATTGATGATCGTGTTGTTCTCGATGGTGATGTGGTGGCAACCGCGGGCAGTCTCCTTGCCGGCCTTGATCGCGTCCACCTCCTTGCCTTGGCCATCGAACATCAAGTCCCGCAGCACCAGCCATTGGCAGTCGCTGAGATCGACGGTATTCGTGCCCTCCCTGCCCAGAAGCACCGTCTGCGGGCCTTGGCCGCGGATCGTGATCGGAGCATCCGGCCGGCCATACAGTCCCTTGAGCCAGATTCCGCCGGGATACTTGCCCGGCTGAAGCAGGAGATTGTCTCCGGATTGCAAGGCAGCGACTTGCTGCCGGAGGTTGGTGGGCGTGGCCGTCAAGTCCCGGGCCGCGGCTCCGGTTGCGTAAATAACCGACACGAACAGTAAGACGAGCGACACTGTGGTTTGCATGACGCACCTCAAGTAGACAGAAGGCTATCTTCTCTCATTGTGACGCCGGTACGGCCGAGATCAAGGGCCCGCCGGCCGCGGATGGACCGCGGGGGTCCGCGAACCAGAGTAGGCCGGCAGCCACCCTGCTGGCAAACGAGCTTCCGAGGACGTATCCTAGAACGCAGTTGTCTCGACACAAAGGTAATAGCAGGATTCTGGCCGGTAGCCGGCCACAGAGGGAAAAATGAAGCTGACGCGGAATTGGGTGATCGGGCTGGCGGCGATGCTGGCGTGCGTGAATCTGGCCGTGTCCCAGGAGCGACCCAAGCGGCCGGCTGCCCCGAAGCTCCCGGCCGGCGTCAAGGTCCTGCGTGATCTCCAATACGTGGACGGTGGCCACGAACGAAATCGTCTGGATCTCTATTTGCCCGAGAAGGCGGAGGGCCAACTGCCGCTGGTCGTCTGGATTCACGGCGGGGCGTGGGCGATGGGCAGCAACGACGGCTGCCCGGCCGTGCCGCTGACTGCAAAGGGCTACGCCGTGGCCAGCATCAACTACCACCTAAGCCAACACGCCGTTTTTCCGGCCCAGATCGAGGACTGCAAGGCGGCCATCCGTTGGCTGCGTGCCAATGCCGCCAAGTACCACCTCGACGCCGACCACATCGGCGTCTGGGGCGCATCGGCTGGCGGCCACCTGGTCGCCATGCTCGGCACCACGGGCAACGTGAAGGAGTTGGAGGGCAAGGGTGGGAATCCGCCCATCGTCCTGCCATCCAAGCCTGCCCTACGAACGTCTACGAGGCCGCTGGAGTGTTGTTCGCGGCTGACCGCCTGAAGCTGCTCAAGGACATGGCGAAGTAGTGCCGCTGGCTATTTCTTTGTCGCCACGAGCGGGCAGAGGGCCTTGGTAAATGCCTCGGCCTGGCGCATCATCCCCAGGTCGTTGGGATGGCAGCCGTCGACCGTGCCCTCGGTATCGTCCCCCAGCATGCCATGGTTGGAGAGGAAATGCAAGTTCTTGACGCCCGCCGCCGTCAACTTCTGGTCGATCGCGCGGAGGATGGTTCCTTTCTCGGTGGGACAGACATTTCTGACACTACAATCCTCGACCAGGCAAATGGGCGTGTCCGGGCGGGCTGCCCGTAGCCGCTTCACGAAGGGCTCGACGCGGGTCGATACCATCTCCGGCGACATGTTCCACAGGCAATCGAGGACGTAGACCGATGGATCAAGCTCCGCCAGTAGGTCGGCCATGGCCGGCTCCATTTTCCCGCTGCCACTGAATCCCAGATTGATGACCGGAAGATCCAGCTTTCGGCCAATGATCGCCGCGAAGCGCACGCACAGGCCCGCGCTGTGGTGGCTGAGGTCCCACACCGGCGGCGTCACTTTGCCCTCGGCCCTGGCCGGCAGGCGGTCATAGAACGATGCGGTGTCACTCCAGCCCTTGCCCTCCACGGTGAGGTCTTTGCAATCGTACCAAAGGGTCTTGCCGTCCGGGCTTGCTTTGGCCTTCTGGGACTCGACGCCCGCCGCGAAACCTACGCCCGGCGCGGCGAGAATGGCCAGCCAGGCGACAACGAAGTGAAACTTGCGATCAAACGTGCGTAGGAATGGATGGTACATAGAGAATTTGCCAATGCGTTGAAGATTTCATGTACTGTGTCGCGCGCTATTTTTGCACATTCTTCTCGCTCGTGCAATCTTCCAGCCGGAACCGCTGACGTTCGACGCTTCCAACCGGCCTGGCTGACGTCGATGGCCCGCAAGGCCGCTTCCACTGCTGCCCCTGCCGGTACAAACCGCACCCGGCCGCTCTCAAACTCCAATAGCAAAAGAACTTGGAGTCATAACCCGAATCCTTGAAAGAAGTTACGAGTGGGCCTTGCGCTACGCTCAAAATCCAGTTCTCGCAAGAGAGTGCGGGTTCAAGTCCCGCCTCCGGTACTCTAAACAGGAAAAGGACTTACGGTGATCGGCCGTGAGTCCTTTTTCTTTGGTGCAATGCCATCCGTATGCAAACCGTATGCATATACTTCAACGCCGTGGCCCGGTAATGGCGGGTCAACACCGACGCCATGCCGCCGCCCGTTCCAATCCCGCCGAGACCGCCGCCGCCATGATCCCGCCCAAGCCCGCTTGATCCGCCGCCCCCGCCCCGGTGATCCGCCCATCGCAATCGTCCAGATCGCATGGCCCGCCCTTGGCCCGGTTATTTCGTGAGCAGCAGAATTACGTTTTTCTGGCCCAACAATGGAACACCGCCCACATTAGTTGCCTTTGCTGGGGGCAGGCTGAAATCCATAGAGAATTCTCTTGGAGACCTTGACGACACCAAGGACGCCAATCATAATGCCATCCGCTCGTCTAACCCGATGGGTAGGTGCGAAAAGAAATCGATAAACTCGTGAACGGTTAAGAACGTTGAAAGGGAACATCATGAGCTTATGCTACCGAGTCCGCTGGGCGACTGCGATGGGGATCTTCTTGGCAACTGCTGGATTCACGCAATGCCAGCTTTAGCAGATACCATCTATCAAGAGAACTTCGATGGCTTGGCGTTAGGTCAAACTCAGCCATACCCCGGAGTTGTGGGACAAGGCGGCTGGTACAGTGTGCTGGCGCAAAGTGGAGGCTACGGCGAGATTCAGAGCACGATCGCTAATTCCGGTAACGCCCTTCACGAGTTCACGGCAGCCACTACACCGCCGAGCCTGCAAACGATCGATGCTTGCAATTTGAACGGAGACGACGCCAACGTCCTGCCGATCGTCACATTGAGCGTCGATTTCTACGCGCATACCAGCAACCTCTCTGCCGTGAACAACTTCAGCGCCGATATTGAGGTTGCGGACACAGCATTAGACCAAATTATGGCGTGGGGTTGGGGGCCGGCAATGGGACGGCGAAGAACATCACCGGCCTAAACGTTGGACTTGCTGCATTCAACGGGTCGGACAACAATTTTGGGGTCCCGTTGACCGTGGGCCAAGATCTGTCGTTCGATGCCTGGCATAGTGTTTCGCTAGTCATTGACCAAGGCTTGGACCACTATGTTTCGCTTACGGTTGACGGCCAGAGCGAAGATCTTTCTGCGTTTACACTCCCTGACGGCTTCACGCAAGGTCAGCCCGTCCGTGGGAATCTGCTCCAACAACTCCGAGCAGAAATTATTGCGGGCGATGGCGGCGGAGACCGAACCAACGATGACATCTACTGGGACAACGTCAGCATGACTGCATCCCCAGTCCCAGTACCTTCTACACTCACCCTGCTCGGTGCCAGCGTCGTCGGGTTGATGGGTTACGTGTTGCGAAGGCGGCTGCGAGCGGCATAGCCAATTGCAGAAGGTAGTCTACAACGGGTCGTTCTTCGTGCGGACCCGTTTTCAGCCAGGTCGTCACCGGGGGTCGGTCGTCACCGGGGTCAGGCCGGGGTGAGGCAAGGTCCGGGGCACGCGCTTGCGGGTCGGCGAGCGCCGGCCCACCATGATCGGTTCGTGGTGGGCCTACAAATCGGAAAGTTATTTCAAACCGAATCTCACCGGCTGGCGGGAGGGCGGGCAGTCAACTGCCGCTGGGCAACGGAATCGAGCAGTTCGTTCGCCCGTCGCAGAAGGGCGCTACCCTGATCTACACAATCTCCCCGCAGAGCGGAAGGGTCAGCGGCTATGAACGTGCCTTGGCAATGTTGGCATGCAACCCGCCTGCCCAGATACTCGACTCGAATTTGCAGCCGCCGGCCGCAGGTCGGGCACTCCTGCACGAAATATGTTGCACTGGGCATAAAGCGCTCACTCCTTTTTTCCTGCTGGCCGCTCCGTCTAGTAGCCCATATTGTGGCAGGAAAAAGGCTGTTTGTCAACCAGCTTGAGCGTTTGCCGGAGAATTGCAAAGTCCTTTGTAGCACGGAATTTATTCCGTGGCCTTGCCCTTCTTCGGGCAAAACGGAATGAATTCCGTGCTACGGAGGGCTGTCCTGCCAGACTTTGCAGTCTTCCCGAGCGCGTTTGCCGGAGAAAGCTACTTGCCTACCGGATCTGGTGGATCGATTTTATCACAACCGTCTCCACAGGCAGGCCGGGGAACTTATCGACCGTGTGAACTGCCGCCTGCGCAATCCGATCGACGAGATCCATGCCGTCGATCACTTCGCCGAAGACGCAGTAGCCGTAGCCCTCGGGAGTGCGCGTTTTGAAATTGAGGATGTCGTTGTCGGCAAAGTTGATGAAGAACTGGCAGGTTGCACTGTCTACGTCGTTGGGGCGACGGGCCATGGCAATCGTCCCGCGGCGGTTTTTCAAACCATTGTGGGCTTCGTTGCGGATAGGCGTCAGCGTTGATTTTTCCTTGAGGTCGGCCGTGTACCCACCGCCCAGAACGACATGCAACGGTTCCTTGATTACCTGGTGGAATATCGTCAGGTCATAGTGCCCGCGGGCCACGTAAGTGCGGAAGTTGTCGACGGTTAGCGGGGCTTTCTCGGCGTCCAGCCGGACGCTGAATCTGCCTAGCGTCGTATCGAACTCATAGACTGGGTGCAAGAAATCCTGTGGGGGCTTTGCTGGGGGCGATAGCATGGCTGCGGCGGGCTGAGGCCCGGTCTTTTCGCCACCCGGCGCGGCAACGGCCGCCGTGGGTTGGCCCGAATCGCTACCTTTTTGGCAGCCGGCCAAAGCTAGAACAGGGATCAGAACGAAGAGCGTAAAGGTCGACTTCCGTGAGAGTTGCACTGCCTTGCCTCCATGTTGGCCAGAGTCTTTCAACTCGCGTATCATCCTCACAATGGGCCTTTCTTGCAATGGCGATTAGGCCAATTTTTGCGATCTGGCCGTGGCAAGTGCTTTTCTTTACTCGCCAGGGTATGTTACAATGCGAAAATGACGAACTGGTATCGACTTGCCGTCTTTGGTTTATGGCTGTCAGCCATGAGTTGGCTGGCGGTCGAGAAGATTGTACCGCCGTTTCTCACCGGGGACCCCCCTGTCTATGAGCCGTCGACGGACGCCAAGCCGCGGCCCGCCGTAGGTTGGAACATTCGCTTGAACGGCCGCCGCTTGGGCTGGGCGCTAAGCGCGGTCAACCAGCAGCTCATTGACGACACCGTCGAAATCCAAAGCCTGGTCCATTTTGACAACCTTCCTTTCGACGAGCTTCTGCCGGTTTATTTGCGCCCCTTGGCCCGTGCCAGTATCCGTGCCGCCGGGAGCGCGGAGTTCGAGGTGGAAAGCGATTTGATCACCAGCCCGCTCAATCAACTGGTTAAGTTCTCTTCGAAGATGCGGCCCAAGAGCGGCCAAAGCCTGGTGAGGATCGAGGGAAACGTGGATGGCGACAAGTTGAAAATCAGCGTCCGCATCGGCGATTACGAAAAGCCGGACATCGAGATGCCCTTGCCGGACAGCAAGATTCGCGATAGTTTCTCCCCTGCCATGGAACTGCGGGGCCTGCACCAGGGCCAGTCGTGGACGATCGTTTCCTATAGTCCGTTGGCGTTGCCGCGGCATCCCATGGACCTCTTGAAAGGAGGACCGCCCACGGAAATTCTCTACGCCAAGGTGGAAGACCAGACGCGGTTGGCGTGGAATGGGCGGTCGGAGCCAACTTGGGTGGTCGTTTACCGCAGTGATACCCGCGAAGGTCCAGGTAACGAAAAAAACATCCGCAACCGGCTTTGGGTCCTCCGCGACGGAACGGTCGTGCAGCAGGAAGTTGTGCTGGGCGACTATAGCCTGTTATTCAGTCGCATGCCTGAGCAGGACGCAGCCACCTTGCGGGACAAACACATGCGATTTTAGCGGCAATTCCGCGGCAGCGATATGATCGAATTTGACTTGGTAGTGCGACGATTCGGCCCGACGGTGGCGGTCAACGGCCTGGCTCTGACCATTCCGCCGGGCGAGCTTTTCGCTTTGCTGGGGCCTAACGGCGCGGGCAAGACAACGACCATTCGCATGCTGGTTGGTCTGTTGCAACCCAATGCGGGGCAGGTGCGGGTCTGCGGCGTCGACTGTTCGCGCAATCCGCGCGAGGCCAGCAGCCACCTGGGGTACGTGCCCGACGAACAATACCTCTACGAGAAGCTATCCGGCCGCGAGCTGCTGGAATTCACCGGGGAAATGCACGGTTTGGACAAGGCCGCGACCCGCGAGCGGATCGCTCGCGAGACGCAGCGGTTCGACCTGGCCGGCTTCCTCGACAACCTCACGGAGACTTACTCGCACGGCATGCGGCAGCGGTTGGTGTTTGCCATCGCCTTGCTGCACGACCCGCAGGTTTTGGTGGTCGATGAGCCGATGGTGGGGCTCGATCCCCGCAGCGCCCGCGTGGTCAAGGACTTGCTGCGGGCCGAAGCCCGGGCCGGCAAGACCGTTCTCATGTCGACGCACACTCTGGCCGTGGCCGAGGAGATCGCCGACCGTATCGGTATCCTGAACCGGGGGCAGTTGGACTTCCTGGGCACGCTCGCCGAGTTGCGGCAGGAACTTTCCGCCCCGCACCAGGCGTTGGAACACCTGTTCCTGGAACTCACCAACGGGCACGCATCGCCGGACGCGAAGGAACTTTTTCCATGACGACCGCCCTCGCAAGTCCGCCGCCGGGCCTGCCTTCGCCCGAAGCCGAGTCGCGCGGATTTCGCCGGCTCGAGTGGCGAATCTTGCGGACACGGCTGGCCCAAGGATTTGCCCTCTCGCGCCTGCGCTATGCGCTGGTCATCGGCCTGAGCGTGCTCCTGTGGTTCGGCCTGTATTACCTGGTATGGGATGGCTTTTCCTTCATGAAGGAGAAGCTCGAGTTGCGGCTGCATGAGGATCTCGTCCAGGACATTTTCAACGCCTTCTTCTTCGCCCTGTTCTTGATGCTGATTTTCTCGTCGGGCGTGATCCTGTACGGCTCGCTCTTCCGCGGCGGCGAGGTCCGCTGCCTGCTCACCATGCCCATCCGCGAAGAGCGGATTTTCCAACACAAGTTCCAGCACGCCGTGTTGCTTAGCAGTTGGGGGCTCATCCTGCTGGGCAGCCCCATGCTGGTGGCCTATGGCGTTGTGGCCCGTGCCCCTTGGTATTATTTTGCCATGGTGCTGCCGATGTTGATAGCCTTTGTCTTCATCCCGGCAGGGATCGGCGCGGTCCTGCTGTTGGCGGTCATGTACCTTTTTCCCCGCAAGCGGGTCCACCTGCTGACATTGGCCATAGCGGTGCTGCTCGCGTCGGCGGTCTGGTTCTTCTGGTCGTTGCTCTCGCGGCCGGACACCGACCTCTTCACACCCCGTTGGTTCCTGGAAATGCGCCAGCGTCTGCAACTTGCCCAGGGCAGCTCGTTGCCCAACTGGTGGCTCAGCTCGGGCCTGCTGGAAGCGGCGGGCGACACTTGGTCGGAGGGCCTGATGTTCCTGGTCTTGTTGATCGCCAACGCCCTCTTCTTTCGCGAGCTGGCCGGGATGTTCGCCGCGCGAGTCTACCGCACGGCCTATTGCGAGGCTGCCGGCCTTGCCTCGCCGCCGGCCCGCGTCCAAACCGGCTGGTTCGACCGCACACTAGACCGCTGCCTAGGGTTTCTCTCGCCCCCGCTGCGCCTGATCATCGTCAAGGACGTGCGCTTGTTCCGCCGCGATCCGTTGCAGTGGTCGCAATTCTTGGTCCTGTTGTGCTTGTTGCTGTTGTATTTCACGCAAGTACACCCGGTCACTTATGTGACCCATCTTTCCCAGTGGGTGAACATCGTCAGCTTCATGAATCTCTCGGTCGTGGGCCTGCTCATGTCGACGTTCACGACGCGCTTCGTGTTTCCTCTGGTAAGTCTCGAAGGCCGCCGCTTCTGGCTCCTGGGACTACTGCCGGTGAAGCGGGAGTCGATCCTCTGGGCCAAATTCCTCTTCTCCGTCGGCTGCCTCCTGGCGCCTTGCGGCCTGTTGATCCTGCTGAGCGATTGGCGGTTGGGCGTGCCCGCCGTGTTGATCGTCGAGCACCAGTGGACGTCGTTGCTCTTGTGCCTGGGCCTTTCGGGAATCGGCGTGGGGCTGGGCGCGCGGCTGCCCCTGATTACCGAGCAGTCGCCATCGCGGATTGCGGCGGGCTTCGGCGGAACGTTGAACCTGGTGGTGAGCACGCTGTTTATCGTGCTGGTGCTGGCGCTGTCGACGGCGCCGTTTCACATCCACGTGGCCCGGCAGATGGCGCTAAGCTACCCCTTGGGCGACGCCGTGCCTGTTTTTCAGGTCGCCGTCCGCTCCTGGCTGATCGTCGGCTCATTGGCCGGTCCGGCGGTTAGTGCGGTGGCCGCGCTGCTGCCCATGTGGATCGGCATTCGCGCCTTCCGCCGACAAGAGTTCCACTAATGCGCCAAGAAAAGAAATAACCGTCGCGGGGGTCTGGTCCGCGACGGGTTAGTTTGGATCGGCGAAATGTTCTCTGGATATCGCAGGCCATCTAGTTCCTGGCGCGGCGCTTCCCGGAACTGCGTCCCGGAGGCGTGGCGCGCCCGGCAATCACGAAGGCCGGCGTAGCCGGAAGGAAGACTAAACCAGTTCTTTCTTCGCACCAATCAGCGTCCGCAGACGCTCGGCCAAGAGAGCCGCGTCAAACGGCTTCTTGAACGTTTCATTGATGCTCGATCGATCGAAGCTGGTCGAGCTGCCGTCATCGGGTAGCAAGGCGATCAAAATCACGTCGGTAAACTCCGAGTTGCGACGCAGATTTTGGCAAATCTGCAGCGCTTCGGTGCGGCCGATCGAGAAATCGACGATGATGCAATCCGGATGGAAGCTCTCGGCCTGGATGCCGGCGTCGAAACCGCTGGCAGCCACGGCAACCTTGAACGAGCGTTCCAGCGGAAGTTCCCGCTTGACGTTCTCGACGAGCACCTGGTCTTGTGCCACAATGAGCACCTTGGCCATGGCTTCGTCTTCCAGGTCCCCCAAGGGCATACCATGCTCTTTGAGGAACTTGATCAAGTATTCCCGAGGAATTCGCCGGTCTTGCGATCCTGGAATACGGTAACCCCGTAGCCGTCCCGAGTCGAACCACTTGCTGACGGTGCGCGGGGCCACCTTACAAATCTTGGCGACCTGTCCTGTTGTGAAGACCTTCATCGCAGGCTCTCCGAAATCTCTCACGTTGGTTTGAGTTGTGTCTTGCTTTAGACCCCTCTGTCTCGGCAAGACGCTTTCGCCCCTGGGTTGCGGAATTTCCCCCGTAACATCGCTCCGTCGAACCGACCGGTTTTCACCGGCCAGTGGAACCGCAATCCTCTGGGTCGGGGCCTTACGTAATTCGCTACTCGTGGCTGTGGTTCAGCTCCCTCTGATCCGCGCCGCAACTCTTTCATCGGCATCCTTGGCATTCGGAAGCCAGAGAAAATCCGTAAAATAGGGAATGCATGGTTTGCTCACCCCAATACGAATTACTCCGTTGCCATTTACAATCAACCGGCGAACTACAACTGGCAGGAGAGAAACAAGCGAGCGAAGCGCCATGGAGAGTCTATCACGGCGAATCGTCAAGGTGTGGCCTTCAAGGCAGGTTCCCCCCCTGCATCAAGCCCATTCTGCTTTCCGCGAGCATCCGGTAGATGCCGCATCAGCAGAACAAGCCATCCGAAGAATAGATTCGCCCTGAACGGGGCCTAGACTTTAGACTCTTTCTCCGGATGTGCCGCGGGCAGCGCTTTTTCCGCGGAAAACGCCTGTAGCGGCCCTAACGGCAAGAGAAGCCCGGGGCCAACTGTAGGGGAACGCCCTCCGTGGCGTTCCAGAGCCACCGGAACGCCATCGACCCGCTGCGCGGGTGCCCCGGCGTTCCCTCCAGAATTTCGGCCGGAGGAAGTGTTACCCTGTTTTGAACCATGTCAGGATCGCCGGTGGGGCTGGCCTGACGTTGGCCTATCGCCCCACCGCGGATAGAATAAAACTCCAATCATGGCCGAACCACTGAAACTACTGTACGAATATTTCGCCCGGCATCGCCTGGCCGTCAGCCGCATCCTGGGCCGCAATTGCGACTCAGGGAAGTGTTCCTTTCACAAATGACAGGCGGATCAAGAATGTCGCCCTTTTGGTCAATTTGTAGGCCCGATGACCAAAAGCTCCAACGTTTTCTGGAAGTTCAGGCCGTGCAGTCATTCTCCTACGCGGAGATCGGCCAATCTGGCGAGGGTGCGCCCGCAGGGTACGACCACGATCACAGCCGCCTGCGGCTGGGCCAGGGGAAACCGGTCTTTGATGCCGCCTGCCGGGCCTTGGCCCAGTGGCAGATGTTCCCGTCGCCGTGGACGGAGATCTGGCCGGCTGGGAGCCGACAGGATGTGGGCACGCCACTGCTCATGATCGCCCGCGTCTTCGGGTTGTGGTGGATCAATGCTTGCCGCATCGTCTATCACGTGGAGGGCCACAACGCATTACGGCGATGCGGCTTTGCCTACGGCACGCTGCCCGGCCACATCGAGCAGGGCGAGGAGCGATTCATGGTCGAATGGGACCGCGAGGACAACGTCTGGTACGACTTACGGGCTTTCTCGCGTCCGCACTATTGGCCGGTGCGGCTGGGCTACCCCGTTACCCGGCGGCTACAATGGCGCTTCGTGCTGCAATCGCAGGCGGCCATGCGGCGGATCGTCCAGTCCGCAATCGCTGCTGAGGAGACAAAATGAGAAATTTCCTATAAACCCAACGCGGCCCTCGTCAGCGCGCCGAACTTTGCGTCACGTTGGATGACGAACTTCCTCTCTTGCCGGCGCGGTATTTGCGACAACCGCCGCCGCACGCCCGAATTTCTGAGTGCCCTAGTGCGGGGATTTTTACGAATCGGGGCGCGGGTCCCCTCGCGGGCGCGCCGAGACCGTATGCATTTTTTGCAACTAAGTGTTGCACTTGCTGGATTCCGCCAAATGGGTGAGTCCAAAAATTCCGCAGACCGCCAACCTGGGCTTACCGCGCTTGTCCGCAGCATGCGTTCGGCCGGCAAGTCACCGGTTGTCCGCGGCATTGACTCCTCCCTTGGAATCCTGCTATATTCCCCCCAAATGTACCATAGATTCCCAGCAGGTTATGTAACGTGACCTGTGCAGCAAAGATCGATCGTACGAGCAGGCGGTTGCAGTAGGGCAATTTCCATGAATATGGCAACGCAACCTCCAACGGCGGCCGAACCAGCCGATTCCTGTTCGCCCTCCGGCGGCCTGGAGGCCTGGCTGGTGGCGGCCGTAACGGTAGCAATTGCCGTCTCGACCCTGGTCTATGTCTACCTCAACGCTTTCGCGTCACCCTGGAGCGATGAGTGGCGTTGGGTGCCGACCGCCGTCGGCGAAGAGCCGCCCACCGCAGAGTGGTTTTGCAAGAACGAGACCGGGCATTGCCTGCCGTTGACGAAATTGGCGTATCTTGGCACGGCCTGGGCGACGGGCGTCAACTTCCGTGCGATCGCCTTGGCGAGCGTCCTGCTGCTGGCCGCTACGGCCACGGCAATGACGCTGGCCGTGGCACGCTCGCGCGGCAGCAGCAGCGCGCTGGACGTGTTCATCCCCATCGCGCTGCTGAACTGGGGGCACTACATGAGTCTCCTCTGGGGATTCCAGTTGTGCTACGTGCTGCCCGTCGTACTAGCTTGCATGCTCCTACTGCTGGTTTCCCAGAGCGGCGAACGGCTGTTGGCGGTCCGCGCGGTGTTGGCCGGCGGTTGTGCGGCGGCAGCGGCGCTCTGCGGCGGGGCCGGCATTTTCTTTTCGCCCGTCGTGGCCGTTTGGCTGGTCGCTGCCGGCCTGCGCAGGTGGCGCGAGAACCGCGCGGCGTGCGTGGCGATTCTCGCGGCGGCCTGCATCGCCTTGCTTCCGCTGAAGGCCTACCTGGGCGCGCTGCCGGCCGTTCGCAACGATTCCGCGGGCGCCCGCATGACCGCGGGCATCGTTTTGCGCGGCACGCTGCAATTCCTGAGCATGAGCGTGGGGAAGTTTGGCGGGGAGACGTACCCGGTTTCCGGCCTGCTCGTCGCGGCCCTGGCGGCCTTGGCCGCCGCGCGGCTCGTCCAGGTTTGGCGGCGATGCCCCCAAGAGCGGATTCGCGCCGCGGGGTTGGGCCTATTCTTGGCCGGCGGGCTAGGGATGGCCTTGGGCATCGGCTTGTCGCGCGGCCACATCGGCTGCTTGCAGAACCGCTACAGTCTGCTGGGCGCGCCTTTGATCCTCTGCCTGTATCTCGTGGGCACGTATTACGGTCCGCCAATTCGGCCCGCCTTGTTGCGCCGGTTCTGCGTTGCCGGGCTGCTCGTGCTGGTGGTGCTCTACGACGTCAAAGGCATGCGGCTTGCCCGCGACATGTACTGGAACGTGCTGCGGATGGAGGCCTCGGTACAGGAGGGGCTGCCGCCCGCCGCGGTGGCGGTGCGGCACTGGGAAGACGTGCAGGCCGCGACGGCCGCCTCGCTGCGCTCGGACCTGGAGTTGTTGCGGGCCAAGCGCGTAGGCCCCTATCGCGGCGGCCTCGCCCTGGAACAGCCGCGCGACGTTGCCGTCCGCCCGATGCTCTCGCTGCAAGTGCCGCACGTTGTCGAGGAGTTGAAATCGCTCGCTAGCGGCGAGGAGCTCGTCCAATCGTTTCTGGCGGCAAGCGACGGGCCGCTTTTCCGTATCGACGTGGGAGCGTATCCCGCCCGCCGCGCCAGCGGGCGGCTGCTCTGGTCCTTAGACGAGATCGACGCGTCTGGCCGGCGGCGGACGTGGGCCAGCGGCGAGGTTTCGTTGGACGGTTGGCGCGATCCGGCCTATGCCCAGCTTGCTTTCGCTCCCTTTACGCCGTTGCCCGGCGGCCACTGCGAGTTGCGACTTTGCCCCGAGGGCGGGGCCGGGCCGTTGTTGAACGTCGCTGAGTGCGGACTAGCCGATCAAGCCGCTGGCGCGGTCGGCCTGCGGGCCTTCGTCTATTACCAGCGAGCCCCCCTGCAACGAATAGGTCCATAGCGACGGAGAGCAGCTTGACACGGCCGCAAGAATCGCCGATAATGTACATAGAGTACACAACGTACATTTATCGGAGAGAATCGCTATGGAAATGAACATCGTGGACGTGCGGGAAAACCTCGCGGAGGTCATCAACCGCGTCGCCTATGCCGGCGATCGGGTCATCCTTCGACGGCGCAGCAAGAGCGTGGCGGCGGTCGTTTCGATGGAAGACCTCGCGTTGCTCCAAGCCCTGGAGGACCAGGCCGACGTGAATGCGGCGATCAAGGCACGCAAAGAAAAGGGCGCGGTGCCCTTGGAGAAGGTCAAGGCAAGGCTAGGAATGAAGTAAACGATGGCCGGGTACAAGGTTTCCTTCAAGCCGTCGGCGGACCGGCAGTTGCGAAAACTACCCGCGGAGGTCCAACGGCGAATCGTCGGCAAGGTGGCGGCGCTGGCGTCCAACCCCCGGCCGGCCGGCGTGGTGAAACTGGCGGGAGACGAGAACCTTTGGCGAATCCGGATCGGCGATTATCGCGTAGTTTACGAGATCCATGACGATCGCCTGGTTGTACTCGTCCTTCGCGTGGCCAATCGTAAAGACGTGTATCGGCGCAAGAAACCGAAAGGCGAGTAGTTCCGCGGCCAAAAGGTGGCATTCGGTGGCGAGACTTGGCCGGCGGCGGGCGATCAAAGACCGGCGAGGCCGGCCCTGAGGGAAGCCAAGGCCCAATGCGTTCAGTCTTTGTTGCACCCCTACCAGAGCTTCTATCGGGCCGTGCGATGGTTCCACCGCATGAAGTTGAAAGGGACTCCAACTCGCTCATTTCTTCCGAACGCTCTAACAGACTGCCGCGGAATTGCCGTTGGTGTGCGTCTTCTACAACAGCATGCAGGTTTCGCCTGGTAGAAAGCGAACCTTTGCCTGCTTGAGATGCAGAGAGTTGCAAAAATCACGAGGACTTTGATTCTGGCCGGACTTGTTTTGGTATCGGCTGCGGCGTGGGCGATCCGCAAGTGAAAACCGATCATCCTTGGTATCGGGGTGAGCTGTCCTGCTCGACGTTCCTGCGGCCGTTCGCCCTGCAAGCGGATACCTGAAACATTACTTACCGGAAAGCAAGCGCCAGCCGGGTGTAACGACCGGCGCGTGGTCGGGCGGTAGCGGCTCCACGAGCTTGGCGTAGAGATCGGGACGACGGGCCTTCAAATAGCGACGGCCGCCCGACAGTTCGATCTTCTCGGGCGTGCATAGCCCGACGACCACGTCGTCACCCAAGGCAGAGCTTTCGGTGATGACCTCGCCCATAGGGTCGATCAGCATCGCATTGCCCGGCTTGATCGTATCGTAGTCGATGCCCACGGGATTGCTGAAAATATAGTAGACGCCGTTCTCGTAAGCGCGAGTTGGCAGCCAGCGCATGAGCCATCCGCGGCCTTTAGGGCCCATGAATTCCAGCCGCAGAGGGACCGGATCGCGATGGCGGTTTTCCCACAGTTTGCGATCGATCTTGCCTCTTCCCGGCATGGCGCTCGGCAACCCGCCGGTTACGTGGGGGGCAAAGATCACGTCCGCGCCCATCAGGGTCAGAATCCGCGGGTTCTCCGGCAGGTTGTTATCGTAGCAGATGAGGATGCCGCACCGCACGCCGCACAATTCGAAGACCGAGTAATCGCAGCCTGGGGCGATGCCGGGATGGATGAAGGGATGCAGTTTGCGATGTTTCTGCACAAATCCATCGGCAGTGACCGCTACGTAGGTATTGTAGAGCTTGCCGCCCTCCGATTCGACCAAACCGGCCATCAGGGCCACGCGGAACTGCCGGGCCAGATCGATCAAGCGGCAGGTACTCGGCCCCCCGGGCACGGGTTCTGCCAGGGCCGCGAGCTGCGCGTCCGACAGCGTTTGCAGGAACGTGTATCCCGTGATGCAACACTCATGGAAGCTGACGATCTCCGCCCCCTGGGCCGCCGCACATTGTGTGAGTTCCGCGATCCGGCTGACGTTATGATCCTTGTCGGCATCGCGGGCTTCGAACTGTACAGCGGCAATCCGGATGTCGCGCATTACTCAAGTCTCCCCCATTGATTATTACCCCGACGAGAAAGTCAATCAATAGTAACCCGAAGCATGAGCGAGTCATCCTCGCTTACGCTTCGGGTAACTGTTTGGTAATTTTGCTAGAAAACAATTCCAAGGTCGAGTCCTAAAGTGCTTGACAAGCAGGCTTCCCGGAATCATAATACCGCCAAACTTGAATAACGTGACTCTAATGGGCGGAGCGGCACGTAGGGCGATGGTTTTGTAGGTTTGCAATTTGAAAGGTGCTTCGCATGAAAGGCTCGATTGCCAGTCTGGCGAGTTCTCATCGTGGTGAAGCGGGCGCGGCCGTGTGTCGCGCGGTCGGCGCGGTCGTGCGGGTCGGCGTCTTGATTCTGCTGGCCGGGTTGTCGCCAGTCGTTCAGGGCCAAACCCTTACGACCCTTGCCAGTTTCAACGGCAGCAGTTTAAATGGCGGCAATGGCCAAAATCCGTATGCCAGTTTGACGCTCAGCGGCAACACCCTGTATGGAACAACCGCGAGAGGCGGTGCCGATACGTACGGCACGGTCTTCAGCCTGCCCCTGAGCGGCGGCAGCCCCACGGTGCTGACCTCGTTCGACGGCAGCATCGGCGCATTTCTCATGCCGGTTTGACGCTCAGCGGCAACACTCTATATGGGACAAACGTAGGCGGCGAACCTGCCTTCGGCTCAGTCTTCAGCGTTCCCCTGAGCGGCGGCAGCCCCACGGTGCTGGCCTCGTTCAACGGCAGCTTCGACGGCAGCAACGGTGCATATCCCTATGCCGGTTTGACGCTCAGCGGCAACACCCTGTATGGGACGACCGTACAAGGCGGCGCCAATAACGACGGTACGGTCTTCAGCGTGCCCCTAAGCGGCGGCAGCCTCACGGTGCTGGCCTCGTTCGGCGGCAGCAACGGTCGACAGCCCTATGCCGGTTTGACGCTGATCGGCAATACCCTGTATGGCACGACCAACGCGGGCGGCCCCAATGACGACGGCACGGTCTTCAGCGTGCCCCTAAGCGGCGGCAGCCCCACGGTGCTGGCCTCGTTCAACGGCAGCAACGGCGCAGTTCCCCAAGCCGGTTTGACGCTGATCGGCAATACCCTGTATGGGACCGCCGGTTACCTCGGCGCCAATGGGGACGGCACGGTCTTCAGCGTGCCCCTGAGCGGCGGCAACCTCACGGTGCTGGCCTCGTTCAACGGCAGCAACGGCGAACGCCCCCAATCCACTTTGACGCTCAGCGGCGACACGCTGTATGGGACGACCTACTACGGCGGCGCCAATGGGGACGGCACGGTCTTCAGCGTACCCCTGAGCGGCGGCAGCCCCACGGTGCTGGCCTCGTTCAACGGCAGCAACGGCGCAAATCCCTATGCCGGTTTGACACTCAGCGGCAACACACTTTATGGGACGACAGTTTACGGCGGCGACAATGGGAGCGGCACGGTCTTCGCCTTGAACCTCAGCAAGTTCTACGCTTGGAATGTCGCCGGTGGCGGAAGCTGGGCGATGGCCGCGAATTGGTCGCCCGCAGGGCCGCCCGACGGGGTGGACAACACGGCTGACTTCAGCCAGCATTCGTTGGCGGCCAACGCCACGGTCACGCTCGACGGCAACCACACGATCGGCAACCTTGTCTTCGGCGACCAGGGGAACGCCTACAATTGGACGCTGGCCGCGGGCAGCGGCGGCACGCTGACCCTCCAGATCTCAACCGGCACACCCACGATCACCGTCAACAATCAGACAGCCACGATCAGCGCGGTGCTGGCGGGAAGCCAAGGGCTGACGACGCTCGGCGGCGGCGCGCTGGTCCTGGCCGCCTCGAACGTGTACACCGGCGGCACGACGGTCAGCGCGGGCACGCTGCAACTTGGCGACGGCGTTGCCAATAACGGCTACGTGCAGGGCAACATCCTGAATAACGCCGCGGTGACCTTCGCCAACCCCGCGGCGCAGACCTATTCCGGCGTCATCAGTGGCTCTGGTTCCCTAGCGAAAATCGGCGGCGGTGCCCTTGCCTTAACGGGCAGCAATACCTACACCGGACCGACAGCCGTCAATCAAGGCATATTGGAAGTCGACGGCTTGCTGCTCAGCGCCGTGACGGTCAACAATGGTGGCATTCTGAGCGGCACGGGCAGCCTGACGAGCGTGATGGTCTATGCAGGCGGGCACCTCGCTCCGGGCAACCTCAACACCGGCGCGCTCACCCTCGCGGGCAATATGGACTTCGAAGGCGGCGAACTTGACGTCGTGGGTGCGGGCAGTTCCCTTACCGGCCTGTCGATCGCGGGGAACTTGATTTTGAACGACGCGACGCTCGATTTCAGCGGAAGCCTTGCCCCCGGAACGTACACCATCGCTAGCTATGGCGGGACGCTCAGCGGACAGTTCACCGCGCTGAACCTTCCCGCCGGCGATGCCATCAACTACGGCACGCGCAGCGACAGCACGATTACCCTTTCGGCCGTGCCGGAACCTGCGTCGCTGGTCCTCCTCGCCGTCGGCGCCGTCGGTCTGTTCGGCTTTGCGTGGCAACGCGGATTTTTGAGTCTGGACCTGGCGCAAGCGGCGCGTCAAGTCGCCGCTTGGGCTGGTCTTGCCCGGCGCGTGGACCGCTTTCGATGTTGGGCACAGATTTCCGGCCGGGCCTTCCGGCCGCATCGTTCGTCCAAGGCGAGGAGCATCTGCTCGAACGCGGCGGGCCCGAAAATCCGCCGGAGAACTTTCTGGCGATAAACGGGAACGTGCTCCGGCGCCTGGATGAGCAGCTTCACGCGTTTGCCGCCAGTCGGGGCCACCGTGATACGAATGCCATTGCCGATGAGAATTCCGTCGTCCGCATCGATCGTGAGAACCAGCATTTCTTCCTCCTTGCTTGGGCTGTCTTCCACACCCCCAGCGTCCATCGCTCCGGGGCGTGGCGAATGATAGCAATGCTAGCTCAGCTAGCAAATAGCAGTTTCTTGATTTTTCTGCATGGTTCAATTTGCGGGCGGTTTGGGTAACACTGTAGGGAACGCCCTCCGCGGCGTTCCAGGGCCACCGGAACGCCATCGACCCGCCGCGCGGGTGCCCCGGCGTTCCCTACAGAATTTTGGCCGGCGGAAGTGCTACCGTGGTTTGAACCATGCCGATTTTTCTGCAATTCTGGGAGGTTCGCCAAGTTCTTTGGCCAATAGCCGCTGACGACGGGTCGGGCGTGGGGGCTATCTACAAATCGTTACTAACAGACGATATATTCTCCCGTGGACCGAGCCTATAATCATGGCAGCGGCAAATCGCTCGGATTTCCCACAAAACTTGGGACTTGTCCGAAACGGTAGTATCCGAATTTGAACGCCGACAGAGACCATCTCCGTAGGATAATGAAGATGAAACCATGAAGAAACGTCGACCAGGTCGTCTCGCGGGGTGGGTGACCGTCGGGGGATTGGCCGCAATCCTCGTTGCGCTCCTAATCGCAACTGATAATGGTCCCATTGGCACCATGGAATTGCTTTGGCAGAGCGTTCTTTTCTTGGGCATCGCTTGTGCTCTCGCTGGAGGATTCCGTTGGATGCTGGCAAAGCACAACGGAAACGTGCGCCAAACGTTAAAAGGTTGTGCCAAGGTGTTCTTGGGCATTGTCTTGATTATTCTGGCTCTGCTCGGAGTGACCGTCATTGGTGTCGTTTATGCGGCCCCCGACATCTGGGCAGGACGAAAGCCCGTTCCGCCTGCAACTGCCAAGGTCCTCTTGCTGGGCCTAATTGCTTGCGCCGGAATGTTGATTTGTGGCGTGTATCAACTCTTTCGAGCAACGTTCGGACAGCCAAGAGACGCTAAAGTGAGTTTGGATGACCCCCAAGCCACCGACGCCACGCTAGAACGTCCCGAAGGAGTGCCCCAACCCCAATGGCCGGACCTGCGGGACGCCAAGGTGATCGGTGCCACAGTCCTTCTCATGTCCGTCTTGTTCGTCTTGTTCGTTGCGATTCAACCAACACCCCCTAAAAAACCATTACCGCCGCCGATAATCCGGCCGATTTCACAGCAAACAATCTGGGTAGGAAAGCCGCTGAGTATTTTGGTATCCGTCGAGAACGCACAGTTGTGGAAAGACAGATTACGATATTCCCTCGGCCCGAACGCCCCAGTCGGATCGGTAATCGATGCCAAGACCGGCGTCTTCACCTGGACGCCAACCGAGACTCAGGGGCCGGGCAAGCACGATGTGGTGGTCTTGGCCAATGGACCAGAGGGTGAGACGGCACAGACGACCTTCGAAGTCAACGTGACGCCGCCTCTAAAAAAACTGGTTCCGGCGGACAAGTAGATAGAGCGAGCGGAGCCGGCTTTCGATGCAGGTTTCCAGACTTCACTCGGGCAAGTGGTCTGTCGATTTAGTCCGAAAACATGCTCTCGTCCCCGCTGGGGCAAGCCCAGCGGGGGCGGGACTAAATCGACAAACCGCTTGCCCGAGTGGGGTCTGGAAATACAGCGTCCACACTTGAGCGAGCACCGAACACAAAGCATTCTTACCGATCTACTGCTTTTCCGCCGCTTTTGCACAGGCCACACGGTGCGTGCCTGCTACTTTTCTTGGCTCTTCCGTTCTTAGGTGCAAAATGGATGGGAGACTGCGCTGGAGTCCCGCCTTTAGGCGGAATTGCCGCGGAAATTCCGCCTAAAGGCGGGACTCCAGCAGCCGTTTTGCGACGTTCGCACCCAAGACCGGAAGAGTCCTTTTCTTGCAATTCGCCGGGCCTTCGCTCAGTCGGCTCATGCCGCGCGGCGAACGAGCGGGTATGCGGGCAGAATGGAATCCCTGTCCCGGACAAGCGCAAGGAATTCGTCGTAATCGCGAATGTAATCGTTGGCGTCGTAGCGGTGCGAGGCGAAGACCAGCAGGGCTGCGTCGGCCGAATACTTGTACTGGACGCACCAGATCATGGGTGGGATGTAGACGCCCAGGGCCGGCCGATCGAGCACGATTTCTTCGCGGCAGGAGCCGTCATCCACGATGACCGCCACGGAGCCCTTCACGCAGACGAGGAACTGGTGGCAAGTGCGATGGGCATGCTCGCCGCGGACGTTCTCGCTGGGCACGTCGTAGACGACGAAATAGCGTTGCACGGCAAACGGGATGTCGTCATCGAAGTTTCCTACGGAAAGCTGCCCGCGCAGGTCGCCGACTTCCTTCAGCGAGTGCAGCGACACACCGGTAACGCGCGAGTACAGCATACCCGCTGGCGGCGAAACTGGCGGCGACTTTTCGGGAGCGGTCCAGCGGCAGGCGTCCACATAACCGGAAATCCGCGCCGGGTTGCCGGTTACCACGGCGTTGGGCGGCACGTCGCGGGTGACGACACTGCCCGCGCCGATCATCGCGTGGCTGCCGATCTTGATGCCCGGCAGAATGGTTGCGTTAGCGCCGATCGACGCGCCGTCGGCCACCAGCGTGCGCAGCACCGCGGCCTGGTATTGCTTGCTGCGCGGGAATTTGTCGTTGGTGAAGGTGGCGTTGGGGCCGAGAAACACATCGTTGCCCACTCTCAGCCCGTCCCAGAGCTGCACGCCGCACTTGACCGTGACTCGGTCGCCGAGAACCACGTCGTTCTCGACAAAGACATGGTCGCAGATGTTGCAGTCGCGGCCGATGCAGGCACCCGGCAACACGTGGGCAAAGGCCCAGATGCGGGAGCCTTCGCCGACATGCTGGCTTTCGCATAAGGCCTGCGGATGGATGAAGGGCTTCATGCCGCCTGCTCCTTCTCCCCTGCGGAAACAGCGGCCGGAAACGATTGTTGCAACATGGGCACGAAGGCCGGCCGCTGCTTGGTGTTCTCGAAGGTCCGCCAAAGATAGGCCCCGATGATGCCCATGCCCAGCCACTGGGAGAACATGGCCGTGAGTATTGTGAGGATGATGGGCGTGTAGCCCGGCACGCCGATAGCGCCGAGAAGCCAGGCGATGAGCACCACCGCCCAGGCGAGGGCCGAGAAGGCCATCCCCAACGAACCGACCAGCATCAAGAGTGTCAGTGGCAGGTCGGTGAACGAGAATATGCTGTCGAACATGTAGCGGAGCTTGCGGCGCAACGTCCAGCCGCTAACGCCGCCGCAGCGGGCGAGGCGGACGTAGGGAATGTGCTTGCGGCGAAAACCGAGCCAGAGCACTTGTCCCACCAGCGAGCTGTTCGATTCGTGCAGACCCAGCAGGGCGTCGCGGACGGCCACGTTGCAGCCGAAGGCGTCGATCCCGCCCGGCGGCATATCGCGCTGCACCAGGCGGCGGTAGATCGACCAGAAGAGATTCGCCGAAGTCTTGCTCAGCAAGGGATCGTCGCGGCCGGTGCGGACGCCCAGGGCGATATCGACCGGCTCCTCGCTCAGGCAGCGGAAGAATTCCGGGACCAACTGCGGCGGCTCCTGCAAGTCGGCGGCCATCACGGCAAAATAAGGACCAGCGGCAATGGAAAGCCCCATGCGGATAGCGGCAAACGAACCGAAATTCCGCGACAGCAAGACCAACTCTGAGGCGAAACCGCACGTTCCCAGTCCCTCGCGGAGTTGTTCGCAGGACCGGTCCTGGCTGCCGTCGACCACGAAGACCACCTGCATCCGGCCCTGCAAGCATTGGTTCATGCGCTCGAGCGACTCCAGCAGGGCGTCTATCGAGCTTTCGTTATTGTAGACCGGGATGATCAGGGAATAGCACGTGGCGGGCGGCTTGCAGCCCGCGCGGCCCGGCCCCGTCTCAGCCTGCACTGCGCAAGGAGTTGGATACACAATCGATCTCGCTTTCCGTCATTTCCGGGAAACAGGGGAGGGTGAGAATTTCGTTCTGTGCCGCCTCGGTGGCCGACAGGTCGACCTTTCGCCAGGGACGGCCTTGCAGCGCCAACTGCTGGTGGTCGGCGACCGGGTAGTGAATGGCGGTGGCGATCCCCTGCTCCGCCAGGCACGTCCGCAGGCGGTCTCGTTGGGGATGGCGAGCGACGCACAGATGCGCGACGAAGTCTTCGCCCGGGTTGTGGACGAGCCGCAAGACAGCGCCGGAGGTAGCTTCGCGATAGCGGGCCACGATCGCCCGACGGCGCTGATTCCAACCATCTACGCGGGGCAGTTTCCGCCGCAAGATGGCGGCCTGCACTTCATCCAGTCGGCTGTTACGTCCGCCGGGGAGCGAGGCGTGGTATTTTTCCGTCCAGCCGTATTGCCGGAGTTGCCGGACACGGTCGGCCATTTCCCGGCTGTTGGTGACAACCGCACCGCCGTCGCCCATAGCGCCGAGATTTTTGGTCGGGTAGAAACTGAAGGCCGCGATGTCGCCCAGGCTGCCCGCGCGGCGGCCGTTGTATTGTGCTCCGTGGGCTTGGGCGCAGTCTTCGATCAAGCGAATGTCGCGCCCGCCAAGCACCTGCCGCAAGCCGTCGATATCGGCGACACGCCCATACAGGTGCGTGGCCACTACGGCCCGCGTTCGCGGCCCCAGGGCATCGGCCACTGACTGCGGCGAAATGGTCAGAATGTCGGGATCGACGTCGGCATAAACAGGAACCACCCCCAACAGGGCGCAGGCGGTGGTCGTATAGCCGCCGGCATTGGCGGCGGTGATCACGTCGTCGCCAGGCCCGCAACCGGCGGCCCGGAGCGCGAGTTCCAAAGCGTCGGTTCCACTGGCCACGGCTACGGCGAAAGTAGCGCCGCAAAAGGCAGCGAACTCTTGTTCGAATAGGTCGTGTTCGGGGCCTTGGACGTACCGGCCGGCCGCCAGCGCAGACCACACCGCCGCTTGGATCTCGTCGGCCAGCGACAGGAATTGGCGATGCAAGTCGTTGAGGGGAACGAACATGTGAGCCGCGCCCGTATGAGGGAGGGACCGGTAGGCAGGACGTTGGCCCCACGTTTATAGCCCGATCGGGCGAATCAAGTCAACCCCGTTTGGCGAGAAAGCCAACGGCCCCCAACGGCCGGTTGGGCTAACCCGGATTATTCAAGAATTTAGGGAATTCTTGCCCCTCCTGGAGCATCTAAGTTGTTAGACATAAGCAACTTGTCCGCTCCAGGAAGGTGCAAGAAATGGATATACAGTCTGATTTTCAGCTC
>Ga0181517_10001373_pt1 | contig 27158 bp, 27 predicted proteins | sample PEATcosm2014_Bin_31_FD_119748 | JGI IMG/M metagenome (GOLD analysis project Ga0181517, IMG submission 119748) | Peatland microbial communities from MTU Mesocosm Facility, Houghton, MI, USA - PEATcosm2014_Bin01_30_metaG | ecosystem: Environmental > Terrestrial > Soil > Wetlands > Peat | place... | reverse complement strand
TACGAACTGATGGACATGGCTCTCCAGTCGACGCCCCCGACCGCAACCGGTGAACGCGCATCGATCCTAGCTCAGATGGGCCATCTGCGGTTCGCCACCGGCAGCGCCGACGCGGCGGACAGGCTTTTCCAGCAGGCATTGAAGGTGTTTCCAAGCCATCCCTCCGCGATGGGGAATCTGGCGCAGGTTCGCATCGCGCAGAAACGTTACGCGGAAGCGGTGGTTCTCTTACAGCAGCTCCAGCAGGGCGTACCGCGCGCCGGGAATCTCTATGACCTGGCCGAAGCGCTCCAACTGGCGGGACGCGAAAGCGAATCGAAGCAGGCATTCGCCGAGTTTGAAGCCAAAGCGCTGCTGGAATCGAGCGGGAAAGACAACTCCAACCGCGAACTGGTCTTTTACTATGCCGACCAGGCGCAGCAGCCGGCCAAGGCTCTGAAAGTGGCGCAACAGGAGTACGCCTGGCGCCATGACGTATACACGCTCGACGCTTACGCGTGGGCGTTGCACGTCAATGGCCAGAACGGGGAAGCGCGAAGGCAAATTGAGACAGCCCTGGCAATCGGCATTTGTGACGCAAAACTATTTCACCATGCGGGAGAGATCGCCATGGCGGCGGGAGATACGGCAGCCGCGGAGCGTTACCTAAGACAGTCAGTCGAGCTGAAGACCATGGACTCAGAGCAGGCACGGATCGCGCTGGCCAGCCTTTCACGGGTGGGACAACGATAGCGGCCCATCATTTCGGGGCCGATGGCGGCGGCCTCCATGTGCTATGGTTTGAAACATGACGTCGAACCTTTCCCGCCGGTCGTTCCTTGCGGCCACGGCGGCGGCGCCGCTTGCGCCCATCGTGGCTCAGGGTAAGCGCCTTCCTGTAGGACTTGAGCTGTACTCGGTGCGCGACGAGCTGGCCAAGGATAATGACGCTACCCTCACGGCGGTGGCCAAGATGGGCTATGAGGTGGTGGAGTTTTACAGCCCGTACTACCAGTGGACGGCCGAGCGGGCCAAGCAGATTCGTAAGCTCATGGACGATCTGGGCATCCGCTGCAACTCGACCCATAACGATGCGCGAAACCTCAGCGCCGAGGGGCTGCCGAAAGCCATCGAGCTGAACCAGATTATCGGTTCGCGCTACATCGTCATGGCCAGCGCGGGCAATCCGCGAGGGGTGGACGGCTGGAAGGGGGTGGCCGGCACGCTGACGGCGGCGTCGGAAAAGCTGAAGCCGCTCAATATGCGCGCGGGCTTTCACAATCACGACGCGGAGTTCCGGCTGGTGGAGGGCAAGATGCCCATCGAGGTGATCGCCGCCAACACGCCCACGGAAGTGATGCTCCAGTTCGATGTGGGCACCTGCGTGGACGTGGGTTACGACCCGGTGAAGTGGATCGAAGCCAATCCCGGCCGCATCAACTGCATGCACTGCAAGGATTGGGGCGCCGGAACGGGCCCGGACCGCGGCTACCGCGTGCTGTTCGGCGAGGGCGACGTACCTTGGCTGAAGATCTTCGCCGCGGCTGAAAGGACCGGCGGCATCGAGTGGTACCTGATCGAGCAGGAAGGCAGCCGGTTCCCCTCGTTGGAATGCGTCAAACGCTGCCTGGACAACTACAGGAAGCTGCGCGGGTAACCGGCGCGCGGGGGGATTCGGAAGGCACGCCTTGTCGCTGCGGACGGCTCCGCCGCGCTACCATAAAGACATGCGCTCGATCACGTTTGCGTTGGCTGTGACGCTGGGCTGCGCGCCTTTCGCCGCCGCCCAGGATAAGAGCAAGACGGCGGAACGGTTGGATGACGCCGCCGAGCTGTTCAGCGAGGTGATGTTGGCTCCGGATAAAGCCATCCCTCAGGATTTGCTGGATAAGTCTCCGTGCATGGTGCTCGTGCCCGGGTTGAAGAAAGCGGCGTTCGGCGTAGGGGCCAAGTACGGGCGCGGGTTTTCAATTTGCCGCGCCGCCAACGGGCAGGGCTGGGGACCGCCGGCCGCCATCCGCATCGAAGGCGGAGGGTTCGGGCTTCAGATCGGCGTCTCTTCCTCGGACGTCGTACTGCTGGTGTTGAACCAGGGCGGCATGAAACATCTGACCACCAGCAAGTTCACGCTGGGTGGGGACGCCACGGCCGCGGCCGGTCCGGTGGGGCGCGACGCCACCGCGCAGACCGATGCTTTCATGAGGGCCGAGATTCTCTCCTGGTCGCGTTCGCGGGGCCTGTTCGCGGGCATTTCGCTGGACGGCTCCACCTTGCGCAACGACCAGGACGAGAACAAGGTCCTGTACGGGCAACCGTGGTCCAGCAAGCAGATTCTGGGCAGTGGGGCGCCGATGCCCGCCATGGCCGCCAAGCTGATTGCGGCGCTCAACAAGTACTCTCCGCGACAGACGCACTGAGGGCCGGGCGCGGCGCCGATTTAAATTAAGATAGCGGTGGGTGCGCCGCAGGCTGGGACACGTATCCCGCGCGAAAGCTTGAGGAATCGCGGCAGGCGGGCGAAGTTCCGGGGGGACTCTAGGTCCGCCTGCCGAGAGAGCTACCGGTTACCGCCGGCGGCTACAGTCGATGCCTTTCGGCTCAGGAAGCACTCGCGGCAGAACACCGGCCGGCCTTGAGTGGGCTTAAAGGGTACCGTGGTTTCCCGACCGCACTGGGAGCACGTGGTCATGGTCTCCGTCTTGCTGAATCCCGACGCCGAACCACCCTGGCGCTTGGTCTTGCAGTTCTTGCAGCGCTTGGGTTCGTTCTTGAAGTTCTTGTCATGGAAGAAGTGCTGTTCTCCCGCTGTGAATACGAAATCCGACCCGCAGTCTATGCACTTGAGGACGCGGTCCTGAAAATCCGGCATGGCACTGGCCCCATTGTCAACCCGAAAACTGTTGCGGACAAGGCGGCGGGCTTGCGCGCCCGCCGCCGCGGTTTTACTCTATCTCCCGGCGTGATTTCTTCCGGTTTCGCTTGCGGGCCAGCGCCTGCTTGGCCCGGAGCTTCTCACCCGGCTTTAGGTAAAAGGAGTGTCTCTTGACTTCCTTAATGATGTCTTCCTGCTGGACCTTCCTCTTAAACCGGCGGAGAGCGTTTTCCAAGGTCTCGCCCTCCTGAAGCTTAACTTCAGCCAAACGAAATACACCTCCCGACTGGACCAAAATTTCCGCGCGCCGCACCGCCGGGCACATCCCTTCCAGGGACGCTCGAAACCCCGCAAAAATAGACCGCGCTTCGCACAGAAGGTACTGATATCATAGGTGGTTGACAAATAAAGTCAAGCCCAAAATTTAGGACGCCCTCTTGAAGAATCGGCTCATCGTCCGGATTCTGTTTGTTTTCAGGAAGTTACGCTGAGATGGAAAATGTTCTGGCGATCCTGCTGGCGGGCGGCGCCGGCGAGCGTTTGTATCCCCTGACGAAGGATACCGCCAAGCCCGCGGTACCGTTCGGGGGCGCTTACCGCATAATCGACTTCACCCTGTCCAACTGCGTCAACTCCAACGTCCGTAGAATCTTAATCCTAACACAGTACAAATCGCTGGACCTCATCCGGCACATCCGCGACGGGTGGAACATCTTCTCTCCGGAACTGGGCGAGTACATCGAGGTGCTTCCGCCCATGAAGCGGGTTCACGAGGACTGGTATCAAGGCACTTCCGACGCGGTTTTTCAAAACTGCTACAGCATCGAGGCGGAGGCGCCGGAGCAGACGTTGATCGTGGCGGGCGACCATATTTATAAGATGAACTACCGCGACATGCTGGACTGGCACTGGCGGCATAACGCGGAGATCACGATCGCCACTATAAAGGCTCCGCCCGAGGACGCCGGGCGCTTTGGGGTGGCCGAGATCGACCCCGATTTCCGGATAGTCGGGTTCGAGGAAAAGCCGCGGCACGGCAATGCCAAGCGCTCGCGCTTCGATCCCTCCATGATCAGCGCTTCGATGGGGATTTACATATTCAACACCGACGTACTTTTGCGGGTGCTTCACGAAGACGCCCAGGATGCCGGTTCCACCCATGACTTCGGCCGGGACGTGATTCCCAAGAACCTTTCGCGGGCGCGGGTGGTGGCTTACGATTTCCGCGACATCAACGACAAATCCGTGAGCTACTGGCGCGACGTGGGAACCCTCGACGCCTACTACGAAGCCAACATGGACCTGGTGGACGTAGTTCCCGAGTTCAACCTGTACGACCAGCGCTGGCCCATCCGCACCAAGGCGACGCAACAGCCTCCGGCCAAGTTTGTTTTCGCGCAGGAGGGCCGGCGCATGGGAGTAGCGGTGGATTCGGTGGTGAGCGCGGGGTGCATCGTTTCCGGCGGAAGGGTGCTGCACAGCGTGCTCTCGCCAGGCGTGCGGGTGAACAGCTATTGCGAGGTGGAGTATTCGATTTTGATGCCGGGCGTGGAGATCGGGCGCTATAGCCGGGTCCGCCGCGCCATCGTGAATACAGGGGTGAAACTGCCGGATGCGAGCGTCATCGGTTTCGACCTGGAGGCGGACAGCGCCAAGGGTTACCACGTCACCGAGGGCGGAATCGTGGTGGTGGCGTAAACGCGGGCGGGGCAGCGCGGGCATGGCGTCGCGCGGCGCTTCGGAAACAGTTAGCCTGGAGATATGAGGACCGGCCTGTCGGCCCGTTTGCGGCCGCGGTTCAAGAGTTTTCATTCATAAGGAGTGCTAATTTGACGATTATCGTAATAGTGATTGCGGGGCGGCGCGGCGCCTGGGCCGCAAGGCGTTCCGGCAATGACGGGGGCGCCCGATGATCAAACTCGTACTCGTGCGCCACGGCGAAAGCACGTGGAACAAAGAGAACCGATTCACCGGCTGGACGGACGTAGATCTCTCCGAAAAGGGCCGGCAGGAAGCCAAGGAAGGCGGCCAGGTACTGAAAGCCGAAGGCTACACGTTCGACGTGGCCTACACTTCGGTGCTGAAGCGCGCCATCCGCACGCTGTGGTCGGTGCTGGACGAAATGGACCTGATGTGGATTCCGGTGTACCGCTGCTGGCGTCTCAACGAACGGCACTACGGCGCGCTGCAAGGCCTCAACAAGGCCGAAACGGCGGCCAAGTTCGGCGAGGCGCAGGTGAAGATCTGGCGCCGCAGCTACGACGTTCCGCCGCCCGAGCTGACCCCCGACGATGAGCGCTACCCCGGCCACGACCCGCGCTACAAGGGGCTGAGCAAGCAGGATCTGCCGCTCACCGAGTGCCTCAAGGACACGGTGGCGCGCTTCCTGCCGCTATGGCACGAAACCATCGCCCCGGCCATCCGGCAGGGACAAAATGTGCTGATCGCGGCGCACGGCAACAGCCTGCGCGCCCTGGTGAAGTATCTCGACGACATTTCCGAAGCCGATATTGTGGAGCTCAACATACCGACGGGCATGCCGCTGGTGTACGAGCTCGATGACAATTTGAAGCCCCTCAACCGCTACTATCTGGGCGACCCCGAAAAGGTGAAAGCCGCCATGGAAGCGGTGGCCGCGCAGGGGAAGAAGAAGTAAGAACTCGCTCCGAAAGCGCCCGCGACCGCTCCCTCACGGTCGCGGCTCGTTAGAGCGTCATTGAGCCGCGACCGATTGACAGACGAAAGCGTCTGTCCCACATTGCGGTCGAAGGACCTCCATCCTTGTGGGGCAGGCGCTTTCGCTTGCCAACCGCCGGCATATGCCCGCGCAGTCATGCCCGGCCGCTACCCCACTCGCACCACCGCCGCGGCCACCGGTTCTTCGCCCACCGGAATCAGCATGAACAGCGAAGCCGATTTATAGTGGTGCACCCAGGGCTCGTTGAAGGTAACCAGCCGGATTACGGCCATATCGCCGGACTTCTCGTTGAGCACCAGGGCGTACTGCTGCGGCCGGTCCGGAGTGATCACGATTTGGCCGGGCCCTTGCCCGACGCGCACCACGGCCACCAGCTTGCGCGAATCCACATCGAGCACGGTGACGCTGTTGGAGCCGGGATTGGAAACTAGGAGGTAGGAAGGCGAGGTATCGGTGACCGCCATGGGCCCCGGCGCGTGGCCGGCGAGGACGGTCTGATCGATTTCGGTGGTATAGGGGAAAGCGATGACCACGGCGTCCATGCCCTCGCCAGTGACGAAAAGCTGGCCGCCTTCGGCGCCGTCCACAACGTCGAAGCAGAAGTGGCGGGGGGCGATGGGCAGGGGCAGGCGCACGATAGTCTTGCCGCTTGGCACATCGAAGATGATCAGGCTGCGCTCGGGAGCGCTGCCGGCGATCAACTGGCGGCCATCGGGCTGGAAGCGTAGGATCGAAGGCTCGGCGCCGGCTGCTATGACGCGCTCAACCACGCCGCGGGCGAGCGAAGCGATCGATATTGAGCGGGCCTGCAGGCTGGCGACGGCGGCGCGGCCGTCGGCGCTGACCTCGAAGCTGTCGGGCGGCGCGGGAAGCGGGATGCGGCGCGCCGGACGCAGCCCGTCGAGCGCTATCTCCACCAGCGCCGCGGGGTCCCGGCAGAGCGCCCACAGCGCATTGCCGGACGGAGAGAACCGCAGCGCCACCGCCTGGTTGCCAACGCGGGCTCGGCGGCGCACCGACAATGACGCCGCGTCGATTTCATACACCGCGCCGGCGGCGGGGGCCAGCGCGAACGCCCGCGGCCGCACCGCGTCCGGGCGGGCGACGAGGGCCGAGGGGGCGGATTCGAGCGGTATCTGCGCGCGGACCTGGAAGCGGTTGAGATCCACCGCCGCCACCGAGCGGCTGCCGCGGTTCGCGACGAAACAATAGCCCGGAAACCCGGTAGCCTTTCGCCTCCCGCAGCCCAGCGCCGCGGCGGAGGACACCAGCAGCGCACGGCGGGAAATGGAAGAACGCGGCACTCCCCTTATTCTACTTCGGCGTCCGAAAAGGCCGGGTGAGCTTGCGCCCCTTGTAGTCGGGCGCCGCAATGGAAAGACCCGGCGCGCCTCGAGATTCGCCCGGACCGGCAGGCGGAAGGGCTCGCCGTTATTGCGGCTCCCGCTCGCTTTTCTCCACAAGCTGCCAGTAGCCGCGGCCGCACATGTTCTTGCATTCGGGGAATGGCTGGCCGGCTTCGAACAGCTCCGGGCTCTTGCAGACGGTGCACCAATAAATACCCGTGTCGGGTACGGTGGTTCCCGGGCGATGGGTCATGGCTTCTCTCCGTTGCGATTCAGAATCCAATCGGCTAGCTCTTCCATGCGGCCGAACAGGAGGTCGGGCGGCGGGTCGGACAGAGTTTCGGGCTTGAGGCCGTAGGTGAGGCCGCAGCTTTTCACTCCGGCATTGCGGGCGGTGTGAATATCCACCGAGCTGTCGCCCACCATCATGGTTCGCTCGCGCGCAACCCCGGCTTCCCGAATCAGGGTTTCCACGCCGATGGGATGGGGCTTCTTGAATGCGAAACTGTCGCCGCCGTACACCCGGAAAAAATCCGCATCCACGCGGAGCCCGCCGAGGATGGCGCGGCTTACCTCCACGGGCTTGTTGCTGAGGACGGCCATGCGCTTGCCCGCGGCGCGCAGCCGGTCGAGCGATTGGCGCACGCCGGGGTAGAGGGTGGTGCAGTCGAGGGCGTGATCGCGATAGTACTGGAGGAAAAACTCGAGGGCCCTTTCGACCTCCGCCTCGGACGCCTGTTCGCCCAGCGCGCGGCGCATCAGAAGCGGCGCGCCGTTGCCCACATAGGAGCACACCAGATCGTTTTCGAGCGGCGGCATCCCCATATGGGCGCGCGCCGCGTTCACCGCGTGCGCCAGATCGAGCCGGGAATCGATCAAGGTGCCGTCCAAATCGAAAATGAGAAGGTCCATGTGTCGCGTCTTCCGCGGGAGCGGGCTCACCCCACCCGTGCGGCCTGGGGCTTCAGGGGCCGTGCGAAGCGGGTGGCGGGCTTGCGGCGGGCGCGGGGACGGCCGTTCGAGAGGCCGTATGCCAGCACTTTCCGCTGCATCGTATTGCGATGGATGCCGAGCAATTTGCTGGCCGCCGAGTGGTTCCCCTTGCTCCGTTTGAGGGCGCCGTCGATCATGCTCTTTTCCAGAATCTCTATGGCCTGCTCCAGGAAGATGTTTCCATTCAACAAGTGCTGCACGAGCGCGTCAAAATTCTCTTTCATTATTGTTCCTTTTGCGCTTTGGGCACGCTTTGAAGCCTGAGTTCCAGAGCCTTCTTCCAGGCATTTCCGGCCTGATCGTAGGTCTTCCGGAAGCCTTCTTTCATTTCATACGGCGCCATGGCCGCGAACAATCTGGCCGCGCCCGCCACGAAGGGCGCGGTTCGGGACTGTACTATCGATTCGGGGGGCTGGCCGTCCTTGGAGAAGGCCATGATAGCCATCACGAGGGCGATGGCAATGAGGATGCCGCGCACGACGCCGAAGGCCGCGCCCAGAGCGTGATCCACTATCGAGAGTCCCGTCACTCTCAGAAACTTACCGATAATGTAACTCGCCACGGCTCCGATCAGCAAGACGCCAATGAAAACCACCAGGAATCCAGCGGCATTGGCCAGCGGGCGCGAGCTCAGGTAGGGCGCGAGCCAGGCGGCGGCGGTCCCATAGAACCAGAGACCCAGGAACAACGCCAGGATGACGGAGGCCAAGCCGAGGACCTCGCGCACGAGTCCCTTGCGGAAGGCGATGGCGACGGACCACGCCACAATCACCAGGATGACGATGTCGAGCCAGTTCATAGCTCGCGGCCGGTAAGGGAACGGTAGGCGAGCCGGTACTTATCGCTGGTCCGGGCGGCCACCTCATCGGGCAGCGGCGGGGCCGGCGGCTGCTTGTTCCAGTGGATGGATTCCAGGTAATCGCGCACGTACTGCTTGTCGAAGGAAAGCTGCGGCCCGCCGGGGGCGTACGTATCGGCGGGCCAGAAGCGCGAGGAATCCGGCGTAAGCGCCTCATCGCCCAGCACCAGCTCCTGGCCCACGAAACCGAATTCGAACTTGGTGTCGGCGATGATCACGCCCCTGGTCTGGGCGTAGCGCGCGGCGCGGCCGTAAATCTCGAGCGTGAGATCCCGCAATCGGGCGGCCAGGTCGCCACCAACCATGGAGCAAGCGCGGTCGAAGGAGATGTTCTCGTCGTGGCCCGTCTGGGCCTTGATGGCGGGAGTGAAAATCGCCTCGGGCAGCCGGTCGCTCTCGCGCAGGCCGGCGGGCAGAGGAATGCCGCACACCGAGCCGCGCTCGCGATACTCCTTCCAGCCGGACCCGGCCAGGTAGCCGCGCGCCACGCACTCAACCTCCACCATGTTGGCCCGCTTGACCAGCATGGAGCGGCCCACGAGCTGGTCGCGGAAACGTGGAAGCGGCTCGGGATAGCAGTCCACGTCGGCCGTCAGGAAATGGGTGGGCACTACATCGCGCAGAAAATCGAACCAGAATATCGAAAGCTGCGTCAGCGCCTTGCCCTTGTCGGGGATGCCCGTGGCGAGGATGTAGTCGAACGCCGAGATGCGGTCCGTAGCCACGATGAGCAGCCGGTCACCGAGAGCATAGATATCGCGGACTTTGCCGCGCGCGTGGCGCTCCATGCCGGCGAGATCGGTTTCAAGAACTATCTGGGTGCGTGTGGGGGTCACGGGTCCTCGGGTTTTCAATCGGGGGAGTAATTCATAATGATACCCCGTCCCGCGCCGTTGTCAATGCGGAGAATTCGCCAGGGTGCTCAACGAGACAAAGAAAGTTGCGTGGCCCGCATCCGGGGAATTCTTATCCCGCGGCTGGGTCCTGGCGGGGCCCTGTATCGGCCGTTGCCGGTAGAATCGGGATATGACGGACGCCGCCCTGCTGGAACACATGTGCAAACTGCCGCACGCGCGCGCCAATTTCAAGCAACTGGCGCGGGAACTGGGGGCCAAGGGCGAGCAGCGCGCGGACCTGGAGACCGCGCTCGAGCGCCTGGCGGCGCGCGGCGAGGTGATCGAGCTGCGCTCGGGCCACTTCGCGGTGACCGCCCGCAGCCGGGAATTCGCCGTCGGGCGGCTGAATATGCACCGCGATGGCTATGGTTTTCTGATTTGCGACCATCCGGCGCCAGGAGTGACGGGGGACATTTTCATCCCGCCCGAATCGGCGGAGAAGGCCATGCACGGCGACCGGGTGGTGGTGCGCATCGGGCGCATTGAGCCGGGTGGGCGCGCCGACGGCGAAATTGTCAAAGTACTCAAGCGGGCGCACCCCACCGTGGTGGGCGAATTCCGGATTGGCCGGCGCGGGCAGTTCGTGGTCCCCCACGATGGGCGCATTCAGCAGTGGATCGAGATTCCCGAGGGGCTGGAAATCCCGCCGCCGGGGGCGGTCGCCGACCGCATCGGGGTGGAAGCGCCGCGCGTGGCGTCGGTGGAAGAACTGGACGGCATGGTGGTCGACGTGGAGTTGCTCGAATACCCGGAGAAGGGTTCGGGCCCGGTGGGGCGCGTGATCGAAATCCTGGGCCATCCCGACGATTTCGGAGTGGACGTGGAGATCGTGATCCGCAAACACCACCTGCCGCATCAATTTCCGCCCGAGGCGATGGAAGAGGCGGAGGCCATCCCCAACGCCATCGCGGCGCGGGAACTGGAGGGGCGGCGTGACTTCCGCGGCATGGACGTGGTGACCATCGACGGCGAAACGGCGCGCGATTTCGACGACGCCGTGTGGGTGGACCGGCTGCCCAACGGCCACTATACGCTCGACGTACACATCGCCGACGTGAGCCACTACGTGCGGCCGGGCGGAGCGATTGACGCCGAGGCCCGCCTGCGCGGGACCAGCGTCTACTTTCCGGATCGCGCGGTGCCCATGCTGCCGCACGAACTTTCCACCGAAATCTGCTCTCTGAAACCGAATGTGGACCGGCTGGCCCTCTCGGCGCTGCTCGAAATCGACAACCAGGGGGAGATTGTGGCGCAGGAGTTCACCCCGGCGGTGATTCGCAGCGTGGAGCGCATGACCTATACCAACGTCCACCTGGTGCTCGAAGGAGATGCCGCGCAGCGCGAGCGCTACCGGCCGCTGGTCCCGCGCTTCGAGCTGATGCGCGAGCTGGCGCTCACGCTCAACCGCAAGCGGGTGCGGCGCGGCTCCATCGATTTCGACCTGCCGGAGCCGCTCATCGAATTCGACCAATGGGGCGAGATGATCGGCGTGAAGCGCGCCCCGCGCAACATAGCGCACCGCATCATCGAGGAGTTCATGCTGGCGGCCAACGAAGCCGTGGCGTCGCACCTGGAGAACAGCCTTCCCGCTTCCATCTACCGGATTCACGAGCCCCCCGACCCCAAGCGGGTGATGGAGTTCGAAGAGGCGGCCGTGCACTTCGGCTATTCGCTGGGCGTGGGGGCCATTCCGGTAAAGAAGTTCGCGCTGACGGACAAGCATCGCGACGGGACCAAGCGCCGGCGCGAGATCGCGCTGGCTACCAGCGTGGACATTTCCTCGCGCAATTATCAGAAGCTGGCGGCCAAAATCGAGGGCAAGCCGGAGGAGCGCATTTTGAGCTACCTGATGCTGCGCTCCCTCAAGCAGGCGCGCTACAGCACGGAGAACGTGGGCCACTTCGCGCTGGCGGCTGAGACGTATACGCACTTCACCTCGCCCATACGCCGGTATCCGGACCTGCTGGTGCACCGCCTTCTGCGCGATGCGCTGGCTGGGACGGCCAAAGGACCGGGTGCGGCCGAGCTGAAGGCCATGGCTGAAGAGTGTTCGCAAGCCGAGCGCCGCGCCGCCGACGCCGAGCGGGAGCTGGTGGAGTGGAAAAAAGTGCGCTTCATGGCCGAGCGCGTGGGCCAGGATTTCGACGCGCTGGTGGTGAGCGCCGCCAAGTACGGGCTCTTTGTCGAGCTGGCCGATCTATTCATCGAGGGCCTGGTCCCTATCGACACCCTGCCTGGGGACGAGTACGCGTATCAGGAAAACGTTCGCAAGATCGTGGGCAAGCGCTCACGGCGCGAGTTTTCGATAGGCGATCGCGTGCGGGTACTGCTCGACCGTGTGGACGCCAACGAGCGCAAGCTGCAGTTTTCGATTCTCGAAGACGAGCGCCAAACCCGAAAACCTGGCGCCCATTCCGGGCGGCGGGCTTCCCATGGGCCGGGGAAACTGACGCGATGATCCTACACCGTCGATATTCTCACCCCCGGCGACCGGGCGTCTCAACCGTTGCGAACCAGCCGTACCGCTCTGGGCAGGCTCAGCCCGAGCGCCTGCACGACTTTCAAAATGCGGGCGAAGTTGGCGCTCTCGTACTCGGTCGCCTCGTAGCGCTGCACTTGCTGAGGCTTGACCCCGAGGCGGCGTGCGAGGCCCTCCTGCGTCATTCCCGCTGCGATGCGTGCGCGGATCAGGGCTTTGGGCAGATCTTCGACGGCTTCGAGGACCACTTCTTTGCTCTGGCCCGCGTTGAGTCGCTCGTAGGCTTGAACCTGCTCGCGCAATTCCTCCATCTGGCTCAGGGCGGCCTGGCGTTGGGCCTCCCACAATCGCGCGCTGATGTTCGAGGGGCGCTCCCGACTCGCTAGCTCGGCGACGGCATCCTGAAACCGCCGGACTTGCGCCTTAGTGATTCGGTACTGCTTTTCGTTCTTGATCACTTTCGCCTGCTCCTTCTCAGCTTGATTGCCAGAATCCCCTTCGGTTCGCCACTCGTCTTATTCACCTGGAAGAAATCCACAAACGCCCGGCCGGTGGCGCCCTCAGGCAGTTGCGCCGGGAACAACTCGCCCAGGAATCGCTGCTTCTGCGCCGCGCGGCCTCGAGAGAACTCCCAGAAGACGGGGTCGAGCCTGTCGTCGTCCACATTCCGCACGTCCCAACAAGCGTCGAAGTCGCCGGGATGTTCCTTCCGGGTCGCGAAGCTGCCGTCCAGGTAAACCAATCGGCAGCCGGCATTCCGCAACTCTTCGCACGCCTGCCGGAATCCCGCCAGCATCCGGCGACGACGCGGATTGAAGCCGAGCCGATCCTCGATTTCCCGCCAGGTGGCAAAATGCACGCCGGGCGGAAGATCGCCATTGGTTGACCATTCAGGGATCATTGTATCAATACTACACGATCGTTGTATCGACGGGGCTCGTGAGCCGCTTCCGCAAAGACGTGGGAGACGCGGCGGGAACGGGACGAAACGTTCCCGTGTTTCCTGGGCCGAGCGATGAATGGAAACGTCTCGTCGCGCCCCCGCCCGCTCGTCCCCGCGATGAGCGAATGGAGTGCCCGTCAGTTGGTCAGCCCCAGACCGTATCTCCTCAGAAGTCTCGCCAGTTGTTGAGGGTCTTCGGTTAGAGAATGATCCTGAACGATTGCCAGAGCGTCTTTGGCCCGGTCGTACAGGGCCACGCAGAGCGCCGAGTCGTCGTGGCGCGGGCGATAGAGGATTCCATCGGGCTTGCCACCGTGCTCCCACAGGGCGCGCGACCAGAGTTGCGAGGCCGCGTAGTCGCTGCCGCTTGCCAGTTCGGCCGTCACCCCCAGCCGGGCGAGACTGGAACCGTGAAGCGGCGCGAGTCGCAGATCGCGGCGCACTTCCACGGTCGCAATAGAGCGCGCGGCGAGATCTTCGAGCGCCAGAATCCTCACTGGCGGATTGCGCAGAAACGTCTCGGCGAAACACACCTCGATGGTGGTTCCGAAATAGCACACGCAGAATCGCCCGGCGGGATCGTCGAAGCGGTGAAGCGGCTGGCGTCCGGCGCCGGGGCCGAACCAAAGCGCATTCCCGGCGTGAGTGTGAATTCGCATCCACCGGCTCCCGATTCTCACACGGCTTAAGGGGAGGCGCTTCGGCAGTGCTGGCGTCATGCGCGCCCTACGCCGCCTGTTCGCCAAACGACCGGGCGATGGCGATCGCTTTGTCGATCGCGCCGGATCGCAGCGCTTCGAGGATGGTCTTGCCCCCCAGCGCCGGCGCGGGTGCGAGCAACAACGAGAGTTGTGTCCACGGGTTTCGAATCCGGAACGCGCGAAGCACCTCCTCGACGCCGGGGATCACGCCGTCCGAGGTGAACTGGCAAGCCGGATACAAGTACTCGCCCGATCCGTTCGATACCGCCAGCAAGGCGCGCCGGATTCGGCGCTTGTCCACCGCTTGCCTGGTGATGCCCAGAGCGCCCGCCACCTGACTGGACGTGAGGCCGCCCCCGCCGCCGGCCAACAATCCCCGCTTAATCGCCGCTCCCCGCGCCATCGCTTCCAGGAACGGATCCACGGCTGACAGATCGACGCCCAGCGGGGCCATGTCCGACAGCAGGGATGCAACGCCGCCGACGTCCGTCGGAGAAGACAGGGCCGACTTAAGGGCTTCGGACGATGCGGAGGAACTCACGCGCTCGAGCATTTTCACGGATCGCTTCAAGAACGTCTGCGCCAGAGCCTGCCGGGCGATATCAGCCGCAGGGTGTTTGCCTATCGAGGGAAATGGCGCACGGTCGCTTCGGGCCAATGCCGCGGCGCTGCGCTTGGATCGCATAGGTTCCTTTCGCATTCAGTTTACCATGTCCAAAATGTCGTACTGAAGACAAAAGAAACCAGCGGCCGCCCCGGACGGACGCGGCGGGGACGGGCGGGACGTTTCCATGTTTCTTGGGCCGAGCGATAAATGGAAACGTCTCGTCCGTCCCCGGCCCGCCGTCCCCGGCCCGCCCGTCCGTCCCCGGCCCGCCCGGCCTCGTCCCCGGCCCGCCCTCCTTGGCGAAGCGCGTAGGTTGAGCAGGCTGGAGGGAAAGCACAATGACTGAAGAAGAGCTGGACAAATATGCGAGGGTCCACGCGGAGGATGCTCTAAGGTATCACGACCCACCGCTTGAGGAATTTACGATTCGCAGCGTGGCGGAACACATTCGTGATGCATGGTCGGATGGATACCAAGCCGGGAAACGGCCGAAACAATAGATTTCGGCGACGTACGCGGCGGGGACAAACGAGACGTGTCCGTTGGGACGTACGGACAGCGGCAGGCATTTGCGATGGCGAGGTCCAGCGCTACCCGCCGGTTCTGCGGCGGGACGGCGTCCAGTCTTCCGCGTGCCTCGGTATACTGAAAACGTAGAACCATGAGTGACCTGGACCGGCTGCATGAGATCATCGACGCCTTGCCTCCGCTGCAGGTCCACGCGCTCTTGACGCTCTTGGCTGCTCCCCAGGCAATCAGCGATGAGGAGTTCGCCCGCCGTCTTGCGATGGCTCCCGAAGAAGAAGTCGATGAAGAGACCACGGCCCGCATTCTCGCCGCCGAAGCCGAACGAGGAGAGATCGTCTCTCACGGCGAATTGAAGCAACGGCTAGGTCTGTGAAACGGCTGCTCGTCTATAGCTCCCCACATGGACCGCTCCGACGCGACGCGCATTATTCACGGCTTGGAAGCATTGGCCGCCGACGAGCGTGGCGACGTGAAGGCGCTGAAGGGTACGCTGAAAGGCCGGTATCGCCCGCGCATTGGCAAATGGCGTGTCTTCTTCAGCCTCGATCAGCCTGGTAACGTCGTCGTGACCGACGTCGACAACCGCGGCGAGGCTTACTGACTCTGCCTTCACACGGCTGGGCCGGAATCTTATTCCCGGCGCCGGGTACAATGGTTACGTGCCTCGCTTCGTGGTCCCGGCGGCCCTCGCTCTCGCCGCCGCTCTTGCCGCGCAGACTCCTTTCTTTCCGTTGAAGGACGTCCGCCCCGGCATGCGCGGCGTCGGCCGAACGGTGTTTTCCGGCGACAAGATCGAGGAGTTCCAGGCCGAGATCATTGGAGTTCTCGACAATATCGGCCCCAAGGAGTCGCTAATCCTGGCGCGGCTCTCGGGCGGTCCCCTGGAACATGCCGGCGTCATGCAGGGCATGAGCGGGAGCCCGGTCTACATCGATAGCAAGCTGGTGGGCGCCGTCGCCATGGCCTTTCCCTACTCGAAGGATCCCATCTGCGGCATTCGGCCCATCGAAGACATGATGGGACGCGGGGCGCCCGCGGCGGCCTTGGGGCCTTCGGTGGCGCTGCTCGCGCGCGATCTGTTTGGCGGGTTCTCGAAGCCCATGCCCGTTCTGGCGGGCGAAGCGCGCATGATTGACATCGCCACGCCCATTTCCTTCGGCGGCTTTAGCCGCGGCGTGGTGGAAGCCTTCTCCACCGAGCTTCGCGGGCTGGGATTGGAGCCTCTCCAGGGGGTCGCCGCGGGGGCTAGAATCGGGCCGGCCCTGGGCGATCCGGCCGGCCTCAAGCCGGGTTCGATGATCAGCGTCCAGCTCATGTCGGGCGATTTGAGCGTGGGCGCGGATGGCACTGTCACCTACATTGATGGCGGCAAGGTGTGGGCTTTCGGTCACCGCTTTCTGGGCGTGGGCTCTACTGCCCTGCCCTTCGCGCGCGCCGAGGTGGTGGCGGTCCTGCCCGCGCTGAACAGTTCGTTTAAACTGTCCACGGCCAAGGAGTGGATGGGCCTCATCGACCAGGATGGCGACACGGCCGTCTCCGGGGAACTGGGCAAACTCCCCGCCCTGGCGCCGGTCACCATCTCGGTTACGCGCGGCGGCCGGCGCATCGATACCTATAACATGCGGATGGTGGACGACCCGCTGCTTTCGCCGCTGCTCATCCAGATGGCCGTCTCCAACGCGCTCGACGTCACGGAGCGCGCCGTGGGCGCCTCCAGCGTGCGCATGACCGGGGAGGTAGAGTTCGCCAACGCCCCGGCGGCGGTGAAGATCGACAGTTTCTACGCCATGGACAGCGGGGCGTCCGGACAGGCTTCGGCCAATGCCGCCGTCCCGGCCGCCTTCGTGATGCAGAGCGGTTTCAAATCCCTGGCTTTGAAGCAGGTTTCCATCAACCTCGATGTCTTCGAACAGAACCGGTCGCTGGCCGTCGATGGCGTCACGCTCTCGCGGCGCTCGGTGCGGCCGGGAGAAGATCTCACCCTCACCGTGTCGCTGGCCGGGGAAGGCGGCGTGGAAGTAACGCGGCTCGTCACTTACCAGGCGCCCATCGGCCTGGAACCCGGCCCGCTGTACTTCACCGTCTCGGACGCCGCCACGGCCAACCTGGCGGATTTCCGCCAGGTTCTGAGCGTCACGCCGCGCACGCCGGCCCAGGCCATCTCCATCGTGAACGCCTTGCACCCCAATACCAAGGCTTACATTCGCGTGTGGCGCGCCGAGCCCGCATTCCAGCTCGAAGGAGTGGATCTTCCCGATCCGCCCGCCTCGGCGGCTCTGATTTTCGGCGCGCAGGCCGCGGCCGGCGGCATCGCCCAGACGCGCAACGCCAAGATTGGGGAGATGGAGATCGATGCCGGCGGCATGGCCGTCACCGGCTCGAAGACCATCCAGGTGGAAATAAAGGAATGACCGCCTTCATACGCTACCCGGCCCGCGCCGCGGCGCTCGGCGCCGCCGCCGCGCTGTTCGCCCTGGCCGCCGGCACGGCCACCTGGGAGATGACCTCCTACAGCGACTTCATCCGCGGCCGCTTCCATGGCGTCTCGCTCAGCCGCGACGGGCGCCTTTCGCTGGCCCCCCGTGTGGACACCGTGTTCACCTCGGATCAGCCCGTGATCTGGACCGTGGCCGAGGGACCCGATGGCGCGCTGTACGCCGGCTCGGGGCATCGCGGCCGGGTGTACCGCATCGACCCGGCGGGCCAGTCGGCGCTGCTGTGGACGGCCGCGCAGCCAGAGATTTTCGCCATCGCCGTGGACCGCAGCGGCGCCGTCTATGCCGGCGCGTCCCCCGATGGGGCCGTGTACCGCATCGTAAACGGCCAGGCTTCCGAGTACTTCAATCCGCACGCGCGCTATATCTGGTCGCTGGCCATAGGCCCCGACGGCGCGCTGTACGTGGGGACCGGCGACCAGGGCAAGATCTTTCGCGTGGAAGGCGAGGGCAAAGGCGAACTCTACTACGAGACCGGCCAGTCGCACATCACCGGCCTGGCGGTGGATTCGCAGGGCCGCCTGCTGGCGGGAGCGGAGCCCAATGGCATCCTCTACCGCATTTCCGCCAAGGACAAGGCGTTTGTGCTGTACGACTCCAACCTGCCCGAGATCCGCGCCATTGTTCCCATGCCGGATGGCACGGTGTATGCGGCCGCGCTGGGCGGCTCGGTGGTGCGGCGCGCGCAGGCCGCCACCCAGGCCGCGGCGGGCGCGGCGGGCGGCGCGGTTCCCATGGTGACCACCAGCATCACGGTGGAGGCGCAGGCGGCGGAGATCAAGCCGCCCGATCCCAAGCAGCCATCCCCATCCGCGGCGGCGGCTCCCGCTCCACCCCCGCCGGTGACGCCGGGCGTAGTGGACGTGAGCGGGGTGGATAAATCCGCGGTGTACCGTATTAACCCGGACAACACCGTGGAGACGCTGTGGAGCTCGAAAGAAGAAAACGTCTACGACCTGCTGGCCCTGGACCGCCAGTTGCTTTTCGCCACCGACATGGACGGCCGCATCTACGGCCTATCGCCGGACCGGCGCGTCACCCTGGTCACCCAGACCAATGAAGGCGAAACCACCCGGCTGCTGCCTTCGAACCACTCCATCCTGGCCGCGACCGGGGATATGGGCCGCATCTTCCGCCTGGGAGAAACGCCCGGTTCGGGCGGCTCCTATGAGGCGCCGGTGCACGATTCGGGCTCGGCTTCGCGCTGGGGCGGTATAAGCTGGCGCGCCGATACGCCCGCCGGCTGCGCGCTCGAGTTTCGCACGCGTTCCGGGAATTCCGCCAAGCCGGACCGCACGTGGAGCGACTGGTCGGAACCGCTCGCCAACTCGGCCGGCTCGCCAATCCCCAGCCCCAACGCGCGCTACATTCAGTGGAAAGTGGATTTCACCGGATCGGGCGGGGCCACGCCCATTCTGGACAGCGTCACGGTGGCCTACCTGCCGCGGAATTCGCCGCCGGTGGTGAAGAGCATCAACGTCACCGCCCAGAGCGCGGCCCTGGGGCAGACGGCCCACTCCGCCTCCACGCAGCCCTCGGCGCCTTACAGCATCACGGTGACGGATACCGGCGATTCCTCCGCGACTTCGACCGGAACCCCCACCCAGACCCTCACCCGCGCCTCCTCCGACCAGATGGTGATCGCCTGGCAGGCCGAAGATCCGGACGGCGACCGCCTGGTCTACAACCTGTATTTCCGTGGCGAGGACGAGACCCAGTGGAAACTGCTGAAGAGCGACACGCACGATACCTCGATGACCATGGAGGCCCAGGCATTCGCCGACGGCAAGTATTTCTTTAAGGTGGTAGCTTCGGACCGCGAGGCCAATCCGCCCTCCACCGCGAGGGAAGCGCAATTGGTCAGCGCCCCGGTGATGATCGACAACACGCCGCCCGTGGTGACCTTCAGGACGGTGCGGCGCGAGGGCTCGACGGCCCATGCCGAAATCGAAGGCGCCGATGCGGCGTCGCCTCTGCGCCGCGCGGAATACTCTCTCGACGCCGCCTCGTGGATCCCGCTCGAAGCGGCCGACGGCGTCATCGATTCCTTGCGCGAGAGGTTCACGCTCGATCTGTCGGGTCTGACTCCCGGCGAGCACCTTCTGGTGGTCCGGGTGGCCGACAGCGCCGGCAACACGGGCGTGGCCAAGGTAGTGTTGAAGTAGAGCCATGAGCTTAGGAATCGGGAGAGCTGGCGGATTGACAGACGAAAGCGTCTGTCCCACCTTGTCGTCGAAGGACCTGCATACTTGTGGGGCAGGCGCTTTCGCCTGCCAACCAATGTCTTTGCCGTACCACCGACATGCGTCCTGACTTCCGCACCGTCTGGTTTCTCTTGCGCCGCAGCGTGGTCGCGTCCTTCGACGACGACCAATTCGGCATCGCCAAGGGCGCGGCTTATTCGGCCCTGCTCTCCTTCTTTCCGGTGCTCACTTCGGCCGCCGCCATCCTGGTCCAGACGCGCGCGCAATTCGTTTCCAGAGCCATTGAAGGCGCACTTTCGGACATCGTCCCACCCGGCACGGAAGACCTGGTGGTGCAGCAATTCCGCGTGACGGGCGAGCGGCCCCTGACGCTGCTGGTGGTAGCCGGCGCGGTCTCGCTCTGGGCGGCTTCGAGCGTCATCAAGAGCCTGATAGATGGCTTCCAGGCAGCCTACCGTGCGCCCCGGGACCGCGGTTTCCTGCGCCAAAGCTACGTGGCCATCGCCCTGGCGTTGCTATGCGCCGTGCCGCTGGTGGGAGCCGCGGTCCTGGTGCTCTTCGGGACCCAGATCGAGCGCGGAGCGCTCGCTTCCATCAAGACCCATGGGCTGTGGGATCCGCCCGACTGGCTGTGGCACTGGCTGACCCGCCTGGCGCGATACCTGGTGGCCTTCGTCACCGCCTCGGCGATGGCCGCGTGCCTGTTCTACTTCGGCCCCTACCGTCCCCAGCGCTGGCGCTTCGTGTGGCGCGGGGCCGTGCTGGCCACGGTCCTCTGGCTGGCATCCACGGCCGGTTTTGGCTGGTACGTGCGCCACATGGCAAGCTACAACGTGATGTATGGTTCCATCGGCGCCGGGATCGCCCTGCTGGTCTGGATGTACCTGATGTCGGTGGCCGCGCTGATCGGCTGCGAATACAACGCGGCCTACGAGCGCAGCGTGAGTGCGTAGGTGGGACGGACGATCGGTTCCCGTCGTCTACATTGCGATCGCCGACAGACCACGACAGGCGATGGTCCGTCCCACCAGAGCCGCGCGCTACAATCGCAGTTGTGAGAATCGCCGCCGTTTTCGTCCTGGCCGCGCCCTTCGTCTGGGCCGCGGACACGCCTGAAACGCTGGTGTCCGCGGGTGAGGCCGAGCCCATTCACAGCGCCATCATCCGCAAGGAGGCCTGGACCCTCGATCCCGTTCGCCGCCTGCGCGCCGAGGCGGAGAACTGCCTGAAGGAAGGGCCGTGGACGGTCACCTCCGACCGGCCCAAAGGGATCGATCTCGATGCTCACGAATACTACAGTGAATCCCCTTATTGGTGGCCCAATCCCGCCAATCCAGCCGGCCCGTTTGTTCGTCGCGCCGGACAGCCCAATCCGGCCCGCTTCACCGCCAACCACGCCGCTTTGAACGCCATGAGCGAGGCCGTTTTCACGCTCGGCGCGGCGGCGTTTTTCCTGGATGACCAGCGCTACGCGCAACGCGCCGCGCGCGATATCCAGGCGTGGTTCATCGCTCCCCGCACCCGCATGAACCCCGCCATGCAGCACGCCCAAACCATCCCCGGCAGCGCCACGGCGGCCGGCTTCGGCGACGGGCGCGTCCTGGTTCGCAGCATCCAGGGCATGGAGTTCCTGGCGCAGAGCGCCAATTGGGATTTCCGGGATCGCGCCGCCGTCCGCAAATGGTTCGAGGAGTACCTGCACTGGCTGATGCAGAGCGGGCAGGACGCCGGGACTCGACGCAGCCCGGCCGACCGCAACGCCTGGTGGGCGGCCGAGGCCGCGGCAGGGGCCACTTTTGTGGAAGACTCCGCCTCCTTCACTGCCGCCTTCGACTATTTTCGCAATCGCATTTTGCCGCGCCAGGCCAGCGTCAATGCAATCCGCGATCCGGCGGCGCCGCCTCCGCCCCCGCCGGCGGTCAGCCTGGAAGGCATGGCGACCCTATGCCGCATCGCCCAGGTCCGCGGCGTGGAGCTTTGGAACACGCGGAACCGCAGCGGAGTCACTCTGGCGGGTCTCATCGACGCCTCGGCGCCGAACGTGTCCGACCCGAAGAAATGGAATCGGGACCAGTTCGCCGATTTCCAGGGCGATGGCGTTTACTTCCTGGCCTTCGCGGGCATGGGGCTAAGCCGGCCGGATTACATCGCTCTCTACCGCAAGCTGGAGCGCCCCGACTCCGGCTGGCTCGCCGTAGTGGACCTTCTCGTCAGCCGCTGGGAAGCCGCCGGCCACCAGACGCGGCACTGAGCAGCAAGGTCCTCACTTGGAGAGTATATCGTCCAGCAGGCTGCGCAGCAGGCGGTACTCCGGCACTCCGGGAAATGGGTACTTCGTTATCCCGCGGGTAATCACCATGGTGGGCGTCTGGGTTACGCCAGCCGCTGCCGCTTCCGTCAGGTCGCGCTGCACCTCCGCGGCCACCGCCGGGTCCTTGGACAGGGCCTGCACCTTCTGCTGTTCCGCCAGGGTGAGGACGCTGGCCACGGCGCCCCACACCTGCCCGTTGGCGATCCAGGAGGGCTGCTTCTTAAACAGCGCGTCCGCCACTTCCTGGTATTTGCCGATTCTGACCGCCGCGGTGGCGTACCGGGCGGCGTCCTGCGCTCCAGGGGCGCTGAGGTTGAAGCATTCGCGGCTCACCACGCAGACCTTGCCGCGGGCCACGTAATCCCTTACGATCTGCGGCAGAATCGTGTCGTGGAACTCCTTGCAATGGGTGCACGCGAAGCTGCTGAACAGCTCTATGGTCACGGGCGCGGTGGTTGAGCCAAGCACCTTACCGGGGTCGATTTGCGGTCCAGCGGCCAGGCAAGGCAGGAACGCGGCGAGAACCAGCGAGCAGAGCCTCATAGCTGCATTCTAGAACGCGTGAAGCCGGGATTTCATCCATTGTAGGGCAGGCGCTGCCTCCGCCAGCGCCGTTGGCAGGCGAAAGCGCCTGCCCCACAATTCCGGCAGCTATAATACTCGGTTACCGAATAGCCATGCATTGGTCGCTCTGGCTCGTTCTTCGAATCGCTGGCCTTGCCACGGGGATTTCCGTCGTGATCGGCTTGTGGCTGGCCTTCGTCCTGACGAACCGGAAAGTGCCCTCGGATTACAGCTTTTTGCCCCTGCAATTCAAGGTCGTGTTGTCGAACGCGGTCCTCTTTTACTGGCTGGGCACGAATGGCCCCAGTGGCGCCGGTTTGTGGCCGTTGACCCAGGCTGGTCTGGTGGCCGCCGGGGTAATCTCGGTAGAGCCGCTGGTCCTGAGCGCGGTCCGCTCGGCATTCGCGGGGCTCGACCCAGGTTACGGGAGAGCGGCCCGCAGCCTGGGCGCTTCGGAGTGGCGCGTGTTCTCGCGTATCCACCTGCCGCTCGCGCTGCGCCCGATTCTCGGTAACGCCGCCAGCATGTTCCTGGGCGTGATCGCGCAACTTGCCATCGTCTGGTGGGGTACGGGGCGCATCTCGAAATGACCCACGCGCGCATCGGTAAGAAGATCCCGCCCGCGCTATCGCTCGAAGTCGATTTCGAAATCGCCGGCCTCACCGCCCTGTATGGTCCTAAGGGAGGCGGCAAAACCCTTATTCTGGAGACCATCGCCGGGTTTGAGAAACCCGATTTTGGCCGCATTCTGCTGGACGACGCGATCCTGTTCGACGCCGAAGCGCGCGTCAACCTTCCGCCGCGCCGCCGCCACTGCGGCTATGTCGCCCAGCGCGATGCGCTCTTCCCGCACATGACCCTGCGGCGGAACCTGCTCTTCGCCGCCCATCGCGGCCCGCGCCTGGAGCGCAGCCGCCGCGTAGCCGAAATGCTGGAGCGTTTCCAGCTAACACCCGTGGCGGCCAGCCGCCCCCGCGAAATCGAGCCCGCCGAAGCGCTGCGCGGCGCCGTTGCGCGCGCGCTGCTGGGGGAGCCCAAACTGCTGCTGCTCGACGATCGCGGCTTCGACGAGGCCCTCCTGCGGACCATTCGCGAGGCGTTCCCCGGGCCCGTCTTGCTGGTCACCGGCGATCTCGATCTGTGTTGCGCCGCGGCTGACCGGTTGATTCTGATCGAGGGCGGCCGCATCGTCCAAAGCGGCCCGCCCCGCACCGTGGTGGACCGGCCGGAATCCGTGGACGCCGCGCGCCTGCTCGGCTTTTCCAATGTTTTCGAGGGCGAAATCGCGGCCCTCGATCCGGCCCGCAAGAGCAGCCGCCTGGAGTTCGCCGGGTTCGCCCTCACGGGGCCCTATATCCCGGGCCGCTTCCGCGGCTCGCGCGTTTCCATCGCCGTCCATCCGGCGGACCTGCGAGTCCACTCGGGCGAGATCGAACGCCAGCCCAATGCCGTTTCCGCTTCCCTGGTCCGCGTGTCTCGCGGCGCCCGCGCGGCGCGCCTCGAGTTTTCCGGCGGCATCTTCGCCGACGTCCCTCTCGAAGAGCTCGAACGCCAGAAGGATAATAAAAGCTGGCAGGTGGAGTTCCCCCAGCAAGCCCTCCGGGTGCTGTGATTTGCTGCGCTACTACATCACGGACCGCACGGCGGCGGGAGGCGCCGGGAACCTGTTGGGCCTGGTGGCGCGCGCGCTCCGCGAGGGCGTCGAGCGCATTCAGGTGCGCGAGAAGGACCTCCCGGCGCGCGATCTGTGCGATCTCGTACGCCGCATCCTGGCGCTTCCCAATCCGCGCGGCGCCCGCATTCTGGTGAACTCACGGGCGGATGTGGCCCTGGCTTGCGGCGCCCACGGCGTGCACCTTCCCGGCCATTCGATTCCCCCGCGCGCGTTGCGCGCCATCACCCCGCCGGGTTTCCTGATCGGCGTATCGACGCACTCGCTCGAGGAAGTGCGCGCCGCCGCGGCCGAAGGCGCCGATTTCGCCGTGTTCAGCCCGGTGTTCCTCACCGCCTCAAAAGCCCACTATGGACCGCCGCAAGGCCTCGACAGGCTGCGCGAGGCGGCTCACGCCTCGACCATTCCGCTGCTGGCTCTGGGCGGGGTCACGCCACAAAACGCGGAAGCGTGCGTGGCCGCCGGAGCCGCCGGCGTGGCGGGCATTTCTTTGTTCCAGGGCGACGATTTCCCCGAGTCGCTTTAGCGCTCGCCAGCGTCTAACCAAGCGCAAAACATGCCGGACGCATCTGCGTTGCGGCGGGAATTGACATCACTCGGAAGTAAAAGGAGTCTCCCATGTTTCGTCTGCCAAGCATCGCCTTGCTGATCGGCCTGACGACTAGCCTGGCCATGGCCCAAGCCCCAGCCCAAGCTCCGGCTCCGGCCCCGGCCGCACGGCCTCCGCGCCCGCCGGCGCCGACCCGCGATCCCAACACGCCCGGCTATGTCACGGCGAAAGAGTTGCCCGACGGCGCCAACGCTCCGTCCACCGCCGACGGAAATTTCATCCTCGGCCCCACCCACACGCCGGCGCCGGAGATGACCGCGCAGGAAGGCGTGCCCCAGGGAACCGTGTTCAACTTCACCATGGAATCGGCCGACAGCAAGTTCTACCCCGGCATCGCGCGCGACGCCAACCCCGCTGGCAATGCAGCCCCGCCCGGAACCAGGGCGCCGGTCATCAGCCACCCCGCTCCCTACACTCGCCGGGTGGCCGTGTACGTCCCGAAACAATACGTGCCCGGCACGGCAGCGCCGTTTATCGTGACGGCGGACGGCGACCGGACTCCGTTCACGGCCCTCGACAATCTGATCGCCCAGCACCGCGTCCCCGTGATGATTGCCATAGCCATAGGCAATGGCGGCGGCGACGGCCCGGGAAGCGAGCGCGGCCTGGAATACGACACCATGTCGAGCCTGTACGCGGAGTTCGTCGAGAAAGAAGTGCTGCCTCTTGTCGAGAAGCAATACAACGTGAAACTAACCAAGGATCCCGAGGGCCGGGCGACAATGGGCGGCAGCTCCGGCGGCTCGTGCGCCTTGATTATGGCGTGGTATCACCCGGAGATGTACCACCGCGTTCTCACTTACTCGGGCACCTATGTGAACCAGCAAACGCCGTCGAACCCCGAGCTTCCCCACGGCGCATGGGAGTTGCATGAACACCTCATTCCCAATAGCCCGGCCAAGCCGCTGCGCATCTGGTTTGAAGTCGGCGACAGGGACAATTTCGGGGCCAACGACAACCTCCACGACTGGGTGGTCGCCAATGAGAACACGGCCAAAGTACTGGCCTCCAAGGGCTATCATTATCAGTTTGTATTTGCGCGCAACGCCGGGCACACCGACGGCGCGGTGAAACGGCAAACCCTGCCGGAGGCTCTGGAGTACTTGTGGCAGGGGTATCCTGTCGCCGGGCCGAAGAATTGACCCTGAATTCCGAAGTTGACTCCGGCGAACCTGAATTCTCATAACCTACAACTGTGAAAGAGTGGGCTTTGTATCAGGGCACGTCAGCCGTGCCGCATCGAACCCATCCCCCGGGCTTTAGCCCCCGATGTGGAGCGGGGTAGGCGCGGGGGCTAAAGCCCGTGATTGTCGGCGTCTTTTCGGCACGGCTGAAGCCGTGCCCTGATACAAGACTTCCAGCTTCGGGATTCAGGTTGACTGGAGCCGGCCGGGTTACTTCGCGCTGAGCAGGTTGGCGAACAGCCGGTAGGCGCCGGGCACTCCCGCGGGTAGTTCGCGGAACCACACGTAGGACGTGAAAACGTAGACGCCTTTTCCGTAGCGGGTCCACAATTCACCACCCTCGAGCGGCTTCTCTCCGGGGTCGCCGCAGGAGAGCACGGTCTGGTAGCGCGGGTCCCACTGGGTGGGAAACAGCAGGCCGCGCTCCTGCACCCAGCCTTCGAAATCGCGCGGCCCTATCTGGTTGGGCTTCAGGAGCAGCGGGCTGTCGGGGTGAGTGAAGGCGACCGGAGCTTCCTCCACCGTCACGCGGTAGCCATTGCCGCCCGCGATGGTTATCGGGTAGGGGCCGATATTCTGGGCGCCCGCGCTCATATACTGCACCACGTACGTGCCTCCGTTGTTGACGTAATCGAGCAGGCGCTGCTGGTAGGTGCGCAGGTCCGCGCGCACATTGTAGGCGCGCACGCCGGCCACAATGGCATCGAAGCGCGAAAGGTCGCCCCGGCGCAGGTCGTCTTCGCCGAGCAGGGTGACTTCCAGGCCAAGCTGACGCAGCGCGTCGGGCACCTCGTCGCCGGCGCCCATGATATACCCGATGCGCCGCGCGGTTACCGCGATGTCGCTGCGAACCAGTTTCACATCCGATGGCGGAAACACGGTCTGGGTGGGGATGTGGGCATAGGCAATGGACGCCATGCCGGCTTCGATATCGCGGCCGCCCACGGTGGCGATGGCGCGCAGCGTGCCATTCGCCTCGGCGGCGGGCGGCGTCACCTGGAAGGCCAATTCCTGCTGATCGCCCACGGTGGAAAGGCGGAAGGGCTGCGAGGGCGGCTCGGCCTTCCAGCCGGGCGGCAGATCGAGCCGCAGCGCGCCCTCGGCATTGGCCGCGTTGGCCTTCACCACGGCCTGCAACCGGCGCGCCGCAGCGGTGGGGAAGAGGGCCGGGTTGGGGGAAAGATCGGGGGCCAGCGGCAAATTCACGCTCACCATCG
>Ga0181517_10001372_pt1 | contig 27173 bp, 18 predicted proteins | sample PEATcosm2014_Bin_31_FD_119748 | JGI IMG/M metagenome (GOLD analysis project Ga0181517, IMG submission 119748) | Peatland microbial communities from MTU Mesocosm Facility, Houghton, MI, USA - PEATcosm2014_Bin01_30_metaG | ecosystem: Environmental > Terrestrial > Soil > Wetlands > Peat | place... | reverse complement strand
TCCAGCAACTTGTACATGGAATTCCAAAGCAATCTTTACACCATCAACACGACAACCGGCGCGGCCACGCAGGTGGGAACTACCGACAGCAACGACTATTTAACCTCCGTGCCGCTATTTGAAAACGGCACTTATTACGCCGGGTATGGTCCCGGAACCGGCACCATCAACATCACCACCGGCCAGATCACGCCCGGCTCCGCGCTTTCCGGAGGACCAGGGTCCCTGGTCGGTCTTGCGCCCGATCCTCTGCCCGCGGGCACACCGCCGGCCATGCTGACGGCGAATGCCTATATGCTCGGAACACAGGCGCAGGGGGTGGAGAATCCGTTCGGGATCGTCGACCTCAACTCGGGCGCGTTTACTTTGATCGGCAATATGGGATCCGGGGGATACGACGGCTTGGCGGTCACCAACGGCGTTCTCTACACCGAACAGAACGGACTGCTCTATTCGGTCAACACGGCTAACGCCAATCTCACCCTCATAGGAGGAGTGACCGGCACACCCAATCTCGCCAGTTTCGGCTCAACCACCACTGGACTCTATGGCTTGGGCTATGCGCCGGGCTCTAATGAGGTGGCTACTCTATTTTCAATAAATCCCCAGACGGGCGCCATCACGGCGATTGGGCCGATCGGCGCCAACGTCATACCTAACGGTCAAACCTACTATCAGACGCTTTCCGTGGGTTCGAGCACGCTGTACATGGAATCCAACTCCAATCTTTACACCGTCAACACCACAACCGGCGCGGCCACGCAGGTGGGAACCACCGACAGTAACGATTATTTATCCTCCGTGCTGCTTCTCGAATACGGTACCTATTATGTCGGCACTGGTTCCGGCATTGGCACCATCAACGTTGCCACGGGCCAGATCGATCCCCACTCCTCGATTTTCGGAGGACCGCGGTCCCCCGTTGGTCTTGCGCCCGATCCTCTGACCACGCCCACCCCGGCGGTCGCGCTGGTGGCGAATGCGGAGGGCGGAGTTGCTACGATTGCGCCGAACTCGTGGGTGGAGATCAAAGGCTCCAATCTTGCTCCGGCGGGCGATACGCGCATCTGGCAGAGTTCGGATTTTGTGAATAACCAGTTGCCCACCAGCCTGGATGGAGTCAGCGTCGCGGTCAACGGCGTGCCTGCCTACGTTTACTACATCAGCCCCACACAGGTGAACATACTCACACCTCCGAATGCCATTTCCGGATCGGTACCCGTGCAGGTCACCGACAATGGAGTGATCAGCGCAAATTTCACGGTGCAGGCTCAGGCGGAATCTCCCTCGTTCTTCGTCTTCGGCGGCGGACCTTATATTGCGGCCACCCACGTCAACGGAAGTTACCTCGGTCCAACCAGTCTGTATCCCGGTTTGACCACTCCGGCCCAGCCCGGCGAGACAATCGTGATGTACGCCAACGGTTTCGGATCCACGTCGACACCGGTGGTGAGTGGGTCCGAAACGCAGTCGGGAACGTTATCGCCAACGCCGGTCGTAAACATCGGCGGCGTGGCTGCGACGGTAAAATTCGCCGGCCTGGTTGCTCCGGGCGAGTTTCAGTTCAACGTGGTAGTGCCGCCCTCGCTCGCCAATGGCGACCAGCCCACGATGGCAACGTACAACGGCTTGACGACGCAGGCGGGAACGCTAATCACGGTGCAGCAGTAACATTTCCGTCCAAATCGGCAAACCGGAAGTTGGTATCTCGTACCGTGCTTTCCCGCTCATCGTCGGCCTCCTCACCTCAACGCGGCGGCCGAGTAGTGCACTGATCTCCCGCTTCATCGCCGAGACGCCCAATCGTCCCGGGAGCGCACGGGCTAGAAATCGATCAGGAAGTCGATATCGCTGTCAGGCCGCATCTCACCGCGCGCAGCCTAACCGAACAAAGATAACGCGCCCAAGCCATGGCGACGGCAAATTTCGATGATCTCGGCCTCTGGCAACTCGATGCCAACAGCGACGGTCATAAAGTCGTACCTCTTGACCCCCGAGGCCTTCATCGACATCCCGCCGTCCGTTCCGGTATGCGCGGCCTCGGATCGCCCTTCGACGCCGCACGCGCAGCAGGCCAAGGTCCGAATCCAGCTCAATTGTAACCTGGGCTTTTCACCCGACTGCCAATAGCTGGGTTCGCCAACAGCAATTCATCCTTCCCCCCCGAAGCAAGATTAACGTATGTTAATGTCTGCCTGTGCCTAGCTTGAGAGTCAGGGCCAGCGGGAAAGAGCTAGTGTGCTTAACTAATGTATTTACAGCAATTTGCGGGATGCAAAGATGGGCGAGCCAAACTGCGATTGCTTCTCCGTATCGACCACCTCTGGATCGAGGTGCCTGCGAGATTTGACACGTGAGACTCCTCGATATCCCTGTTCTTTTTTTGTTTTATCAGCATTGTCACTGCGCCTTCGGAATGCCACGGAATGCCTCGATGCTCCGAGCTGATAGCGGCCAAGGGAAGAAAAGGTCCAAGGGAAAGAAACCGCAGGTTGCGTTCCCTTGGGCTGCGGTCTAAGAGCTAAATGCCCAGCTACAAAAACGACTCACCACTGGCAATTCTCAAAGAGGCTGCCCGGCTGCTGCCGCCTTGCATAGTAATATTTCTTACCAGGACGTTTAATGCAGAGCTCCGAACGGGCGAAAACCGTTGCCCACCCCGCTGAGATGCGATCCTCGGCGTGATACTGTGTCTTCAAAGGCCGACCTTGTAGGCACTCAGAATTCGGCCTGAAGGAGCAAACCATGGCAACAATTTCGGCTCCCCAGGGGGAGATGCGGGCCGCCGTGTCAGCGACCAAATTGCTCATCAACAATCAGTGGGTGGATAGTGCATCCGGGAAGACGTTTCCTACACTCAATCCAGCCACTGGGGAGGTCATCTGTCAGGTTGCTGAAGCCGACGCGACCGATGTCGATTACGCCGTGCGGGCGGCGCGTTACGCCTTTGATCAGGGACCTTGGCGAAAACTCGCCGCATCGGAACGCGGCCGGCTGCTGAACCGGTTGGCAGATCTAATCGAACACCACGCCGACGAGTTGGCACGCCTGGAAGCACTCGATAACGGCAAACCGTATGCGGTCGCCAGCGCCGCCGATCTGCCGCTCACCATCGCCTGCTATCGCTACTATGCTGGCTGGGCGGATAAGGTGCAAGGACGTACAATCCCGATCACCGGCAATTATTTCTGTTACACCCGCCTGGAGCCCGTAGGGGTAGTGGGGCAAATCATTCCTTGGAATTTCCCGCTGCTCATGCAGGCCTGGAAATTGGGGCCGGCCTTGGCCACCGGCAACACGGTGGTGATGAAGCCCGCCGAACAGACGCCTCTGACGGCGCTGCGCGTGGGCGAACTCATTGTGGAGGCCGGCTTTCCGCCTGGCGTGGTAAACCTGCTTCCGGGGTATGGACCGACTGCGGGCGCAGCCATCGCCCGGCATATGGATGTGGATAAAATCGCTTTCACGGGCTCGACCGAAGTAGGACACTTGATCATGGAGGCCGCCGCCAGGTCCAATCTGAAGCGAGTGACCCTGGAGCTCGGCGGCAAGAGTCCGAACATTGTATTTGCCGACGCAGATCTGGACCAGGCCATCGAGGGCGCGCACTTCGCCTTGTTCTTCAACCAGGGCCAGTGCTGCTGCGCGGGCTCCCGTCTGTTCGTCGAGGAACAAGCCTACGACGAATTCGTGGAGCGGAGTGCAGCCCGGGCCCGGCGGCGTACGGTAGGCGACCCATTCGATCCGGCCACCGAGCAAGGCCCTCAAGTGGACCAGGATCAGTACAACAAGGTGCTGCGCTACATCGCAAGTGGTAAGAAGGAAGGCGCGCGCCTGGTGTGCGGCGGCGGCAGCGTCGGTGACCGCGGGTATTTTGTCGAACCCACGGTTTTTGCCGACGTGAAGGACGATATGACCATCGCGCGGGAGGAGATTTTCGGTCCGGTGATGAGTATCATTAAGTTCCGCGATATAGACGAGGTCGTGCAGCGAGCCAACCACACCGAATACGGGCTGGCTGCGGCGGTCTGGACGCGCGATATCGGCAAAGCCCACACCATCGCCAATAGTATCCGGGCCGGCACGGTCTGGATCAACTGCTACGACGTGTTCGACGCCGCGGCGCCCTTCGGCGGCTTCAAGCAATCCGGCATGGGCCGTGAACTCGGTGAGTACGGCTTGCAACAGTACACCGAGGTCAAAACCGTCACGGTAAAATTGTAAGTCGGTTGGATCGCCCGGAAGGCCGCTTGCTGGCCGATTCGACGGCATTCAATAGAACTGGCAGTCGTGTAAAGCGGTGTCCCGCGTGGCGCCGCTTTTCTCGCCGACAATGTCGTTGATGCCGCCGCTGAACATAGGCGCTGATGAGCAACGCCCGCAGCTCGTTGACCTCATCGATCTCTTCTGAGTCGCGATCCCTCAGCGACAATCTGAAGCCCGACGTTGTTACCACCGGGCCCGGGACGTGGCCATCCAACCGTCGGTGGAGTGCGTTCCTCAAGCTTGCCCTCCACCCAAAGGCGCAACTGTCGTAGCATTCTGCGCGCCGCAGCCCGGTCAAGAGAAACCGGTGCGTCGTAGTTCTCGTAACGGTAGATCGCGCCGAAGGGTGGCAGCGCGTCGAGGTCCTCAAACTATGTGGGCAAAGGGTGGCCCGCTTCGGCAACGAGAAGCATCAACGCGCCGATTTCGTGCGTCTTTCGGATGCGGACACCAAGATCCGATAGTAGGGCTTTCAAGATCTCGGTCGTTTAGCGCCATTCTCGCGTTATCAAACGCAAACGAGGGGAGCACTCGGGCTAGGTGGTGAGGTTGAAGGACAATATGAGGGACTGTTCGTAGAAGTCGGCAGCAAGCAGGAGGATGGCGAGAATCACGGAGAAAAGCGACCCGCAACGCTCGCCCGTTGCTTGCGCGGGACCTGGAAGGCATCGTGGCGAAATGGTCGGACGGGTTTTACAGGCCGGAAGCCACCAATCCCATCATCGAAAGTCGAGGTCGCCTGGTGCCGCCCGATCCCGAATACTCGAAGGCCTCCGCCGCCGGCGCGCGCGGTATTATGCCATGGCAAACCTTACCTTCTCCGCGAGCCCGCGAGAGGTGTAGGGCTTCTGGATGAAACCGGAAACGCGTGGCTCCGGGAAGGCTTTCATCGTCTCCAGTTCGCTGTAGCCGCTCGAAACCAGAATCCTCACCTCGGGCCGGACCTTGCGGAGCTCCGGAAAGGTCTCTGCGCCACTCATTCCCGGCATGCTCGCATCGAGGATAACCAGTGAGATGTCGCCTGGGTGTCTCTTGAACGTGTTGATCGCTGCGGTTCCCCCATCCGCGAGGAGAACCTTGTATCCGTACTGTTCCAGGACCTTTTTCGCCAGGTTTCGCACTGCCTGTTCATCGTCCACAACGAGAATCGTGCCGGTCCCATGGAGAGTCATATTCCGGGCCGCAAGCTGCGCGACCGCAGCGGCGCCTTCCGCCGCAGGGAACAAAACCGTGAAGCAAGCGCCGTGGCCGGGTACACTGCTCACGCTAATCGCGCCCTTGTGGCCACGCACAATGCCGGCGACGGCCGCCAAGCCAAGTCCGCGGCCCTGGAACTTCGTCGAAAAGAACGGATCGAAAATCCTGGCCCTTGTCGACTCGTCCATGCCGCAGCCCGTGTCCCGTACTTCGAGAAGAACGTATCTGCCTGGCGCAAGCTCGGTTTCCGGGTTGCGCCGGATATATGTTTCGTCCACGCCCTGAATACACGTCTTGACCGAGATCATGCCCGCATCGCTGCCGATGGCCTCCGCCGCATTCAGGACCAGGTTCATGAAGACTTGCTGCATCTGGCCGCGATCGGCCTCGATGGACGGAAGGTCCGGATCCAGCTCGAGGTGTAAGGCAATCCTCTTGGAAATGGAAGGTTCTACGAGACCAGTTATCTCGGGGAACAGATCCGACAGATTCAGTGGTTCAACGACGAACTGCCCCTTGCCCGCGTAGGCGAGCATCTGCCGGGTCAAATGGGCCGCCTGCTCGCCGGTCTTCACGACCGCGTCCAGGAGTTCGCCGGCGGGACTGCCCGGCGGCAGCAGTTCCTGTGCCAGGCTTGCGTTGCCAATGACTCCCACCAGCAGGTTGTTGAAATCGTGCGCAATGCCGCCGGCCAACATGCCGATGCTTTCCAGTTTCTGAGCCTGGCGGAAATGTTCCTCCGCTTTCTTGCGGTCGGTGATGTCCGTTACCAGAGCCAGCGCCAGTTGCGTTCCCCCTTGTTCGACGCAACTAAGGCTGATCTCCAGCGGGATTTCGCTGCCATTCTCCCCGCGGCCCCAGAGATCGAGCCCCAGCCCCATTGGCCTTGTGCGCGGGTGAGTGAAGTACTGCCGCTGATGCTCCAGATGCGCCGCCTGCAACCGCTCCGGCAAGAGGATTTCCAACGGCCGGCCGATCAACTCATCCCTGCTGTAACCAAACATCTCCTCGGTCTTGACGTTTACAAGGGCAATGTGTCCGTTCTCATCGACGGCGATGATGCCCTGCGGGGCCGATTCCAGCAGGGCGCGAAACCGGGCTTCACTCGCCGCCAGAGCCTCTTCGGCTCGTCTGCGCTCCCGGCGGCTCTTGGCATCGCGCAGTTCGCGTTCCACCGCCGGCGCCAGCCGCGCTAGCTTGTCCTTGAGCAGGTAGTCGTGTGCACCGGCCTTCATCATTTCGACAGCCGTGTCCTCGCCCATCCTGCCGGACACGACAATGAAGGGTATGTCCAGGCCCGACTCGCGGAGGATCCCGAGGGCCGCCGGCGCGCCGAATTGCGGCACGTAATAATCCGATATGATCACGTCCCAGGCCCGTTCCGCCAGCGCCGCGCGCATCCCGGCAGCGTCTTCGACCCGCTCCCACTCCACCTGGTAGCGCGCTTTCTCCAGCGCGCGCACGATCAGCGCGGCGTCGCTTTCCGAATCTTCGATCTGCAAAACGCGCAACAGCTCGCTCATATCGGGGCTACTTCACTTTCGGCGGCGCTTCGTTCAGAACTAGCCAATACAACCCGAGTTGCTCAATGGCGGCGGCAAACTGGCGGAAATCCACCGGCTTGCGGATATAGCTATTGGCCCCCAGGTCGTATCCCGCGGCCACGTCCTGCTCCTCTTTCGACGTGGTCAGGATCACCACCGGCAGGCGCCTGGTGCGCGCGTCTGCGCGGATTCGCCGCAACACTTCCAAACCGGACACTTTAGGCAGCTTGAGGTCTAACAGGATCAGAGCGGGCAGGTCCGCAGGGTTCCGGCCCTCGTGCGCGCCCGCGCCCCACAGGTAATCCAGCGCTTCCTGGCCGTCCTGCGCCACCACCATTTCGTTGGCGATGTGCGCTTTCTCGAACGCTCGTTCCGTGAGGGCGACGTCGCTCGGATTGTCTTCGACCAGAAGCAGAATGGTCTTGGAATCGTCCTTCATGAGCCACCTAAGGTGAAATAAAATGTCGCGCCCCGGTCGGGCTGGGCCTCCGCCCAAACGCGCCCGCCGTGGCGATGGATAATACGCTGCACGGTCGCCAGGCCGATGCCTGTGCCGGGAAATTCCGATGTCTTGTGCAGCCGCTGGAACGCGCCGAATAGCGTTCCGGCGAAGGCCATGTCGAAACCCACGCCGTTGTCGCGCACAAAGAAGGGGCGCACGCCATCTCCTTCGCGCCCGAACTCGATGCGCGCCTCGGCGCGCGGCTCGGTGAACTTGACGGCATTGCCGAACAGGTTCTCCAGCGCGATTTCCAGAAGCCGCGCATCGCCGTTCGCCGCGAGGCCGCCGGCGATGGTGAATTCGATCCGCCGGCCGGTGTTGCCATCGGTCAGCCTGGCCGCGATCTTCTGCGCGATTGAAGTGAGGTCCACCGCGCCTGTCGCCATCTCCGAGCGGGTAACGCGGGAGAGCTGCAACAGGTCGTCGATCAGCATTCCCATGCGCTGCGTTTCCGCGCGTAGGCGATCCACATATCCGCGCGCTCTTTCGTCAAGCTGGCTGGCGTAGTCCTCGGCCAGCGCCAGGCTCCAGCCGTCGATGCCGCGCAGCGGCGTCCGCAGATCGTGCGATACCGAATAGGCGAACGCTTCCAGTTCTTTGTTGGCGGCTTCGAGTTGCTCGGTCCGGCGCCGCACGCGGTCCTCCAGGTCAGCGTTGAGCCGCCGAATCTCTTCTTCGGCCAGTCTGTTCTCGGTAACGTCGAAAAAGACCACTACGGCATGTGTGACTCGTCCGTTCCTGTCGTAAATGGGGTTGGCAGAGTAGCGGTAGAAACGGGGCGGCCCACCGTTGCTGAAAGTTAACCGCAGGGTAAGACCACTAGTCCGTTCGCCCTTTATTGCTCGATTTAGCGGCCACATCTCAGGCGGAACAAGATGCCCATCTTCTGTGAATGCGTCAATAACGGGATAGTATTCCGCTAGTGTGCCGGGGTCCGTGACCAGGTGCCTGCGTTCGAAGACGTTGTTGCTCTTGACCAAATGTCCGTCTTCATCAATGACCATAACGGGTTCGGGAATGCTGCCCAGGATGCCTTCAAGTTGTGCGTTCGTTTGTGCACGAACTTCCTCGGCCCGCTTGCGCTCGGTGATATCGCGCGCGATCGTGGAAGCCCCCACCACTTTTCCCGACGCGTCCACAATCGGGGAAATCTTCAACGAGACATCCACCAGGCTGCCGTCTTTCCGCCTGCGAACCGCTTCGATTTGCTCGACGCGCTCTCCGTTTGCCAGCCTTCGGAGAATCCCGGCTATCTCGTCCGGGTGGCCCTCGGGAACCAACGCCGAGATGTGCCGGCCGATGATCTCCGGTGCGGAGTAGCCGTACATCCGCGCGGCCCCCAGATTCCAGCTCGTGATCACGCCTTCGAGCGTCTTGCCGATGATCGCGTCATCGGAAGACTCTACCATCGCGCTCATGCGGAGCAGCGCTTCCTCGGCCCGCTTGCGCTCGGTCACATCGCTGGAAACGGCGGCGAACCGCCCTGGGCCGGAACGCCAGGCGAACACTTCCATGTGCTTGCCCAGCCCGGCTACTGGATTGGCGATCCGCTCGCTTTCACCGGTCCGGACAATGCGGCCATAGGTCTCAATCCAGAATGGCTCGATCCCCGGAATGACCTCCCTGATGGTTCGTCCCACCATCCCTCCCGTCGGCAGGCCGGTCGATTTGCCGTGAGCGGGATTAGCGGCCAGATACCTGAAGTCGATGGGCCGGCCTGCCGCGTCGTAGATCATCTCGCATTCGGCAAAGCCCTCGTCCATCGATTCGAAAAGGTTGCTGAACCGCACCTCGGTCTGGCGCCGCGCTTCCTCGGCCCGCTTGCGCTCGCTGATGTCCACGGACATGATGAAAACGCCGTCCGGCATCGGCTCGACCCTCAGGTCGAACCACCCCGTGGCTCCGTCGGGGAAGGTGAACTCGTTCTCCATGGCCCGGGGTGCACGGTCCTCCATCGACCGCTCGATCATGCCAAAGACTTGGGTGGACTCGATGCCCGGCCACATATCCATATACCGCCTGCCGAGCAGTTCCCCTTTCGGCCTCCGGTTGTGCCGTTCGGCGGCGTCGTTGATATAGATATATTTCCAGTCGTTGCCTATAATCTGGCAGCCTTCCATCATGTGGTCCATGGTGGTGCGGAACCGCTCCTCGCTCTCGCGCAGCGTTTCTTCCGCCTGCTTGCGGTCGGTAATATCCAGCGTCGCGCCGACGTACCGGACCAGCTTGCCGTTCCGGTCGAAGTGCGGGTGCGCGCGGTCGTGTACCCACCGCACGCTGCCATCGGGCCGCAAGATCCGGTGCTCCAGTTCGTAGATCGACCCGCTTACCATCGCGGCGCGGAAGGTCCGGTCGAGCCGAGCCGCATCGTCCGCAGGAAAGCACTTGGCGAGCATGACGTCGTACGCGGGCGAAGGCCCCGCGGGATCGAGCCCGTAAATGCGGTACTCCTCCTCCGACCAGACCGTGGTCTGGGTCTGCACGCCATACTCGAACGTGCCCGCGTGGGCGATCTCCTGGCCCTCCGCCAGCACGCTTCGCGTGCGCTCCAGCGCTTCCTCGGCCTGCTTGCGGTCGCTGATGTCCAGCCACGAAGAGAGGGCTACCTCTTCACCCGCAATGGGCAAAATCACCGCCGACAGGAGCGCCGTGAAGGGCTCGCCCGATCTCCTCAGCAGCGTCACCTCCTGGCCGCTGATCGATCCCTTCTCTCTTAGTTCCTTGGCGTAGCGCGTCCTGGCCTCGGGCGTCGGCCAGGTGTGAAGGTCAAAGGTGGACCGCCCGATGGCCTCGTCGCGGCTATGCCCCATGATGGCCTGCCAGGTTTCGTTCACCTCGATGGTGAATCCGTCATCGAGACGCGTAATCGTTAGGGCTGCCGGGTTCGTGGCGAACGCCCTGGCGAACTTCTCCTCGGAAGCACGCATTTTCTCCTGTGCCTGCTGCCGCCTGGCAAGGTTGCGGTCGATATTCCGCGAACCCGCCAGAAGCAGGATCAAAAGCAGGCCCGCGCCGGAAGCCATGACGAAGCCCATGCCTTTGGCGGCGTCAGCGGCGCGCTGGCTCCTCTCCTCCAGCAGCGACACCTCCGCCGCTCGCATGGCGGCGATCACATCCCGGATCTGGTCCATCGTCTGCTTGCCGCGGTCGCTCGACAGAACCTGGAACGCCGCGGCGGCAGCTCCGGTCCGCCGCAAGTCGATCGTCTCCTTCAGCTCCGCCAACTTGGCGGCAATGAGCGGCTGGAGGGAAACCAACCGCACTTGCTGTCCCGGGTCGAGGGTCAGTTTGTGCAGGTCTTCGAGCTGACCGGGAATCGCCTGGACGGCCGCGTTGTAGGGCGCCAGGTACGAATCCTGCCCGGTCAGGAGGTATCCCCGCTGCCCTGTCTCGGCGTCCTTCAGCTCCGAGAGCAGGGATTCGATTCTCGCCAGGACCTCTCGCGCGCGGATAGACCGGCTTTCGCGCTCTGCAAACTGAGTCCAGGTCCCCCAAAAGAGCAAGGCCTCAATCACCACAAGCAGGACCGCGGCGCCCAGCCACAGGTAATGCGGCTTCACCTTGCGGTCGCCGCCACGGCCTGCCATGGCTAGGCTAGGCGGGAGGTCCATCCGTTCCTCCGTTTGCCGCGGCGCAGACTCCACGCGGGCGGCGGAAAGGAGGGACTCGCGCAATCGGCCCACGAAAAAGCTGACGATTGCCCCCGTCAGGACGAACAGCGCTAAGCCCGCTGCCGCATTCGGATCCACGATGGCCAACGAGTCGCGCGGCTGGAGATAGAACCAGTCCACCGCCAGGCCGCTGATCGCTGTAGCGGCCAGGCCCGGCCCGCGCCCGCCATAGCGGCTGGCCAAAACGATGGCGATTATGAATGGGACGTAGGGGGCCTGGGTGCCCAGTATCGGGTCGAGCGCCATGCGCAAGCCCAACGCCGCGAGGGCCGCCATTGCGGCCCCGGCGTACCGCAAGACCACCCATTCGTCGGGGGGGACCGTGGATTTGCCCGTCGGAGGCATTGCAACCCTTAACTATCGACGCACCCAGCCCAATGAGCGCATGGGGGACTCTTTCGGAAGGTCCAAAGCGTATCAACAATTTAGCACGTGTGCAACCGAAATTGGCTCCTGGGGTAGACCGCCGGCCCGCTCACGCGCGAGGAGCGGATCTCGCGCGTGGGCAAGCAGAGGGAATAACCGCCCCTGACGCTGACCGTGATTTACACCGAGGAAACGTCCAAGCCCCGAAGCGGGTTTCCGCTGTGGCTTCATGCAGGGGCGTGGATGAGTTGGGCTGTTGGCCGGTCAATCTTGGCGCAGCTCGATCATGGCATCGACTCGAACCGCTCGTCGAGCGGCGAGCAGGCCGGCGGCGATGGAAACGACCGACATGAGCGTGACTCCGATCACCAGCGCAACGGTGTCGCGCGGTTGGATACCGAAGAGCAGCGCGCGGAGAAATTGCGTGGTGGCGAGCGAGAGTCCGACGCCGGCAGGGATTCCGACCGCCATAAGCGCCACGACGTCGGCCATGGCAAGTCGGAGAACCGATATTGACGTAGCGCCGAGCGCTACGCGAATAGCGAACTCGGCACGGCGCTGCCTGCCGAGATAGTTGAGAGTGCAGTACAGCCCGATCATAGCTAAAAGGAGCGCAAGTCCACCGAAGAAGGTCGAGAGCAGAGCCAAGGCGCGCTCGCGAGTTATCGAGGCGTCCACCTGATCGGATAGCATGTGGACTTCGAAGGGAATGGCGCCGTTCACGCCGGTGATGGCGGATTGGATCGCTCTGGCGATGACCCCCTGCGGGAGTGGAGTGCGCAGTTCAAAATATTCCGATCCGAAGCCAGGAGCTTGAGCGGCGGGCAGAAAGACGGCGGGAAGAGCTTCTTCGCGCAAGGTTTCGTATTTCGCGTCGTTCACCACGCCCACAACTTCCACTGACGGTTCGAGCTTGCCTTCTAGGCCCCCGACGCGATACGTGTGTCCGACAGGGTTCACTCCCGGAAAGAATGTTCGGGCTAAGGTCCGATTAATGACCGCAACCAGCGGCATGTTAGCAGAGTCGCGGTGATTGAAATTACGTCCAGCGACCAGAGGCGTTCGCATGGCCTCGAAATAGTGGGGGTCGACTTGGTTGAAATAGGCGAGGGCGTCGTCGCCGGTGAGCGCATTCGGAACATCGCTGTGAATGATGGTGTTCCACGTCGAACCACCGAGCGGAGTGAGTGACGAACGCGCCACGGAGGTCGCACCGGGCAGGGATCGGAGAGCGGTGCCGATGCGATCGTAGGTGGCGGCGAATTGCGATTCCGGTATCTTGGCGATTGACAGGTTGACGTTCACGACCAGCACGTGATCCGGATCGAACCCGATATCGGCTGTAGCCAAGTTGCGAAACGTGCGCAACAACATTCCTGCGGCAACCAGCAACAGAAGTGACAGCGCGACCTGCGAGGAGACAATCCAGAGAAGAAGCTTGGACCGAGGCCCCCCCGCGGCGGCATGATTGGCCTTCATCGCGTCCGCAAGCGACGCGCGCGTGCACCGAAACGCGGGCGCTAGTCCGAAGAGCAGGCCTGTAAGTGTTGCGATCACGGCGGTGAATCCGAGAACGCGCATATCCAGTGTGAAATCGAAGAAGATCTGTTGTCGTGTGGAGGAAAGGGAGTAGAGCAACGCCTTGTCGGCCAATGGGGCGAATAACACGCCGAGCGTTGCGCCGGCGAGCGAGAGGAGAATGCACTCCACAATCAATTGCCGAATGAGGCGCAGACGAGTGGCGCCAAGGGCCTGACGCATCGCCATCTCCTTGGCGCGGGCCACAGAACGCGCGGTGAACAAGCTGGCGATGTTTGCGCATGCAATCAACAGCACGAGCGCGACGACGGCCATCAGGATACCCAGCGGCCGTTTGTAGCCCTCGCGGAGGTCGGACACTCCGGTGGACATGGGAATTGGCCGTAGGACGCGTTTGCGGAATTTGTCCTGCAAGGTGGCGGCCCAATCCTGCGGTACGGCCGATTCGTAGACCGCGGGTGACACGGCCGCGAGGCGCGCTGTAAGCTGCGCCATGCCTATCCCGGGTTTCAAACGGCCGCCGGCGCGCAGCCACCACGAACTGCGGCGGTTGAGACGCGATCCTGGGCCATCGAGCAATTCCGCCGCACAGATGGGAGCGGCGACGTCGAATTTGCTGCCCACTGCAATGCCATAGAATCCGGCTGGGGCGACACCGATCACCTCGAAAGGATGGCCGTTGAGCGAGATGATGCTGCCTACCGCGGTGGAGTTGCTGCCGTAACGCGACTGCCAGAAATTGTAGCTAAGCACCGCGATGGCAGCGCAGCCGCGGCGGTCGTCAGTCGCCGTCGGAAGGCGGCCTGCGGCTGGGCGCAATCCCAGCGTACGAAACAGGTCACCGCTGACCCAGAAGCCGCGGGCGTTGTGTGCACGGGACCGCCGTTGGAGAGATTGAAATCTTCCGATCCCCAGGCGAAGGCGCCGGCAAATAAATCCTGACGGTCGCGGAGTTGTTCCCAGAGCGGGTTAGTGAATGAGGTGTCCATCTGGACAAGCTCATCAGGCTTTTCGACCGGCAGGGTCTTGAGGATCAACGAATCGAAGATGCTGAAGATGGCGGTGTTGGCGCCTATGCCGAGCGCGAGCGTGAGCACGACGACCGCGGTGAAGAGAGGTGATTTGCGGAGGATTCGAATCGAATAACGAATGTCAGCCCATAGGGCTTCGACCGCGGTTTCCCAGCCGGCGTCGCGGACCTTGTCTTTCACCGATTCGATGCTCCCTATTTCGAGACGGGCTGCGCGGCGCGCTTCGGTCTCTGACATGCCGGCGCGAATCTTGCGTTCGGCGGCAACGTCGAGAAACACGCGGAGTTCGTCTTCCATGTTCTGCTCGGCTTCGCCCTTGTGGACGAGAGCTTTCAGGCCACCTACGAATTTGCTCCAACTGGACATGGCGATTTGCTAATTCGCTTCAAGAATGCGGCCAATGGCGGCCGCTTGACGGCCCCACGCTTCGGTTTCCGACTCGAGTTGCTTGCGGCCGCGTGCAGTGAGAGCGTAGAACTTCGCCTGGCGGCCATTCTCGGTGGATTTCCAGACCGGCTTGATCCAGCCTTCGCGCTCAAGACGGCGGAAGGCGGGAAACAGCGATCCCGGATTTACGGAAAACACTCCCTGGCTGATCTGTTCGATGCGCCTGGCGATGCCGTAGCCGTGCATCGCTTCGAGCGCGAGGATCTTCAGGATCAACATGTCGAGCGTGCCTTGCACCAGGCTGCTCTGTCTTCCTCCCACCGGGATCCACTCCTCTCGACAATCTAGCCATCTTTATCTAGATTGTCAAGAGGTCTTGCGTAATGTTGTGAACCTCTCAGGATGCGGCGGAGCCAGCGCGATGACGCACACTGCTGCAAGATGTAGCCCCTAAAAGAGTACGAAGCACGGAGCAGCCCCGGCCATGGTTTGGAAGGCGAGCATGCTGACGCAGAGGGTGCGAGTTCTTGAAACTAACGCGCTTGAACCACAGACAAAGCAGCAGCTCACGGAAATAGTGCGTCATGACTGAGGGCTTCAAGCGCCGAAACCAGTTCATTTTGTCCGCTAATTCTTCTTCCCGGCCAGTTCCTCTCCTAATTCGCGGGCGCGATTGACAGCTTCGCTGAGGGCGAAATCCTCGAGTTCGAAGAACGGGCGGATCTCAATTTCGCTTTCCTCGTTTTCGCCATGCGGAGCGGGAGCGCGCTTCGCCCATTCGATGGCCTCGGCCTTCGACTGGACACGGATAATCCAGTAACCTGCGATCAGCTCTTTGGTCTCGGCGAAGGGGCCGTCGATCACGCTCCTCTTGCCTCCCGAAAACCGGATGCGCGCGCCCTTCGAACTCGGCTGAAGTCCCGAGAGGTCAACCAGCACACCGGCCTTCATCAGTTCTTCGTTGTATCGTCCCATGGCGGCCAGCAGCTCTTCGCTGGGCATTTTACCCGCTTCCGATCCCTTGCTGGCTTTGACAATCATCATGAATCGCATCTTCTATCTCCTCTCTGAAAATGGTTAACGGTGCCTTCTACACCTGAGTCGAACGAGACGCCTAGGAATCGACAGAGCGGGCGATCGGGTCTGCCGGTAGGCTGCGAACTTCCACCACCGGCCGAATCTCGACTGTTCCCCAGCGGCCGGCGGGAACATTCGCGGCGATATCGATCGCGACATCGAGGTCTTCGACATCAATCAGGAAGTAACCTCCGAGTTGTTCGCGGGTCTCCGCGAACGGGCCGTCGGTCACGAGCCGCTTTCCCTCGCGAAGGCGGACGCTCGTCGCCGTGGAGGTGGGGTGAAGGGGCGCCGCAGCCCGATACTGTCCTTTGGCGTCCAGTTGACGGGCAAACTGTGCAGACTCCTCGTAACACTGCTCGCGCTGGGCTTCGTTCAAGCCCTGCTCGTCCAGGTAAATCAGCAGCATGTATTGCATGGGCATCCTCCGCGAATGAGTCGAACGGCGCGACGCCGGATCGACAGCGCCGCCCGCAATTTTCTACGATCATGACATGCACGGCGATTCTGATGGGGCAGTCGAGGCGCTTTACCGGTCCGATTGGGGCCGGATTGTGGCTACTCTGATACGTCTGGTAGGCGATTTCGAGGTGGCCGAAGAGGCTGCCCAAGAAGCATTTGCGGCCGCTGTGGACCAGTGGCGCACGTCCGGAGTTCCGGATTTTCCGCGTGCCTGGATCATCCAGACGGCCCGGCACAAAGCCATCGACCGACTCCGACGGAGCGCGCGACAAGAGAGTATAGAATCTTACGCCGGCTTGGAAGTGAATCGGGCCATGGAGGAGCCGATTTACGACACGGGCGAAATTCCGGACGATTCGCTCCGCCTGATTTTCACGTGCTGCCATCCGGCCCTGGCCTTCGAAGCGCAGGTGGCGCTGACGCTGCGCACGCTGGGCGGTCTCGAGACGGCCGAGATTGCGCGGGCCTTTCTCGTGCCGGAGGCCACCATAGCTCAACGACTGGTGCGGGCCAAGCGTAAGATTCGAGACGCTGGTATTCCATACGTTGTGCCGGGTACCCGCGATATGCCCGAGCGGCTGGATGCGGTGCTGACGGTCATCTATCTGATCTTCAACGAGGGCTATGCGACGACCAGAGGGCGGTTGGTGCGGGTCGACCTTTGCACCGAGGCCATCCGCCTGGGACGCATGCTGCGGATGCTGCTCTTGCCGCAGTCGCCGCCGGAGGTGACGGGCCTGGTAGCGTTGATGCTGCTGCACGATGCGCGGCGCGATGCGCGACTCGATGAAGGCGGCGATTTGATCGTTCTGGAAGATCAGGATCGCAGCCGCTGGAATCGTGGGCAAATCACGGAAGCGCTGCCACTGGTTGAGGCTGCTCTCCGAGGAGGGCCGGGGCCGTTTGCGTTACAGGCGGCGATCGCGGCAGCGCACTGCCGCGTGGCGCGGGCCGAAGAGACAGACTGGCCGCGGATCCTGCAACTGTACGAGATCCTCGAGAGCGTTCAGCCCTCGCCCATCGTGGCGTTGAACCGTGCGGTGGCGGTGGCTATGGTTCACGGCCCAAGAGCGGCGCTCCCGCTCGTCGAAGCACTGGTAGCAGCCGGAGACCTGGACCGCTACCACCTGCTGCATTCCGCGCGGGCCGATCTGCTGCGCCGGGTCGGATCCGCGGAGGAAGCCGCCCAGTCCTATGCGAGGGCGCTTGAGTTGGTCACCAACGACAGCGAGCGCCGATTCCTCGAGCGCCGGCTGCGCGAAGTGCGGACCGAGTGAGCCGGAAAATTTGTTCTAGCGGCCTGTCGATTCCGCGTGGCTCCGTTCGATTTACCAGTAGAGCCGGCATGCTGGATGTCTTCGACCGGAAAATCCAAATGAATCGAAAAGGAGTGGGAACCATGCAAACGAGTCTGCATCTTCATTTCAAAGGGCAATGCGAGGAAGCGTTCCAATATTACGAGCGCTGCCTGGACGGAAGAATCGAAGTATTGATGACTTATGAAGGCACACCGGCGGCGGAGAGCGTACCTGCCGACTGGCGCAAAAAGGTCCTTCATGCGAGGCTGAACCTGGGCGGTCAGGTACTGATGGCCTGCGACGCACCGCCGAGTTGCTACAAGCAGCCGGAAGGTTTTTCGGTGTCGCTCCAGACCAACGAACCCGGCGAGGCGGAGCGGATCTTTCAAGACCTGGTGAAAGACGGTCAGGTGCGCATGCCGATCCAGGAAACCTTCTGGGCATCGCGTTTTGGCATGCTCGTAGATCGATTCGGAATCCCCTGGATGATCAACTGCGAGAAAGTGGCACAGGGCACCAGGGAAACCGAGGATGTTCACGAAGTCGCAAGGTAGAGACAGCGAGTGCTTCCGCTTCCTGACGGTCGCGGCTCAGTCAGAGCCGCGCGTTAGCAAGCGATCTTGCGCAAACGCCGCGCCTCCGGAGGACTCAGTCCCTGCTAGCCGCGCGGCGGCCCTGGGGCAGCTTGCCGATGTCGTGCCCTGTGTCAGCTAAATCAAAAAAGTGTGTCAGAAAGTGTGTCAGACGCTAGGCGCCTGGGGGTGATTGGCGGCATGCCCGATCTTGTAGATTCAATAAGTTGGAGCCTGGAGTCACCCCCAAAAGCCCTCTAGAACGGCTACGAACCAGAAGGTCGGGTGTTCGAGTCACCCCGGGCGCACCACGCTAAGTCATTTAAAAGTCCACCATTCCAGCCGTTCCATCTGCGAATTCTCTGGGCGGCACGGGATGACCGGAATGCCGCGACCCATGGAACTGCGCGAGGTTCATCAAGGTGACCGTCCACTCCGGTACTGGGCTCTCCAGGGGTCTCCCGATCCCCGCCTCAGCCCGACGCGTGCTGAAACCGCCGCCGGGGAATTGTGCTATTTGTGAAGGTTCAGGTGAGGTGGCTCACATGCCTCAATTCCGAAATCCCCGACGAAATGCAATGCATTTTTCAGGAGGGACGATGGATAATCATTCGCCGAAATCGGACGCAATCAATCGCCGGAGCCTGCTGACCCAGGGCGCGGCTTTGATGGGAGGCGCGGCTGCCAGGCTGGCGCTCGGAGCCGGCAACGCATCTGCCGAGGAAAGACCAAAGACGGGCGCGCAGCCCGCCGCCAAGCCTGCCACGGCTGTGGAACCTCCGAACCTGCACCCGCCCGTGGTCCAGGTCAGAGGCGGAAGACTCCGCGGCTTCAAGGACGGCAAGACCTTCACCTTCCTCGGTGTCCCCTACGCCGAAGCGGAGCGCTTCGAAATGCCGAAGCCAGTTCAAGCGTGGGAAGGCATCAAGAGCGCCCAGGCATGGGGGCCGGTCTGCCCGATCCCGCAGGCCATCACGGTTGGCGGCGACGAATTCGTCTTCCCCCATCGCTATTGGGTGGACAACGAGCACTGCCAGGTATTGAACATCTGGACACAAAACCCGGCGGCGAAGACCAAGAAACCTGTGATGGTGTGGATGCATGGCGGCGGATTCACGAATGGCTCGTCGATGGAGTCCTATGCCTACGATGGCAAGACGCTCAGCGAGTTCGGCGACGTCGTCGCTGTCAGCCTTAATCACCGGTTGAACGTCATTGGAACGCTGGATCTATCGGCCTATGGCCCTGAGTACGCCAACTCCCGCAACACGGGCATGGCGGATCTTGTGGCGGCCCTCCAGTGGATTCACGAGAACATCGAAGCCTTCGGCGGCGATCCCGCGAGCGTTACCATCTTCGGCCAGTCGGGCGGCGGCGGTAAGGTCACCCGCCTCATGCACATGCCGGCGGCTAAGGGCCTATTCCACAAGGTGATCTGCGAAAGCGGCAGCACCGTGAACTACCGCGACACCGACCCTGCCAAGATCATTCAGAGTCAGCAGGCGGTCGCCGCCGAGACCCTGCGGAACCTGGGTCTGGACGGCAGCCGGATCGACAAGCTCAAGAAGGTTCCCTACCACGACTTGCTTGCGGCCGGTAACGCGGCCAACCAGGTTGTGGCCAAGCAAGCCGGCACTCAGCGAATGGGCTGGGACCCCATCGCCGACGACCAGTACGTGCTACGCGAGTTCTGCGACTGGGCCGATTCGATTCCCTATATTGCCGGGACCGTCATGACCGAGTTTAGTAGCAACATGGCAAAGGGAGAGTTGACCAAGAACGAGTGGAGCCAGAAGGAAATCGACGAGCGCCTGACGGCCGCCTTCGGCGACAAGAAGGGTGAGATCGTCGCCGAGTTCAAGAAGTTTCAGCCGAACAAGAAGATCCAGGACGCCCTTTTCCTCGACAACAGGTTCCGGCTTGGCGCCAAGACCATGCTCGCCCAGAAACTGGAGAAGTCCAAGGTCCCGGTCTACAACTACATCTTCACCTATGAGTACCCGGTCAATGGCGGCGTCACGGCATTCCATACCGCCGAGATCGCATTTGCATTCCATGCCCTGAGCGAGCCGCACATCCGGATCGCCACCGGCGGAGGGCCGTCCGCGCTAGCCCTTCAGGAAAAGGTCTCGCAGGCATGGGTCAATTTCGCCCGCACGGGCAACCCGTCGCAGCCGGGCCTCGCCTGGAAGCCGTACACCCTGGCGGGCAAGGAGACCATGGTCTTCGACACGGTCAGCGAAGTCCGCTCCGTGGACGATGATAAGCTGTTGTCGCTGCTGCCCCAGGACCGCCGCGGCTAACACGGCACCCGCCAGTCGCCGCAGCCCTCACGCGGCGGCTGGCGGACCAGAGAACCCTCAAACGTAGCTTGGTCTGACGCGGACAAGTTGTGCATAACATCGGCTGGGTCTAACTCAACGTGAAATCGCTTTGCCCACAGCGGTGCGCCGCCGAGCGACAAGCCCGCCGGGCGTCACGCGCCGACGCGACCGCGCAGCGTGCGGTGCCGCGGCGCTCCAGTCGGCTCTTCGCGAAAGCGGCCTCCTCTGCGTGCCGCAGCCTTTGCGATTGCGAATCGCGTGAGGCAGATGGGGTCTTTCTAACTCGGATATACCCCAGGTCGTGCTGCTGGTAAACGGAAGGTTTGCTCAACAATACCCCAATGTTACGGCTTCGCCACCTGAAATTCCGGGGTTGCCGTAATACTCGGATCGGCCTGGATGTGGCTGGCTTCGCAGGTTGCAAGTCCCCCGCTGGGGCCGGCAGTCAGACCGGCAACATGATGGCGTTGACTATGGAGAGTTGGCCACACCCGTATCCCGGAATGTTGATTTCAGCATCCACGCGTGTTTTGGGCGCGGACAATGCCTGCGCAATATGTGGAGGTATCTCCTGCTTAGTCAAATACAACCGGGGTGACAAGATGTGCCGGCCCGGCCCCTGGAACACCTGCCTGCAAATATTGAGAATTTCGGTGAAGTTCTCCAGCAGAACGCCTTCACAATGACCAGCCGCAACTTGTTCTTTTGCGTTTCCGGCGGGTATCATGGCAAGCGCTGCGCCAGCGTAGGCGACCAGGGCCAGGTCAAAAACGCAAACGGACATCGAGGAGGCGTCTTCAGCCTCAAAGGCGGCAACGATTCTCCGCGCGGCCGAGGCGAGGGGATACGGCGCTACCTTCTTGCCGGTTACATTGCGGCCCAATAAGTCACTCAATACCTTGCAGACTGCTGGCGGAAGGGTCGCGATCGTAGCTATTGCGCCCTGCCCACCATGCACGGTCCCCGGACTTTGTTGGATCATTGCTTAGCCCTCCTCACGACCGCAGCAGCGGTTCGAGCGTACTCTGGAATTTATCGGCCGTGAAGGGCTTCGTAATGAAAAACAAGGCCCCTTCCTGAAGCGCGGCGACCTGCATGTCAGGACTGGATTCCGACGTCACAAAGCCAAACGTGGCGGAGGATCCCCTTCGCTTGAGTTCCCGCAGCAATTCGAGGCCATTCATTTCCGGCATATTCCAGTCGGAGAGTATCAGGTCTGGAGCGACAGCCTGCACCTGGTCGAGCGCCTCCCTGCCATTGGCCGCCTCCACTTCCGCGCAGCCGTCGAAACCGGCCTGGCGTAACGTTCTCCTGACGATCATTCGCATCGCCCTGCTGTCATCGACTATCAAAATCCTCATGTTCGTATCCCTTGCGCGTTTGACGATGTTGCCCGAAAGGTCCTCTTCATTCAGCATCCCGGCCGGCACCGAATCGGCCTAAACCGAATTCTCGTTCGATCCATCCCCTACACCCAAGACCGTAATCCAGAACGGGCCGTCGTCGCACTGGAAGGGAACCCGCGCGCAAACCTGCGCCCCGCAGAACCTCACGGAGTAGTGGCCGCCATCCACCACGGAGGGCAAAGAGAGCCGGATTCCCGGCGTCAACACACACTTCAGATTGCCGCCGATCATGTTGGCCAGCTCACCAAGGACGTCGCGCACATCGTCGTCCACCGTGCTCGGCGGGTCGGTAGAAAGGAAACGGCCCGCAAACCGGCAAGCCTGCTCCCGGTCGCACTCCAGCAGCAGCGCGCCGTTCCAATCTCCCATGAGGTGGACCGCCGCTGTCAAATGGTCACCGCTGAGGAACCAGGGGGCCTCGCTTGCGCCCGCCTCCAGGTTCAGCATGGTTCCGAATACCGAATCCACGATTTGCGAGAGTGCGTTCGGCAGTATCTCTAGGCTCAATTCTGTTGGCATCGATGTCCTTTCAACGGGCTATATAAACAACTGCGTTCCCCACGGTCTGTCTTTCGAACCACTCTTCCATGCCGAAAGCCGTCTCGGCGCCGCCCAGCATCAGCCAGCCGCCGCGAAACAGGGTGCCGTGGAGTTCCCTGAGTATGTTCTTCTTTGTTTCGGCGTCGAAATAGATCAGCACGTTCCGGCAAAACACCAGGTCGAAAGGCCCCAGAGCGCGCATGCTCTTACGCAGATCAATCGTCTCAAAACGGACCATCCGCCGCACAGCCTCGTTTAACTGCCACTCCACGCCTGCACGGCGGAAGTGCTTCACCAGGAGGGCCGCCGGCAAACCACGGTTCACCTCGATCTGCTGGTACCGGCCAGCCTGCGCGCGCTCCAAAACCTGGGAGGAGAAGTCGGTGCCAAGAATTTGGATGTTCCACCCGCTCTCGCACTCTTCTAACAAAAGCATGGCCAGGCTATAGGCTTCCTGTCCGGTCGATGCGGCAGCCGACCAGAAGCGCATCCGCTTCGTGTCCCGCCGATCTTCCTTCAATCGCCGCAATAAGACGGTCCGTATGGCCTCATAATGGGTCGGATCGCGGAAGAAATAGGTTTCGTTGGTCGTCATGGCCTCGACGACCTGGCGCTCCACCGCCGCCTCGCGGGCAGTCTGGAGGAGCGCGCACAAGTCGTTGATCGATCCCAGGCCGAGCCGCCGCACGATGGGGGTCAGGCGGCTTTCGAACAGGTAGTGCTTGTCCCCTTCGAGCACGATACCAGTGCGGGAATAGACGTGCTCCCGCAGGAATCGGTAATTCTCCGAGTGAATCCCCGCGATTGACGTCTGGCTAGGTATCATCGTTTTTCCTTGTTCAGTCCACCACGCGCAGGATCTTCGGCACGATCTGATCGAGCGCCAGCACGTAGTCAGCCAGGCCGGCATTTACTACTGCGCCGGGCATCCCCCAGACGACGCTGGAGGCTTGGTCCTGGGCCAGAACGCTGGCTCCCTGTGCTTTGAGAATCTCCGTGCCGCGCAGCCCATCTTGTCCCATGCCAGTCAGGATGACAGCGATGGCAGCTCCCCCATAGACCTCCCCGACCGAAGTAAACAGCGCATCGACGGCGGGCCGGCAGGAATTCTGTGGAGGCGACTGATCCAGGCAGACGTGGACGCCTTCGCCGTGGGAAATAACTTTCAGGTGAAAATCTCCGGGAGCAACCAGGATCTTACCTGCTGCGACCGGCGCACCCTGGCTGGCTTCCTCGACTTGTAATCGGCAAACGGAGCGGAGACGTTCGGCGAGCAAGCGCGTAAAGAGAGGTGGCATGTGCTGCACAACCAGAACCGGCAGCGGGAAATCGGCCGGCAACTTGGGCAGGATCGCGCCGAGCGCCGTCGGCCCGCCCGTGGAGACTCCCACGACGACGACCTTGGGACGCGCCTGCCTACCCTGCCAGACGGGCTTGTCCCGTAAGACCGGCGGAGCCGCCGGCGCCGAGACCCTTTCCAGTCCGGCCGGCGCATGGCCCTGCCCCGGCATGTGGAAGAACTGCTTGATCTTGGGGATAAGGTCTTCGCGCAGCCGAGCCATCGAACGATCCAGGGATCCTTCGTTAGAAGCCTTGGTGACGTAGTCGTCGGCCCCCAAAATCAGTGCCTCCAGCGTCACCGCCCCTCCACGCTCGGTCATCGTGCTGAACATGATGACCCGCAAGTGGGGATACTCGCGCCGAATGCGGCGCAATGTCTCCAGGCCGTCCATCTCCGGCATCTCAATATCCAACGTGACGACATCCGGATTGAACTGGGGGATGCGCTGCAATGCGATCGAGCCATTAGCTGCCGCTCCCACTACTTCGAGCGCCGGATCTTGTTCGAGGACATGCGTGACCAGGCGCCGGATGACCACCGAGTCGTCCACCACCAGCACTCGAATCCGTTCTCCCGGTTGTAGCAATCGCTGATTCTTCGCAATCATGCCGCGGCGCCTTATTAGGGGTGTATCCCTACCAGTTCGAGCTTCTCCACGAGGATTTCCTTTGTGAACGGCTTCATGATGTATTCGTTCGCGCCAGCCTCCAGGGCGGCCGCCATCTGGTCCAGTTCACTCTCGGTGGTCACCATAACGACCACCATCGAATTCAGCTCCGGCTTCTGGCGCAGCCGCTTGAGCAGTTCCAATCCATTCATCTCGGGCATGTTCCAATCGGACAGGACCAGCGTGAACGCGGTCTTTTCGGCTTCGATTGCCTCCAGAGCTTCCCGGCCATCGGCTGCCTGGCAAACCTCGAACCCAATCTCTTTTAGGGTCTTGGCCACTATCATCCGGACCGCCCTGGAATCGTCTACAACTAGCGCTTTGGACATCTTTTCACCTCGATTCTCCATTGCGTGAGCGGTACAGCCCGGCGGATAGAAGACCACCGCCGGGCCGTCAATTTCACCGCTGGCTCGATCAGAACGAAAACTTCGAGACTACGTTCTGAAGTTGGGCTGCCATATGGCTCAGCTCCTGCGCAGCCTTCTGGGTATCGTTGGCGCCCTGCGTGGTGTTCTTGGCCGCCACGGCCACCCCGCCGATATTCTTGGCGATGTTGCCGACCCCCTGGGAAGCTTCCGTCACGCTGCGGCCGATCTCGTTGGTCGTCACCGTTTGTTCTTCCACGGCCGAAGCGATGCTATTGGAGATGTCGTTGATCTGATTAATGATGGTGCCGATCTCCTCGATTGCCGTGACCGCGCCCTTGGTATCGCTCTGGATCGCATCGATCTTCCGGCCGATATCCTCGGTCGCCTTGGCAGTCTGCTTGGCGAGCTCCTTCACCTCGTTGGCCACCACGGCGAAGCCCTTGCCCGCTTCGCCGGCGCGCGCCGCCTCGATGGTGGCATTGAGCGCCAGCAGGTTAGTCTGTTGGGCGATCGAAGTAATCACTTTGATCACATTTCCGATCTCCTGACTGGACTGCCCGAGCTTCTTCACGGTGTCATTGGTGGTATGCGCCACGCTGACGGCGTTCTTGGCAACCCGAGCCGACTCGTTGGCGTTCTTGGCGATCTCCCGGATCGAAGACTGCATCTGCTCGGAGGCGGAAGCGACCGAAGCGACGTTCGTTGAGACCTGCTCGCTAGCCGCGGAGACGATATTTGCCTGAGTTGCCGTCTCCTCGGCGTTACCCGCCATCTGCTGGCTGACCGCCGTCAGTTCTTCGGCGGAAGAGGCCAGCGTCGTGGCGTTTTGCGCCGTGACCTTGAGTGGCTCGACGATAGCCTCCATGGTCTGGTTGACGCCCCGGATGATCGTGCGGTACGCGCCCTCGTGCTTGCTCTCGTCGGCCCGTGTTCCCACCTTGCCGTCGGCGGCCGCCTGGGCCAGCATGGTCGCGTCTGCCGCCAGTCCGCTAATATTGCTCTTCAGCAGCACCAGCCACTCGTGGATCTGGTCCAAGTCGGAAGCCTTGGCCATAGACGCCGTCATGTCGCCATTGGCGATTTTCGTTATGAAAGCGACGAGATTGCTCAGCCAGTCATGCACACCGTTCACAGCATGCTTCATCTTCTCGTGGTCGCCCTTGCAGGCAATCTCGACCCTCTCTCGCAGGTTGCCGCCACGGACGAGCGCCAAAACGCGGTTGCCTTCTTCGATGGGCAACAGAATGGCATCCAACATCGCATTGAGGCCCTCGATGACGTTGCGGTAATCGCCTTGATGCTTGGTGGCGTCGGCGCGGGTACCCAGTTTACCCTCCTCCGCCGCCTTCGCCAGCGAAGCCGCCTCGGCCGTCAGCGCGTCGATGTTTTTCATCAGCAGGATAAACGCCGGCACCAGTTCGTCGTGCTCCGACCGGCGGCCCACCTTCTCGAATTCAGCCAACTCCCGCAGGTCTCCTTGCGCGATTCTCCTTAAAGAGGCGAGGATATGCTTCACTCTCTCTTGTGTAGTATTGACAGCCAGCGCGACATCGGCGAATATGCCCGGATAGCGCCCCTCAACGGCTTTGGTGTAGTCGTTGGCCGCCATCTTTTGCAGAACGGCATTGGCCTCCACCAGACCGCCCAGCCCATCGATGCAGGCGTTCAGGCTGTTCTTGATTTCATTGAAGTCGCCGTTGTAGGTGTCGGTGATCTTAGGCGGGATATCGCCCTTCGAGATGCGGTCCACGTACTCGGCGGACACGTTCAACGGCCCGATGACCGCGTCGAGGGTCTGGTTGACGCCCTCGACGATCTTGCGGAAGTCACCAGGGAACTTGGACCCATCGGCGCGCGTTGCCAAGCGTCCGGCAACAGCCGCCTGCGTCAACAGAGCGGTTTCGGCAATCATCGCCGTCAGGTTGCCCCTCAGGAGATCCATCTTTTGATTGGCCACAATTTGCTTGCCCGGCAACCGCTCCAACACCATCGAAAAATCGCCTTCAGCATAGGAGCCGATGATTCCCAGAAACTTGAGAATGCAGTTGATATGAAGGCGAGATGCTTCATTCACTTCCTTCGCCATCTGCCTATAGGCACCCTGAAATTGTTCAACGGCTATAAAGGCCTCGATGTCGCCGGCTTTTTGTGCCTGGTACATTTCCGCCGAGGCGTTCAGTAATCCATTGAGGGCATCGATGCAGGTGTTCAGGTTGGTCTTGATTTCGTTGAAGTCGCCCTGGAAGGTGTCGGTAATTCTGGGCGGGATGTCGCCCTTCGAGATCCGGTCCACATACTCGGCGGAGACGTTCAACGGCTTGATGACCGCGTCGAGAGCCTGGTTCACGCCTTCGACGATCTTGCGATAGTCGCCCTGGTGCTTCGATGCATCGGCGCGGGTGGCCAACTTGCCTTCCACTGAAGCCTTGACCAGCATGCCGGCGTCGGCGACCAGCGCATTGATGTTGTCGATGCAGTTGTTGAAGTTGTTCTTGATCTCGTTGAAATCGCCGCAGAAGGTGTCGGTGATTCTCGGCGGGATATCGCCCTTTGAGATGCGGTCCAAGTATGCGCCGCAGGCGTTCACCGGTCCGACCACCGCGTCCAGGGT
>Ga0181517_10001370_pt1 | contig 27200 bp, 26 predicted proteins | sample PEATcosm2014_Bin_31_FD_119748 | JGI IMG/M metagenome (GOLD analysis project Ga0181517, IMG submission 119748) | Peatland microbial communities from MTU Mesocosm Facility, Houghton, MI, USA - PEATcosm2014_Bin01_30_metaG | ecosystem: Environmental > Terrestrial > Soil > Wetlands > Peat | place... | reverse complement strand
TGAAAAAATATCAACTTCTATTTGCGTGGGGCGGGATTGGGAGAAGGCAGCGGATAGGCGGCACGGACCAGGGCGAGGGCCTGCTCGCGTGTGGTAATGGCGCCTTCGAGCTGGGCGTCCTCGGCGAGGGTAAGCATGGGTTTGAACTGCGGGGAAGGGCTGTATCCGGCGGTGATGAGATGGCTGCCGGTGAGGAGCGGTGCGGGGCGGAGGTCGGGGGCGGGCTCGGTTTCGAATTGGGCGCGGGAAAAGTTGTAGCAGGCGAGGTCGCCGTGGGCGGAGAGTGCGTCGAGGCGATGTAGGGCGAGGTGCTCATCGAAGCGGGGCAGACGGAGGAAACGCTTAAGGGTGGACTGCTTCATCTGGAGAACATCGCCGAATCGCATGTGGTGGCGGACGAGGGCAAGGACCTGGGCGCTGTCGTCGTTGGAGAAACGCAGGCGGGCGAGGATGCTCTCGGCTATGCGAACACCGGCCTCGACGTGGCCGTGGAAACGAATACGGCTGCCGGGGATTGCGGGGTTGGCAGGCTGGTAAGTGGCGGGCTTGCCGATGTCGTGGAGCAGCGCGCCCCAGGCGAGGGTTGGTGATACCGGATTTGATGGGGGCGAAGTCTCAGCAAGAGCCTGTATCCCGCTCTTTCGCGATGAGTCTGCGAAAGGATGGGGCACCCCTTCGGTATGGGCGACCCCGACCATTTTGAGCATGAGCATGGTGTGGGTCCAGACATCTCCCTCGGGGTGGAACTGAGGCGGCTGGGCTACTCCGCGGAGGCGGGCGACCTCGGGCAGGACCTGGGCGAGAAGGCCGAGGTCGAAGAGCAGCTCGAAGCCGCGGCGCGCGCCGCCTTCGGTGAGGATGCGGGTGAGCTCGTCGCGGATGCGCTCGGCGCTGACCTGGGCGATCTCGGCGGCGTGTCGGCGGATGGCTGCGGAGGTTGCGGGGTCGATCTGGAAGCCGAGACGAGCAGCGAAGCGGACTGCGCGCAACATGCGGAGCTTGTCTTCGGCGAAGCGGAGGGCGGGGTCGCCGATGGCGCGGATGACGTGTGTGGCGAGGTCTTCACGGCCGTGGACGAAGTCGAGCGTGGCGGAGGCGGGGTCGCCGGTACCGTCGTAGGCGAGGGGGTCGAGCAGCAGGCCGTTGATGGTGAAGTCGCGGCGCAGGACATCTTCGCGGGGATCGGCGGTGTAACGCACTGCATCGGGACGGCGGCCATCGGAGTAGGCGCCGTCCGAGCGGAAGGTGGCGACCTCGGTGGTGATAGAGGTGTCGTCGATTTGATCGCAGACGAGGACGACGCCGAAGTGCGCGCCTACGGTGAAGGTTTTGGGGAAGAGTGCGACGATCTGATCGGGGGTGGCGGAGGTGGCTACATCGAAGTCCTTGGGCGCGAAGCCGAGCATGAGGTCGCGCACACAGCCACCGGCGAAGAAGGCCTGATGGCCGGCGTCGCGCAGGCGACGGGCGATGTCGAGGGCGGCGCGATAGGCCGGATTGGGTGGATTCATTCTGCGCCTCTACTTCCCTACTTTAGACTCAAAGTCCTTCGTTCTTCATGGTGCGGAGGGTGGAGATGGATTATTCTTATCGCGAGATTCCTGTATGGAGGTCTGCCGCATGAAATGCGTTGCCCTACTCACCGTTTTACTTCTCTGCTGTGCCTCGCAAGCGCTTCATGCGCAACAGACACCGGCGGTTCGAGCGGGTGCGGTGCCGCCGGACGTGCCTATCAAGGCCCCGGACCCAAGTTTTCCGCTGCGCGTGCATCTGCTGACCGCAAAGTTTGGAGGCATTGGCGGCGTCTACCATGGATACGGCAGCGGCAATCTGCTGGGCACCAACGCCACGCTGGGCTTCGACTATGGATTCGAGTGCGACGTGCCGTTTGTGGCCAATGAGAGTGAACGCGATGTGTACCAGGCCCGCTGGACGGACTCGCAGTACGGCCTTGAGATATTGATGGCCGAGGCCGGAGTGGATCAGCCGCGCGAACAAACCTGCACCCTACGCCTGGCACTGAAGAAGCGGCCCTTTGAGGCGGCCAACACCGCGGCCTTGACCCATGGAGTGTCGTATAGCCTGCGTAAGCGCTGGCAGGACCCCGACTTTGCCTATGAGGAGGCGCAACTGGACTATCCGTTGCACTTCCATGTGGTGGACGGCCAGCGCACGGAAGACGATAAAGCCGATCATGGGTGGGGGACGGCGAACCTCTCCGATCCGGCGGGGCAGGCGCATCCACAGGGCGCGGAGTTTAGCTACAACTGCACATATGGATTCCTCACCAACACACAGATATCGGGCTACTACCAGGCTCGGTGGATGAAGCCGGGGAGCGAGCTGGAGGTATTGCTGCAGCGACCGGGATCGGACAAGGTGGATAAGTGCTCGGTGCAGGTGACGATGAAGGCGCAGGTGTATCCGGAGAGTCATCACATCACGGTGAATGCACAGGCGTCGGCTGGTGGTACGAGACGGTCGGGAACGGCGACTCCGTAGGGAGTAGGTTCTGGTTGAGGAACTTCAACAACGACTCCGCGGGAGATCTGCGGAGTGGGTGGGCCTGTGCAGTCTCTATGATGAATGGATGGAGACGAAGGGAAGGCCGGGCGTGGTGGGCGGACTGATTTTGGGGATTGAGAGCTCGTGCGACGAGACGGCGGCGGCGGTGGTGCGCGCGGGCGGCGAGGTGTTGGCCAATGTGGTGGCGTCGCAGATTGCGCTGCACGCGAAGTATGGGGGTGTGGTCCCGGAACTGGCGAGCCGCGAACACTTGCGCAACATTGTTCCTGTGGTGCGGGCGGCGATGACCGAGGCGGGGGTGGGGTTCGACGAACTGGATGCGATTGCGGTGACCGAGGGGCCGGGGCTGGCGGGGGCCCTACTGGTGGGGATTACGTATGCCAAGGCGCTGGCGCTGGGATTGGGGAAACCGCTGATTGCGGTGAACCATCTGGAGGGACATATCTGGGCCGTGTTGATGGAGACGACGGGGGACAGGGAACAGGGATCAGGGGACAGGGAGATGCCGCTGCTGGCGCTGGTAGTGAGCGGCGGACACACACATCTGTATCTATGTACCCACATCTCAGAGACGAGATGTTGGGCACCCAATTCTGACCCCACCCATGACGATGAAGCCGTCATGAATGGGGCACCCAGATTATGGCGATACCGGAATGTGGGGCGGACGGTGGACGATGCGGCGGGCGAGGCGTTCGACAAGGTGGCCAAGCTGCTTGGGCTGGGGTATCCCGGCGGGCCTTGGATGGATGCGCTGGCGAAGAGCGGGAATCCGCGGGCGGTGGAGTTTCGGTTTGGGCAGATCAAGGCGCGTAAACCCAGGAATGAGAATCCCACTCATGACGATGAGACTGTCATGAATGGGGCACCCAATAAGGAAGAGAAGCAGATTCCTCCGCTTCGCTGCGGAATGACAAACAATAAAGCGGACGGAATGGCAATCAAAAGGACAGACAACGACAAGGGAAGTGATGCGCAGCACTTTGATTTTTCGTTCAGCGGGATCAAGACGGCGGTGCTGCGGTATATCCAGACGCATGGGATGGCGGCGGGCGTGGAGGCGCGGCGCCGGGCGCTGGTGGCGGCGTTGCGGGAGAATCCGGCGCTGAGGCCGGCGGAGGCGTTGCGAGAGATGCCGGAGGTGTTCGACCGGCAGACGCTGGACCTGATTGCGAGCTTTCAGTACGCGGTGGTGGGGAACCTGATGCGGCAGACGTTTGCGGCCGCGGAGGCTCTGGGCGCGCGGGGGATTGTGGTGTCGGGCGGCGTGTCGGCCAACAGCGAGCTAAGGCAGCGGTTTGCGGAGGAGGCGGCACGGCGCGGGCTGCGGGTGGCGTTCCCCACGATGGCGATGTCGACCGACAACGCGGCGATGATTGCGGCGGCGGCGTGGGGGAAGTTCTGCGCGGGGGAGTTTGCGGCGGAAGGGTTAGTGGCTACGCCGGGATTGAAGCTGGGGTAAAAGGGTTGTCTTGGCGACGTTGTTCCAGAGCGTTTTTGCGATACAGCTCTCAGCTATGAGCTTTCAGCTATGCGCGAAGAGACGGTAATCCTGACGCTGTAGAATCTTAGGGGAGCAAAACACTTCAAGAGAGCAGACTGCACCGTGGCTGGCGCGCGGATGCGGCGGTTGGTGAACGCGTGGCGTCGTTGGAACTCTTCAACACAATGAGCGGCAAGGTGGAGCGGCTGGAGCCGGTGGGCGCGCCGGCGCTGCGGATGTATGCGTGCGGGCCGACGGTGTACAACTACCAGCACATCGGGAACTTCAGGACGTTTCTGCATGTGGATGTGCTGCGGCGGTTCCTGCGCCAGCAGGGGATGGCCGTCGAATACGCGATGAATGTGACGGACGTGGACGACAAGATCATCCGCAACGCGGTGGCGGTAGGCAAAGGGATCACGGAGTACACGGCGCGGTTCGAGAAGGCTTTTTTTGAGGATATGGCTGCGCTGGGGATCGAGCGGCCAGAGCATGTGCCGCGCGCTACCGAGCACATTCCGGAGATGGTGACGCTGATCGAGCAACTGGCTGCGAAGGACTTTGCGTACCAGGCCGAGGATGGCAGTTGGTACTTCCGCATTGCCAAGGACGCCGATTACGGGAAGCTGTCGAAGAAAGATTTGGAGGGGATGGAAGACGGCGCGCGGGTGGATTCGGACGAGTACGAAAAGGAAGTAGTGCGGGACTTTGCGCTGTGGAAGGCGGCGAAGGAGGGTGAGCCGAGCTGGCAGACGGAGTTGGGTGCGGGACGGCCGGGCTGGCACATCGAGTGCTCGGCGATGGCGACGGGGATATTGGGCGAGAGCTTCGACCTGCATGCGGGCGGCGAAGACCTGATGTTTCCGCATCACGAGAACGAGATTGCACAGTCGGAGTCGGCGAGTGGGAAGACGTTCGCGCGGCACTGGATGCATGTGCGCTTCCTGCTGGTGGAGGGGAAGAAGATGTCGAAGTCGCTGGGGAACTTTTATACCCTGCGCGACTTGCTGCTGAAGGGGCACAGGGCGTCGGCGATACGATATCTGCTGCTGAGCGTGCCGTATCGCCACCAGATGAACTTTACGTTTGAGGCGCTGGGAGCCGCGACGAACGCGATTGAACGGCTGCGGACGTTTTATCAACGGATGCTGCGCGGAGGGTTTGCGGCGGCGGAGAATGCGGAGGTAACGGCAGCGGCGGTGAAGGCGGCGGGTGAGTTTACGGCGGCGCTGGCGAACGATCTGAATACGGCCGAGGCTGCGGCGGCGATCAGTGAGATGGTGCGGACGGCGAACTCTGCCGCGGACGCGGGGACTCTGGGAGCGGAGAATGCGGCGGAGGTGCTGCGCGTGCTGGGGATCTTCGATGAGGTCTTCGCGGTGCTGGAAGACAGGGACGAGGAGCGCACTCGGACAGCACTGGCGTGGGCTGAGGCCGAGGGACGGATCAAAGACGCCGCGCCGGAGCTGGTAGCGAAGCTGGCGCTGAGCGATGCGGCGATTGAGGCGCTGGTGGAGGAGCGGACCGAGGCCAAGAAGACACGGAACTTTGCGCGCGCGGACACGATCCGGGCGGAGCTGCTGGCAAAGGGCGTGGCGATTGAGGATTCGAAAGACGGAGTGCGGTGGAAAAGAAAGTAAGTTGCAGGTTGTTAGTTGCTGGTTGTTAGTTGCTGGCTGATTGGGTCACTCTTCGATGGGGAACTCCAGCATGGGGTCGGTGGGGACGGGTGTGGTTTTGGTGCGGGAGAGGATGACGGTGGCGACGGCAGCGATGATGAGGACAGTTCCTGCGAGTTCGGTTAGTTCGAGCCGCTCGTGGAAGAGGGCCGCGCCAATGAGGATGGCGACGATGGGGTTGACGAAGGCGTAGGTGGAGACTTTGGTCACTGGGACGTGCTGGATGAGGTAGGTGTAGGCGGAGAGCGCGACGACCGTTCCGAAGACAGCAAGGAAGACGATGGCGAGGATTCCGCTGCGCGTCCAGACGGCAGTGCGGAAGCATCCACCGGCGGTGGCGAGGGTGAGGTTGACGACGCAGGCGGCGCCAATCTGCCAAGCGGTGGCGACGAAGGTATCGACACGGAAGCGGAAGCGTCGGGAGAGTACGGAGCCGATGGCGAAGGCGAGCGCCGCGCCCAATAGAAGGACAAATCCGAAGAGGCTGCGCTGGTTTGCGTTGCTGCCGTTGAGGGTACGGTGCAGGGTGGGCCATAGGAGGACGAGCATTCCCAGTGCGCCGAACAGGGTTCCGAGCCAACCACGCAGATTGAGCCGCTCGCCGCCGGGCAGGGCTGTTTCTAGGAGCGCGACGAAGATGGGGATCATGGCGATGACGAGCGAGGCGTATCCGGAGGCGACTTTGGTCTCGGCCCAGATGACGAGGACGTTGTTACAGGTCATGATGAGAATGCCGATGAGTGCAAGTTGGGCCGCGGTGCGCAAGGGGATGCGCAGGCTGGTGCCGCGCGCCAGGCAGATGGCTCCGATGAGCGCGGTGGAGATGAGAGTGCGAATGGCTCCAATCAGCGGCGGTGCAAGGTGCTGATCGGCAATGCGAATAGCAGCATAGGTCGACCCCCAGCAGAGGTACACGCAGGCGAAGGCGACGACGATGCGAGTTTTCTGAGTAAGGGGAAAGGACATCTGTTCTTAAGGTACTAGGTTCGAGGTTCGAGGTTCGAGAAGTGAGATGTCACAGGATGTCCCGATGCGTCTAAACTCTGGATTGGGATGGGGCGGGCGATGAAGTGTCGATTGGCGGTTTGGATTTGTGCGCTGGCGATGGTGACGGGAGCGACGGGGGTGGAGTGCGCACAGCCTAAGATGCAGCAGACAGGGTCTTCGCAGACGGCCATGTCTACGCCGGCGGCGGGTGTGGGACATCGCACGCGACTGATCCTGAAGGATGGCAGCTACCAGATTGTGATGAGCTACCAGGTGAATGGCAACATTGTGCGCTATCGCAGCGCGGAGCGCGACGCGACCGAGGAGATTCCGACGGACCTTGTGGACTGGGACGCGACGCACCGGTGGGAGCGGCAGCATCCGGCGGAGGAGAGCGATGCGGGGCAGGGGCAGAATGTGGCCCCTCCGCCGGCGATCGATCCCGAACTGTTGAAGGAGGAGGCGGACCGCGCGGCGTGGACTCCGGAGGTCGCGCCGGATCTGCGGCTGCCTGAGCTGGACAGCGTGCTGGCGCTGGACTATTTTCAGGGTGCGCCGGAGCTGGTACCGCTGGTGCAGACGCAAGGTGAGCTGAACCATACGACGAGTCACAATATTTTGAAGATGGCGATCAATCCGCGCGCGGCTTCGCACCAGATTGAGCAGTTGAAGGGGGTGGAGGCGGCGGTGCAACTGCATGTGGACACGCCTGTGATCTATATGCGGTTGGGAGACGACTCGGGAGTGATGCGGGGCGGGACACCGCTCACGGTGGACACGCACGGTGCGGGCTCGGGTGCGAAGACAGACTCCAGCGGCGGCTCGGCGGATAGCGGTTATGTGATGGTGCGGGCGGATGTGCGCACGGACGCGCGGGTGCTGGCCAGCTTCAACATCGGAATGCTGGGCGGGCAGGCAAAGACGCAGGAGGACGTGATCGAGCTGAAGAGCGAGACGCTGCCCGGAGGCCACTGGATGAAGTTGACGCCGAAGCGTCCACTGGACTTTGGCGAATACGCGCTGATGGAGGTGGTATCGGAGAACGAGATCAACCTGGGGGTGTGGGACTTCGGGGTGCATCCTGTGGCGCCGGAGAACAGGGACGTGATCAAGGCGGAGCCGAAGCGGCCATTGACGCTGGAGCGGCGGGCGCCGGAGTAAGAGCACGTTGTGAGTTGCGATTCGGCTAGTGGAGTTTGGCTTCGAGGTCACCGGCGGCCATGGTTGCGATCTTGCCGTGATGTTTGGCGGGCTTGGTGCCGGAGAGGAGGCCGAGGCCTGAGACGGCGATGTTGTCGCGGGTGGTTTTGGCCTCGTACATCATGGTGTCCGCGGCACGGATGATGGATGGGACGCTGTCTCCGTCCTCAGGGAAGGTAGCGAGGCCGAAGCTGCCGGCGAGGGTGAGGAAGAGACCCTGGCTAGTGAGGAAGGAGTGCTTTCGAAGTTGCTCCCATAGCCTAGTGGTGGCGTCGATGGCGGACTTTTTGCCCAGGCCGGGGAACAGAGCGACAAATTCGTCTCCGCCGTAGCGGAAGCATGAGTTTACCGGGCCAAGGGTGCGCCGCATGAGGTCGCCGACCTCGGCCAGCAGACGGCTTCCGATGAGGTGACCGTGGGTATCGTTGACCTGCTTGAAGTGGTCGAGGTCCACGAAGAGCAGGCTGAACTGGGTGCTGTGGTCGCCCGTGGCCAGATCGATTTGCTCGTCCAGAAGGGTGTAGAGGTGGCGCGCGTTGAAAAGGCCGGTGCAATCATCGGTGATGGTGAGCTCGTGGATGAGCTTGACCGAGCGCGCATTCTGGATTGCGATGGCGGCGTAGTCGCAGAGGATGCGCAGGAATGAGATGGAGTACTCGTTCTCCAGATCGAGCTTGGTATTGAGGAGCTGGATGACGCCGAGTGTTTTGTTGCCCGAACGGATGGGGATGCATGCGATGGAGCGAATCCTGAGCTCGGGATGGGCGCGGGAGAAGGCGTGCCACTGGGTGTCGAGGGAGACATCGGGGACGACCAGGGGATTGCCGGTGGAGGCGACCCATCCGGCCACGCCCTCGCCGAGGGGTACACGCAGGCCCTTGAGGCTTTGGGAGTCCTCTCCGACGGCGATGGCGTAGTAGAGGTCCTGGGCCTTCTCGTCGACCATGAGCATGGACCAGCGCTCGGGGCCGAAGAACTGGGCCATTTTCTGCATGATGATGAGCAGAATCTCTTCGAGTTCAAGGGTCTGTGTGAGTGCGCGCGCGACCTCGTGGAAGACGCGCAGATGGTCCATCTGGCGGCTTTCGATGACCTCGAAGGAACGCTTATCTCTTAACCCAGACCTCAACACATCGATCTCCGGCGCTTGAAATGCGAAGCAGGCCAAACGGATGCAATCTATTACGGCATATCAGCCGCCGATATGCACCATGTTTCTTGAAGGCTTCTCGAATCCGGGTTCGCCGATGTGATGGCGAGCTTCTTTGTGCATTACCACACACCTAATGTACGAAGCGAGCTGCTGATCGGTTCCACCGCGGCGCATCTCGCCATAGAGGTCGTGATCGGACTGGGAGAAGAGGCAGGTGCGGAGGGCGCCGTCGGAGGTGATGCGGACGCGGCTGCAATGTCCGCAGAAAGGGTGTGAGACGGGCGCGATGATACCGATCTCACCAATGCCGTCGGCAAAGGTGAAGCGCTTGGCGGTCTCGCTGGCAGTGAGTGGGGGCAACTCCACCAAGCCGGCCGGGACGCCGCAGGAGGGACGCCACGCATTGAGGCGAGAGACGATCTCGTCCATGGTGACCACGGTCTCGGGCTTCCAGGTACGGTCCTCACCCAGGGGCATGAACTCGATGAAGCGGACGACGACTCCCTGGCGGCGGGAGAACTCTGCGAAGGGCTCGATCTGGGTGTCGTTGAATCCGCGCAGCAGGACGCAGTTGATCTTGACTGGGCCGAGGCCGGCTTCCTGGGCGGCACGCACGCCAGCCATGACGCGCTGAAAGCTGCGCGGCACACGCGTGATGCGGGCGAAGATTTCGGGATCGACCGCGTCCATGCTGACGGTGACGCGGTTGAGCCCGGCGGCTGCAAGCGGAGCGGCGAGGGACTCCAGCAGGTGGCCATTGGTGGTGAGGGCAATGTCGAGCGGCTTGCCAACCTCGTGCGAATCGAGGCGGGACCCATCGGCGCGGAAGGCGGTGTTCATGCGGGCCAGCTCGGCGACCAGTTCGACCAGGCCCGAGCGCAGGAGCGGTTCGCCTCCGGTAAGCCTCACCTTCTCGATGCCAAGCGAGACCAGGACACGCACCATGCGCAGATAGTCTGCGATGGGAAGCTCGGTGAAGGATGCGCCCTCGTCGCCGGCGCGGCAGTAGACGCATTTGTAGTTGCAGCGGTCTGTAACGGAGATGCGGAGGTCTGTGATGGCGCGTCCGAAGGAGTCGCGCAGGCGCAGCGCGGAGGATTCGGCGACGGAGTGGGGCGATGCGACAGGCTTATCGAGCAGCACCGCAGAGGCACCGGCGACGAGTGGCGATGGGGACAGGGAAGCGATCGGGTTCCTCCGTGAGCAGTTGGATGTTCTCTTGTCCGAATACGATGCGAATCCGGATTGCGTACGGGGCAATACGATGGTGCAAAGCGGGCTGATTTCAGTATAGTAAGTTTATCGGCCGGAGAATGAGCCGATCGGGCCCTTGCTTACAGAGAATCATCGGCCATGAATGCATAGAGTTTCAATCCCTGAAGGTATTTCACCCGGGGTCATTTGTGATGACTACACCCTTTACCGTACAGCAGTGGCTTGCTGCGCAGTTTGTGCCGTTGTTGTTGATCGGCTTCTCCCTACTGATGGGCCTGGCGGTCCTGTTCATGTCGGCGAAGAGCCGGCGTTCAACGCTGGCCCGCGACCGTTCGGGGCACAGCGAGGCGACATTTACAGAGGAACTGGCCGAATATGGCTACGATCCTGAGATCGCCCGCGCCACCTACCGTTACCTACAGGAACAGCAGAAGTTGGCCTTTCCGATCGAGCCGCTGGACGACCTGGACAGCGATCTCGGACTGGACAGCGAGGAGCTGAGGGAGGCGATTCGCGAGTTGCTGGCGGAGACTGGGCGGAGCTATCTACCGGGTCTTTTCGACTCGCCGCTGGTGACGGTGGTGGACCTGGTGCGAACCATCCAGGCGTCGCCGCGGCGTGTGGAGAGAGTGGCCTGAGCGGCGCGGCGAGGTACTGCTGAGCGATTGAGCGTAGTGTTACATCAGGGGAAGATGCCTGCCGAGATGCGACGAGCGCACCCCGCGAAATCCAGAGACCGAAGCTGGAGTGCATTTAGAAGAGCCGATTGCAGCGCGCGTTGCGGCGATTGCGCATGGTGAAACTGTTGCAAACGAGCTGTGAGTTGCGCGCCAACGGATCAAGATGCACTGCTGTGCTTCTGGCGTTGGGGCTGTGCTCGCCTATGGTTGCACAGCCATTGGCACCCTCAGGCCTAGCGGAGACGCATACCGTGGCGAGTAGCGTGGCGTTGCCGGTAGGAGCCGAAGCGGGCCGGATTGCCACGGCCAAGAGAGATCATACGACCGCGGGCCAGTTGATTGTGATCGGGTTCATGGGCGGCAATGTGAGCGGGGGCAATATGGTGCATCGCGAGGCACTTGTTGCCAGAGACCTGCAACAGCTGTATCCATTCGACCTGCATGCCGCAGTGTTTGCCAACAGCGACTGGAAGAGCGCTCTGCGCACCGTGATGGAGCATCTGGACGCGAAGGGGGCGGGGCGGCCGAGTGCGCAGGAGAAGAATGCAGCACGGATTGTCCTGTACGGGCATAGCTGGGGAGCGTCGGAGGCGGTGACGCTGGCCCGGCGGCTGAATGAACTGGGGATTCCTGTGTTGCTGACGGTGCAGATCGATAGCGTAGAAAAACTGAACGAGAACGACGTAAGCATACCGCCGAATGTTCGCGAAGCGGTGAACTTCTACCAGAGCGAGGGCCTGTTGCATGGCCGCAGCCAGATTACCGCGATAGACCCGAAGCAGACGACGATCCTGGGTAACTATGAGATGAGCTACCGGGAGCATCCGATCCCCTGCGACGGCTACCCGTGGTTCGCGCGGACGTTCATGAAGCCGCACATCGAGATCGAGAACGATCCCGAGGTGTGGGAGAGGATTGTAGCGCTGATCCGCACGCAGATGCCTTGACCCGGAGGCGGCGGCTATTTGGACCGCTTGAGGGTCATCTCTCCGCCGGGGAAGTCACCCTGGTCCGATTTGGAGGTCAGTTTGATCTCGTCTCCCGCAGCGTTGATGGTTCCCTCGTGGGTGATGGTGGCTCCATTGAAGGAGACTTTGAAGGATATTTTGTCGCCGTCGATTTTACCTTCAGTGATGGCGATGGGATCGCCCTGTGCTCCCTGAACCGAGCCGGTGAGTTTGCCCCCATCCTGTTTGAAGGTAAATGAAATCTGGAAGCCAGCGCCACCGTCGGGGCCTGCGAACGATCCTGTCCAGGTACCTGTTACATCGGTGGCGGCCAGCGCTGGACTTGGGGCGAGCGCCATCATCAGAACGGCGCAGATAGAGAGCAGAGTCTTCATAGGGTGGTCCCTCGTTGCAATTTTGACAGCGCGGCCATGATAGACGAGCGCAATGCTCCTTGTCGGCATAATGTTGGCGGCAAAGTGACGGAATACTGCCTGGTTGTCGATTAGTTGGCCAGGACGAGGCGCAGCATGGAGGGCGGCGGCGCGCCCTCGGGACGCGGCTGATCGCGATTCTGGGGAAGCGTCTTCCAGGTGAGGCGATAGGTGACGCCGTCGTCTCGGGGGCCAGCGGAGTCTGAAGCGGAGCGGTCCACCAGCCCACTTGCAGGCTCGGCTGCCAGGTCTTCGCCTTGGTCGTCCGCGGATGCGTCCGCAGTGAACTTACCTTTCAATTGCATGGTCGCCGGGTCGACCTCCCATACGCCGGAGCCGTAGACCTTGTGGCTGATGGCTATGGTGAGACTGCCTCCCGAGGCGTGCAGAGGGCCGATGTGGATCTCGTTGACCAGGCTGCCACCGCCGTGGAAGTCCCAACGATAGTTCCAGTTACTGGCCTGCTGGAGAACCCACCGGCCACCCTGCCAGCGAGCAAAATAGAGCTGTGTGTTCCCCGCGGCGTCGTATTTAAGGTAGGAGATTGCTAGGTTGCCGAGCGCATCGAAGCCGACGGCCTGGGTACCGTTCAGAAGGCCACCGCGTGGCGGCGAAGGGTCCACGACGAGGCCGGGAGTATCGATAGTGAGGGGGAGCGTGAGGGGTACGCCGGCCGCTGTTTCCCAGTGGATGAGATCGCGGCTGCGCGCGTAGCTGAGGTCGTGGTTGGTCTCGGCCATGGGGGTATCTCGCCACACCCAGACCTGGTGGTACCAGCCATCCGGCCCCTTCAGCGGGTTAAGAGGGTATGCATTCATCCGTTTGCCGCCGAAGAAGAGCGGCTGATCGGTGAGCGGGTGCCACGATTTTGTGCGCTCGTCGTAACTGTTGCGGTAGGTATCTCCCGATCCGCTGCTTCCGCTGCGGAATTCAAAGAGCAGCGCGCCATCGGGCGCGTAGGAGAAGACCGGGTAGGTAACGCTCTGCTCATGTTGCCCGGTCATGGACGGGAGGCGCTGGAGCGAGGCCGCGTCGTCGGGTCGTGTAGCGCGGAAGTAGACCAGAGGCGAGGCGTGCATATTGCCCGCAACGTGCAGGTATCCGTCATGGTCGAGCGCCATGGCGATACTGTTGTGGCTGTCCCAGCCGACGGTACTGGGCAGAGTTGTGAATCTCCAGTGGCGTTGACCGAGGGTGCGTTGGGCAATGGTCATGCGGCGGTCGGCGGCATAAAATGCGACATATTGCTGGTCGGCGTGAGTGAGCAGAGCAAAGCCGACGGGATGCCCAGACCAGACCGGCTCTACATCGAGCGATCGGATGCCGGCGCGCAGGTCTGGGTTCCGCGGCGCAGATGGCGTGGGGGCGGACTGAGCGGATGCCGCGGTTAGGAGCCAGACGGCGGAGAGCAGTAGCGCGAAACAGGACCGGAGCTTCATGGCATAAGACTAACGCAGCAGGCAAGTGCGGCGATTTCTGCTTCGCTGTTGTGGATTTGTGGCTGGCAAGCATCTCGCGGTGGAGGATGGCATTGAAGCAAGATTGATAGTCCTTGCCCTGCATACGCAGCACCGTACAATGCTTCAAGACGGAGGTCGCAGAACGATTGTGCTGAGCAAACCACACAGGAAAGGCCCGGCTTGAAGTACATCACATCCCTGTTACTCCTCGCGCTGGTGTTGGCTGCATTGGCAGCCTGGGCGATCTACGTCCCGATTGGCCCGGCTGTGGGCACATCCGACGAAGCTGCGACCTATGTTGACATCGCACCCGGCACGGGGACCGAGGCCATCGCCACACAACTGGAAGAAGCCGGAGTGTTGCACAGCCGCTATGTCTTCGACCTGCTGCGCGTGGTGAAGGGCGGCAAACTGATTGCGGGGGAGTACCGCTTCAACCGACCCGCGACGGCCAGCGAGGTCTATGCGCGCGTGGCTCGCGGAGACGTGTACACCATCCCGCTGACCATCCCCGAGGGATACAACATCTTCGACATAGCCCAGGCGGTCGAGTCTGCCGGCCTAGGCTCGCGTGATGACTTTCTAGCTGCCGAACGCAGCGAAGCCTACTCTCTCATCGGCGACCTCTCGCCCAACGCGTCCTCGCTTGAAGGCTTCCTCTTCCCCGACACCTACCGTTTTTCCCGCCACGCCACGCCCGCAGAGATCCTCGCCGCTATGGTTAAGCGCTTCCGCCAGGTCTGGACCCAACTCGGAATGAAGATGCCCACCAGCGCCGAGCAGGTGATTCAGGGCGAGATTCCAAAGGGGTACATATCGGAGATCGCCCAGACTGTTACCCTCGCTTCACTGGTGGAGAAGGAGGTTAACCAGGACTCCGAGCGGCCCCTCGTTGCCGGTGTCTTCGTCAACCGACTGGCCCAGAGAATGCCGCTGGCCACCGATCCAAGCGTGATCTATGCGGCACTGCTGGAGGGGCGGTATCGGGGTGCGATCTACGCATCGGACCTTGAATCCCCTTCGCCTTACAACACGTATCGCCATGCGGGATTGCCTCCGGGACCGATCTGCAATCCCGGTGTCGCCGCGTTGAAGGCCGCGCTGGCGCCAGCGCAGACCGACTACCTCTACTTTGTGGCCGATGCCCAGGGGAACAGCCGCTTCTCGGCAACGCTGAAGGAGCATAGCCAACAGGTGGAAGCCTACCGCCGCGCAGTGCATCGGGCCACTCGTTGAGCACTGGTTCGGAGGCGTCCCAGAGCAGCTGGAAGCCCTCTCGACATCGGGCGCATGTAATTCATATCACAGACTATTTTGCCGTTTTGTCCGCATCGGGCGGTGCTGGCAGATATACTAGAAGTTTGTGCGAATGAAGATACGACAAGCCGTGGCCATAGGACTGCTCGCGATGACTCCGGCGCTGACCGGGTGCCTGGTGCATACGCACAGCGTGTTGAAGACGCGACTGCCGGATTTAGTCTACAACTCGACATTGGACCAGTTGCTGAAGCAGGCGGACGAGCGCAACTCCGCCATCCAGAGCATGACCGGCTTCGTCCAGGTGGTCGCCTGTGAGGGCGGCGCGAGCAAGGGTGAGGTCAGCTGCTACCCACCGTTCAGCGGCAACATCGTCATCGGCAAGCCCGAAGCTATCGAGGTCATCCTGAAGTACCCCATCGTAAGCGGCCGCGCCATTGATATGGTCTCCGATGGAAAAACGTTCAAGATGCTGATATCCATCAACAAATGCGCCGTAGAGGGCTCGGATGTGGTGACCAATACATCGCAGAAAGGTCTGTACAGTCTCCGTCCGGCGGTTATCCTCGATTCCCTGATGATCCCTGGCCTGCAAACCGGTCAAGTCGTCTCCATGACCCAGGACAGCTGGACACCGCCGCAAGCCAAGAGTCGCAAGGGCATCGTCGAGGACCCCGACTACGACATTGAATTCCTCTCGCAGCCTCAGGGCCAGAGCGCCAACACCCTCCGCGTCGTGCATATCGACCGAGTGAACCTGCTGCCGTGGCGGCAGGACATCTACAACGACGAGGGCAAGGTCGCCACCCAGGCCATATACAGCAACTACCAGAAATTCGGCGAGATCAATTTTCCCACTAAAATCGAGATTCAGCGTCCATTGGATGAGCTGAGCCTTACCATTACCATCCAAAAGAAGACGACCTTCAATCAGCCGCTTTCTGAGGACCAGTTCGATCTCGGTCCCATCCCGGCAAACTACACCGTCTGGAACATGGACGATCCGGCCAGCGCGACTACAAACCCGTGCGCAGCGCATGGGACGCAATCGCCTCATTGATCTGGAGCGCGAGCGCCAACGCGGCGCGGCCATCCTCTACCGTAACCTGGGGTTGCGTGCGCCTGCGGACGGCATCTAAGAATGACTCGATCTCCAGACGCAGGGGCTCTCCCGGCTCGACCGGAACCTTGACCAGCGCCATTCCCGGAGTTGGTTGAGCGCCCAAGGCCTCGGGATTGGGTAGAGCCGCCGAAGCACTGGCCAGCGCGGCCAGTTGCGCCAGATTGAGACTGGCCGCAGCCGATACGTCGATCAGCAGCAGGTCCTGGCGGGCGAAGTCCAGCGAGAGGTATTGGTGGGGCTGAAAGAAGCGCATCTTGCGCACCCGCTCGGTGCTGACGCGGCTGGCGGTAAAGTTGGCCACGCAGCCGTTTTCAAACTCCAGGCGCACGTTGGCGATGTCCACCCTGGGGGAGAGCACGGGCAGGCCCACGGCGCGCAGCTCGCGCAGCGGTGAATCGACGAGGTTGAGCACAATGTCCAGATCGTGAATCATGAGGTCCAGCACCACATCGACGTCCAGCGAGCGCAGGGTAAAGACGCTGAGACGATGCACCTCGAAGAACATGGGGTGATTGAGAAGGCCACGCACCGCGCGCACCGCAGGATTGAAACGTTCCAAGTGACCGACCTGGACGGTGCGGCCTAGCTGGTGGGCCAGACGAACGATCTCATCGGCTTCAGTGAGCGTGGCCGCGATGGGTTTTTCAATCAGCAGATCGACACCGGCGGACAGCAACACGCCTGCGCACTCGGCATGATGCACCGTGGGCACACAGAGCGAAGCCGCATCCAGCTCTACAGCCGCCAGGCAATCCTGTATCGACGCAAAGCCGGGGATGCCGTACTGCGCCGTGGCGGCGGAGCGCGCTGCTTCCTTGGGATCGACGATGGCGACGAGTTTGAGGCGCGCGCCCGCCTGCTCCAACTCGCCGTAGACACGCAGATGATTGCGCCCGAAGGCCCCTGCACCCACCACAGCCACACGCAGCGGCTTGGTATCTAGCTCTGGCAACGCACTCGCTCCGGTCACTTACTTCACCGGAGCTTCCACCGCCAGGCGGCAGCGCGAGTACAGCTCGAGCAGCTCGGTCACCTGGTCCTCGGGTTTTGCCGTGGCCGTAACTCCGAAGCCAGTACCGCCGGCAGTCTTGGTGCCCACATGCGCCTGCGAGGCCACAAACTTGAGCAGATCGAGCGCGATGTCTTCGGTGCGGCGGGCTGCATTGATTGCTTCACTCATCAAAATACCTCGCTGATTCCAGACCTGATGTTAATGGCCAGCCATGCGGAGAAGCAAATCTACGATACAACCTTCGGCAGAGCTTGCTGCTTCTAACCGTCAGAAGTAAGGAGGAACTTATGACCACCATCAAGTCTTTCGCAATTGCGGCAATCGCTGCTGTGTTACTCGGCGCCGGTTCCGTAGCACCCGCACAGGTCAGCATTGGTGTTGGAATCGGAGTGCCACCTGTGTGCCCTTACGGGTACTTTGACTATGCACCGTATGATTGCGCTCCGTATGGCTACTATGGGCCGGACTGGTTTGTTGACGGGGTGTTCCTCGGCGCCGGACCGTGGTTCCATGGGCCACGCGGTTTTTACGGGCACGTCGACAATCGCTACGATCCACGGAATGGCTACAGAGGACCAATGCCTGAACGCGGTGCGCGACCGTTCACCCACTTCCAGGGGAATGAGGCTCGCGACGGTCGAGGCAATGTAGGGAATGCCGGCCACGACGCAAGGAATGAACATAGCGCTGGATTTGCTGGACATGGTCGCGCTGGAGGAGGCGGGGGCAGGCGGTAGAGGACGATTCGATGGCAAAAAGGCCCGTCGCGACTCGGCGGGGCTATTGTGATAGTGGCCATCTGCCTTGCGGTGGCGCTTGCTGAATCGGCGCTTGCTTGAAGTACGGGCAGAACATCCGCTCACCATGCCTCTTAGTTCGCGCGGATGCCGCAGAGGATCTCGTAGGGGATGGTTTGGGCGAGGCGGGCGTGGTCGCCAGCGGTGATGCCGTCGCCGAGAACAACGACCTCGTCGCCAATGCGGACGCCGGGAATGGCAGTGACATCGACCATGGTCAGGTTCATGGAGACGCGACCAACGATTGCGGCGCGCTGGTGCGATCCGTCGCGTGGGTGCAGGATGACCCAGCCGCCGGGGCGCGCGTTGGTGCTGGAGAGCTCACGGCGGAGTCCGTCGGCGTAGCCAACGGGAAGCATGGCCAGGCGCATGGGGGCGGGCGCGGTAAAGGTTGCGTTGTAGCCTACGGTCTCGCCTACGTCCAGATTGCGCAGGGAGAGGATGCGCGTTTTCCAGGTCATGACGGGATGAAGCGCGGGGCGCAGTTTCGACTGTATGGCGGCGGCGTCCGGACCTTCAATAGGCACACAGTATCCGTAGAGTGCGCACCCGCAGCGCACCATGGCGCGTGCGCCGACGGAGGCTGCCAGATCGACCAGCCATGGCGTAGTCTGCGCGGGATTATCCACCGAGGACGAGCTGCCCGCGTGAACCCATTTAGGCGAGAAGCCCTGCGTGCGGAGTTGCGCGATCGCCGATTCGAAGCGCTGCTGCTGGGTTTGGGTCAACGGGGAGTGGGCGACCTCGGCGGCGCAGAAGTGGGTCATCACACCATCGAGCGCGAGGCCCGCGGCAACCAGCTCGTCGAGCAGATCGTCCAGCTCCTTGCCGGGATGAACTCCCTGACGCGCCATGCCGGTGTCCACCTCGACGTGGACGTCGATGCCGGAGCCTCGCAGCCAGCCGATCTGCTCCGGGGACCAGACGACCGGGACCAACTTGTAGTTTGCGATTACCTCCACGTCCTCCGGCAGGAAGCCGCACATCACCAGGATTGCGGGCTGGTGATGGAGAGCGATGCCAGCCTCAGTGAGGGTTTGTCGCACCTGTGCGCCTTCTGTGGCAGAGGTGACGCCAAGCCAGGGAGCACCGGCGCGGGCAAGAACCTGTGAGCATAGCTCTATCCCATGGCCGTAGGCATAGGCCTTGACCACTGCCAGCACGGCTGTCTGTGCCCCGATGGCCTGTTGGATGGCGCGTAAGTTAGCCACGAGCCGCTCTTCGGAGATATCAATCCAGCTTGTCATGAACTTGGAGGTGCCATCCAGTGCGAGCCTTAGAACCACTACTTAACTCTTGATGGAGGGCCGATCTCTGACCTCAGCGGCTGAAGCCGCAGAAAAAATGCAATATATACGGCACCCATTCGACTTCGCTCGGGACAGGCTATGAAGCCGTGCCCTTAGCAAGACATGAGCGATTCTTCTGGTTGAAAGCAGTTATTGACCATTATCTCAGTAGCCACCTGTTTCGCTGGGCGCGAGGTTCTCGAATCGGGTGTAGTCCTTGAGGAAGGCGAGCTTGATGCTACCTGTGGGTCCATTACGCTGTTTGGCGACTATGATCTCGGCCTGGCCCTGCACCTCGATGTTGTCTCGGTCGTAGTACTCCTCGCGGTGGATGAAGGCGACCACGTCGGCGTCCTGCTCGATGGAGCCAGACTCGCGCAAATCGCTGAGCAAGGGCTTCTTGTCTCCGGCGCGCTGCTCGCTGCCTCGGGAGAGCTGGCTGAGCGCGAGCACTGGGACGCGCATCTCCTTGGCCAGGGCTTTGAGGCCACGTGAGATGGAGCTGACCTCCTGGGTACGATTCTCGAAGCCCCGCTTGCCGGAGGGGCTGGTGCCGGTCATTAGCTGTAGGTAGTCGATGACGATCAGGTCGATCTGGCCCTGCTGCTGCTTCAGGCGGCGGGCCTTGGCTCGCATCTCCGGCAGGGTAATGCCGGGTGTGTCGTCAATGAAGAGGCGGGAGTCCATGAGCCGCTCCAACGCCTTCATCAGCTTGCCGCGGTCCTCGCGCAGCATGGAGCCGGTCTGTAGCTTGCGCGAGCCGACCAGGGCCTCGCTGGCCAACATGCGGCGCAGAAGGCTCTCCTTGCTCATTTCGAGGGAGAAGACGGCGACGACTTTGTTGTCCTGCACAGCGGCATTCTGCGCGATGTTGATGGCCCACGCAGTCTTGCCCATCGAAGGGCGCGCCGCGATGATGATGAGTTCGGAGTCCTGTAGTCCGCTGGTCATCTTGTCGAACTCGGTGTAGCGCGTGGCGAGGCCGGTGACCTCGCGGCCCTGCTCGTAGAGTTTGTCGATGGAGACGAAGCTGCCGGCGACGATCTCTCCGATGCCTGCGAGGCCGCGCTGGATGGCGGAGTCGGCGACATCGGCCAACTGCGCCTCCACGTCTCCAAGTACGGTGATGGCGTCTTCGCTCTGGTCCGCCGCGCGGATGCCGCCGTCGTGAAAGATACCCATCAACTGGCGCAGCAGGCTCTTGTCGCGGACGATCTGAACATAGCTCTCGATGTTGAAGTTGCGTGGGATGCCTTCGGTGAGATAGGCGAGATAGGCCGGGCCGCCGATGGAATCCAGCTCGTGACGGCGTTCGAGCTCCGCACGTACAGTGGTTATGTCGATGCCCTGGCCCTTGGCCATCAGATCGACGATGGCGCGGAAGATGCGCTGGTGCGAATCGAGGGAAAAGTCCTCGGCTTTCAGCTTCTCGGTGGCATCACTGATGGCGAGGCTGTCCAGCAGCATCGCGCCGAGGATTGCGACCTCAGTGTGGACGGATGAGGGCAAGCCCTCTGACGTATTAATCTGTGCGAACGATGCCATGAAGGCTTATTCTCAACTCTCGCAGTGCATACCGCAACACTCGTCATAGCACCTGAAACTGGGCATTCTCATGTCTTTCCCACACGCAAAGAGGATTATTCACAGATGAGCGACAACCTCGATCGATATGTTCCCGAGTTTGATGAAGATGAGACAAGAAACAAACTAGTTGGCCTCAGTCGCGAACAACTCATCGACATGCTGATTTACGACTACAAACTGAAAAGAGTCATAGCAAAGCGGGCGGACGAAGATAGAAAAAAACTCGAACGTATACAAGACATCATTACTGAACCTTCCCCGCTGACGGGAATGCCCGGCGTCCCGAGTGCAGATGATCTCCGCCGCATGATAGACGACGAAGACGAATGAATCCTATTTACAGATTAAGAAGTCTGTTCTGTGGAGTCCGGCAAGCACCTCGATGTGTCTTTTGCCGCCTCCCGGTAGAATGAGCCATGCGCATTGCGGCTATGGTGGTCGGGGTGCTGTTCTGTCTGGGTGCGGTGGTGGACGCATTCCAGACGATCATCCTGCCGCGCCGTCCGACGGGGCGATTGCGCATTACCCGGCTGTTCACCATCATGACCTGGACGCCGTGGGCGGCGCTGGTGCGACGCATCCGCAACCGCAAGCTGCGCGAGACGATGTACAGCATCTATGGGCCGGGCTCGCTGCTGTTTCTTCTGATGGTGTGGGCGCTGCTGTTGGTGACGGGCTTTGGCCTGATGCTGTTTGCGCTGGGCACGCCGTTCGCCGACGCGATGGCCTCGGCGAGCGTGATTGGCCGACTGCGCACGGATTTATATGTGAGTGGAACGACGCTGTTCACGCTGGGGCTGGGCGACGTGGTGCCGCGCAGCTTGGCGGCGCGCGCGTTGATTGTGTGCGAATCGGGCACGGGGCTGGGCTTTGTGGCACTGGTGATTGGGTATGTGCCAGTGCTGTATGGCGCGTTTTCGCGGCGCGAGGTTAGCGTTGCGCTGCTGGACGCGCGGGCCGGATCGCCGCCGACCAGCACGGAGTTGCTGCGCCGCCACGCCTTCGCAGGAGGTCAGGAGGCGCTGGTTGTGCTGCTGATCGAGTGGGAGAGATGGTCTGCCGAGTTGCTGGAATCGCACGTCTCCTACCCGATCCTGTGCTACTACCGATCGCAGCATGACAACCAGAGTTGGCTGTCGGCGTTGACCGCAATCCTGGATAGCTGCGCGTTGCTGATCTCGGTAGTGCCGGGCATGGCATCGCGCCAGGCACAGTTGACCTTCGCCATTGCGCGCCATTCTCTGGTGGACCTGGGGCACATCTTCCAACTGGAAGAGTGTGAGGCGAAGTGGCGAACGCATGTGGCTGCGAACCGGCTGACGCCGGCGAACTTCGAACTGCTGTGCGCGGCGATGAAGGAGATGGGGATGAGGCTGTGCGGCGATCCCGAGGCACCCGCTCGGCTGCACGCTCTGCGCTCGCTGTACGAGCCGCATGCGCATGCGCTAGCCGATTATCTTGGCCTGTCGCTTCCGCTGTGGATGCCGGAGCCGCGCTCCAAGGACCAGTGGAAGACGGTGGAAGCGGTGCGCTCGCAGGCCGCGTCGGTACTGAAGAATACGGTTGTGAGCGACCAGGCCGAGGCGCTGAGGCTCTACTCGGAAGAGCACGGCTAGAAGGTCACGCGAACTTGACGGCATAATCTCTCGGACAGCATTTCTTCGGACTATAATCAGCAACCTCAGCAAGTTGGAGGTTCGTATGTTGAAGTGCAGCCAAGCAGTCGCTATTCTGGCCCTCTCCGCTGCCCGGTGCGCTGCCATTGGACAGGTATCGATGTCCGAGGAGAACAACAAACCGGACAAGCCCATTACAGGTTTGCCGTTTACCGCCGACCAGCGTATCCGCACAGTACAGCACCTAGCCAACGGCATCACCATTAGCCATGAGATGACAGGACGCATCTATCGCGCCTCAACGGGTCTTGAGCGCAGTGAAGCCACGCTGGTGTCGACGGACAAGGATAGTAAGCCGCCTGTCACGCTGGCCCCTATCGTCGACCGAAGCCAGCATACTGTGACTATCTTGCATATTCAGTCGAAGTTCGCCACCATCACACATGTGCCTGCGAACAGGACTGTAACGGTTAGCTTTCTTGCCTTGTCTCAGATTCCTGAACCTCTCCGGCCAGGCAAACGCGAGACGACTGATTTGGGACGACGCACCTATGAAGGCCTGCAGGTCACCGGCAAGCGCGTGACGAGAACTACCAACTCCGATCAGGCCGGCAATGATGCACCGTTGCAATCCACCAGGGAACAATGGGTCTATCCGCAACTGAATCTGGTTGTCGACGAGATTGAGCGCGATCCCGAGTACGGAGAACGTGAGGTTGAGCTGACCAACATCCGTGAAGAGGAGCCTGATCCTGATCTATTCAAGATCCCGGACGGAACGCAGATGATGGATCAGCCATAGACAATGCCCAGTGACGGGCACGACCGAGTTGGTTGACGGCACATCTCATTTTAGCTAAGATAACTTAGCAGGTTTGGGGTGAGCGATGGTGAAGGCCACGATCTTTGAAGCCAAGACGAACCTCTCCGCGCTGGTGAAGAAGGCGCAGAGTGGCGAGGTTGTGATTATCACCTCTGGGCGGAAGAGGATCCCGGTGGCGACGCTGAACCCTGTGCAGCCGGTTGCGAAGAGGCGGCTGGGGGCAATGTATGACCCCAACTTCGTGCTTACGGATGCATTCTGGGAGCCACTCCCTGAAGAGGAATTCAGGCTATGGAATGGTGAGGGCGATTGAAAGCGCTGCTGGATACTCACATCCTTCTTTGGGCAGTCATCCATCCCGAATTCCTAAGCCGGAGAGCATCCGAGATCATTGTTGACAGCAACAGCGTAATCATGGTGTCAGCTGCTTCTGCTTGGGAGATTGCGACCAAAGTTCGCAATGGAAAACTTCCAGGGGCCGAGAAGTTCGAGAGTACTTTTCTAACAAAGCTGGATGAGATGGGTTATATTCTGCTATCCATCGATGGAGAAACGGCATTGCGCGCAGCCCGATTCGCCGGCGAACACCGCGACCCTTTCGACCGGATGATTGTGGCGCAAGCCCTTGCGCTGGACATTCCGGTGATCAGCAGGGACGCGCGGCTCGACGCATTTGGTGTGCGCCGCATCTGGTAAGCGAGCTGGCTGCTACTTGGCGCGCAGAAGCCCGCGGGTGTCCATCCACTGTAGGAGCAGCTCTGGCCAGTGGGCGAGACCACCGTTCTGGCTGAGGCGCAGGCCGAAGCCATGGCCCACGCCTGCGTACTCATGCAGCTCGGCCGAGACTCCGGCCTTTTTCAGTGCGACAAACAACAACGGAAGCTGTTGCGCGATCCCTGGCTGATCGTCTGCGCCGCAGAGCAGGAAGGCGGGCGGAGTGTCTTTGTTGAACGCCGCGTTGATCTCCGGAGTCAGGCCGCCTGGATACATCAGCACCTGAAAGGCGGGCTTGTCGCTGGGGCGATCGAAAGGGTCGGTGGCGGAAGGATTTCCGTCGTCGTAGCGGGTAGCGGCCTTGACGGCCAACTCGCCGCCGGCCGAGAAGCCCATGACACCGACGCGGGCCGGATCGACTCCCCACTCAGCTGAGCGGGCCTTGACCATGCGTATGGCGCGCTGGATATCGTGCATCTCGTCGCCGTCGACGGTATAGGTGGAACCCTGCTCGTGAGCGAGGCGGTACTTGAGCACGAAGGCGGCGACGCCGTGGCCGCTGAGGTACTTGGCGACATCGTAGCCCTCGTCGTCCATGGTCAACTTATAGTGTCCGCCGCCGGGCGCGATGATGATGGCCGCGACGGGCGTGGCATTGGATCCGCGACCGCGCACCAGGTACGGCGCAATAGATGGATTGTTGACGGTGGTGACGCTTCGTTCGCCATCGGCATCGGTGGTGACAACCTCGGGCGCAGTCTTGCCCTCGGAGCCGGGTGCGCCATTGGCCCATAGGGGCACCGCGGCATGGGGATTCGCCGGAGGCCGAGGGGGAGTTGCAGCCGGGGACGGAGCCTGCTGCGCAAATGCAGATGTTGCCAGGCCCAGCGACAAAATCAAACCACAAACCGACTTGAGACCAGACCTATTCATCAATGCACCTCGTTTGCCAAACTATACCGATAGATTGGGATGGTTGAAAAGTAGAACTAAGCGGGATTGTGGGGCACAGTGTGGAGGATGGTGAAAAGGTCGTAGTAGGGTTGAAAAGCCGACCTCAGGGGCTAAAGCCCTGGTATTTATTTGCGGCATTTACGGCACGGCTAAAGCCGTGCCCTTAACGAAACCGAGGTTTCCGTTCGTTCGTGGGGTTAAACCCCCACGCTAATCCTGAAAGACAAGAACAAGGGCAAAAGCAGATTCCTCCACTTCGCTACGGAATGACAAACAAAAATACATCCCACCCATGTTCACCCCACCAGCAAAGCTAGAGGGGACCCCGATTTGTCGCAAAGAATGCGGGATGAATGGGGCACCGAAATTCCCAGGTCTCAGAAGTGAGACCTCGGACACCCAAATCGAGGCGGATTATTTCTTGCTGTACTCCTGAAAGAGCTCGGGAAACTGCTCCTTGAGCGCCTTCACCTTGGGAATATCGCAGACCTGAATGTAGGGATTGTCGGGATTCTTCTCGGCGTAGTCCTGGTGGTAATCTTCGGCGTCGTAAAAGGCGTCTAGCGGGACGACCTGGGTGACGATCTTCCTGGGAAAGGCGTGGGCGGCGTCCAGTTGCGCGATATAGGCGGAGGCAATCTTCTGCTGCTCCGGCGAGGTATAAAAGATGACCGAACGGTACGATGTGCCCACGTCCGGGCCCTGCCGGTTGAGTTGCGTGGGGTCATGCACCACCGAGAAAAAGACGCGCAGCAGGGTCCCGTAGCTGATCCGTTTAGGGTCGAAGACCACCTTGACGGACTCGGCGTGGCCGGTGGTTTCGCTGGAGACTGCGCCGTAGTTGGCCGTCTCTTTCGATCCGCCGGAGTAGCCCGCCGTGGTGGCGGTGACGCCCTTGATGCGTTCGAAGGTAGTCTGCACTCCCCAGAAACATCCACCGGCAAAGACGGCAGTCTCGCTGTGGACAGTGGAATGCTCGTCGACGGTCGGAGAAGGAAGCTTTTGCGTAGTTGTCTGCCCAAAGGCCATCGAACTCACCCCCATCGCCGTCAGGAGCAGCAATCCATGCGCCAAGAAGGCGTTTATTTTTGAAGTTGGATTTGTCATTACACCCTCCGCGCACATCCATAAGATTCCGTGGGAGGGTTACCGGATGCGAAGAGTGGCTAGGCCGTGCGGCGGCGGGCCTGGATTTCGAGGAAGCAGTTGACCAGGGTGACAGCGGCGGGGGTGACACCCTGGATGCGGCTGGCCTGACCGAGGGTACGGGGACGGACGCGGCCCAGGGTTTCGACCATCTCGCGGGAGAGGCCGCTGCATGCCGCGTAGTCGAACCAGGGCGGTATGACGCGCTGCTCGTCGCGCTTGAGTCGCTCCATGGACTTGCGCTGCTGCTGGAGATAGCCGGCGTACTTGATCTCGGTCTCGACGGTCTTCATCTCGTTGCGGATCCAGGCCGGAAGGCGGGTTTCGTATAGCGGTGAGGATTGAAGTCCCGTGAGCCAAGGGGCAAGCTCCGGGTTGGAGTGCACTGCGTTTGCGAGCACCGGCCAGAGCGATTCGATTGTGACTTCGGGACGCTTGAGCATCTGCTCGTAGGTCTGAAGGCTGAGGTTGCTGAGGTCGCCGCGCAGGGCTTCCGCGAGGGACGATGGAAGCGCATCAACGTCTACACGGGTTTTGGTAAGAATCTGCTCGAAGGCTGCGGCGCGCGATTGCTTGGCTTGGTAGGCAGCCCACGCTGCATCGTCGATGAGGCCAAGGCGACGGCCATATGGAGTGAGGCGGAGGTCGGCATTGTCGATGCGCAGGTGGAGGCGGAACTCGGCGCGCGAGGTGAACATGCGGTAGGGTTCATCGGTCCCCTTGGAGATGAGGTCGTCGATGAGGATTCCTGTGTAGGCTTCGGTGCGGTCTAGGGTGAAGCCTGCATTAAATTCTGTCTGCTCTCCACTGAGGTCTGCCTTCACAGCGAGCGCAGCATTGATTCCGGCCATGAGGCCCTGGCAGGCCGCCTCTTCATATCCACTCGTCCCGTTGATCTGTCCGGCGAGATAGAGTCCGGCGAACTTCTTGACTGCGAGGGTGCGGTCCAACTCGGTGGGATCGATGGCGTCGTACTCGATGGCGTAGCCGGGGCGGAGCATTTCGGCGTTCTCCAGGCCGGGGATGGAATGCACCATGGCAGCCTGCACCTCCATGGGCAGGCTGGTGCTCATGCCGTTGATGTAGACCTCGTGGGTGTTGAGGCCCTCCGGCTCGAG